>Ga0136643_10008731_pt1 | contig 14856 bp, 8 predicted proteins | sample TergutLab28metaG_FD_96883 | JGI IMG/M metagenome (GOLD analysis project Ga0136643, IMG submission 96883) | Labiotermes labralis P1 segment gut microbial communities from Petit-Saut dam, French Guiana - Lab288 P1 (version 3) (version 3) | ecosystem: Host-associated > Arthropoda: Insects >... | reverse complement strand
TCAAAACTCTCTTCTATACCTAAATACTTATATGCTTTTCTCGGGTCCAGTTCTTTAATGTCGTTGTCAAATGTGCTTCCTACATGCAATTTGCTTTGAACACTACCTCTTTTTAAACATATTTATTATTATTATTATTATTGCAGCCACAGTGACAGACACAATGACAACTGCATTAGTAGCCAAATACCTAAAAGTCATGGCACAATCCAGTACAATACATTTTCCATATGTGAGGAAGAGGAGTATGTATTTGTGACAGAGTAAAACAGTTTAACAATCACTACTGTTACTTCATTAGTAACCAAAACATTATCCTGTCTGCCTCAGTCTGAGTACCTAACATTCTTGACTGCTAGTAGATTAAAAAATGTTCAATTCAATTCCCTTTTTCTCCCTCACACACACACACAAACACACACACATACCTGTAGACCTACAAAAGAAACTAAACAAATGTCCTTACTCTAAACACGCTATGTGTTGCATACCCAAATTCAAGCCAGTACGCTGGTTTACTCCCTGCAGCTTGAAATCCTTGAAGCAAGAAACCATGAAGGAATATTTAATGGTACAAAGATGGAAAAATCTTATTACACAGGAGGGTCATTGTTAAATGGGTTACAATATTCACATACCAAAAGAAGTGCAACAGTTATTTCCACCTTCAAAAATATATGTTATTACAGGAACTTTAGCTCTATTCCACTGGCCTTAGAAAGAGAAGCCTTTAAAAAGAAAAAAGAACACACATAACAACATTCAAACAACTAGCACATAATTGAATATGTAGCCTAATCAGAAATGTTTCTCTAACCAAATCAGAAGCAACAACACATCGAAATATTTCTTTCTGGTGGACTTCAATTACTTGTTCTTCATTAATTAGGCACTATAAAAATATCCCAACATGACTTGCACATTATTAGCCACTATACACTACACATACAAAAAATGTTATATAACTTACACTTTGTTTCACCTCCTTAACCCTTCAGAATTTTTGAAATTGACTCATAATCACAGCAGTCTAATAAGTTGATGAGAAATGCTGCCACATGATTCACGCTTCCAACTGAAGTCATAAAACTGTTAATGAAGAAACAGCTCCTGCCAACAACATGAGGAATTTGTTACCGAGTACAATATTTAAATCAAAGCTTTAATTTCCATAACAACGGCCTATCAACGATTACTAAATATTTTAATTCAGGCATCAACAGCGCATTTTACATTCCCTTACAGAGAATAATACAAATATTTAAAATCACTTAACTTTCCTTCTGTTTGTACTTAAGTACTAGAGACATACAGGTTTTATATTCCATTACAGAGAATTTTGTAAATATTTCATATCAATTAACTATTCTCTTTTTATTTTGTAGTGGTGACACAAAAACACTATAAATAAATCTTTGGACCTTTCTGATTAACTGATTTTAAACATGGTAAGATATGTCTGAGCCATGTTCAGCTTGTGCTGTAGTGCTACACATGGCTTGGAATTGTCAAAACATTATTTTATTTCAGCAAGTATTATATTCTTAAACTTTCCACACCTCTGTTATAAGAAAACAATGTACTATATACCCAATTATTGCAGACAGGAACACTAGGACAAATTGCATGTCACTTTTGGTTACATTACTCTGGAAGACAATTGTGTATCAGCTCCATGCATGAGAGCTCATAATTAATTCCAAACTCCATTATCAAATTCTTCAGTCATACCACAGTTAAACAAGTAAGACAAGGAAGTCAGTCTGTCAGTCTAACTGTTCTTCTGTGGAATCTTGACAATGACACTCTTCACTTCAGTGTAAGCTTGCAATCCATACTCTCCCAACTCACGTCCATTTCCTGACATCTTGAACCCACCAAATGGGGTCTGAGAGCCCAGTATATTATAGCAATTCACCCTGTGAACAAATTAAAACAGAAAAATACTTTCACACATACTCCAGGCTCAAGAAAATTACTACAATACAGGAAGCACTGCCATACCCACATATCACATCAACCTGTATGCAGGACAGCGCTAATTTAAAAATCACCATGAAGAGTAAAAAGTCACAAAATCTACCTTCCTACTGCACAGATTTCCAGTCTCTCTCTCTCTCTCTCTGAATGAATGAATGAATGAATGAATGAATGAATGAATGAATGAATGTCTGAGATAACCTCAAAGTTTTGCATCATTGACACATTTGTAACTGTTGTCTTACAAACAATATTCCAAAACATATATACATATATATGTTTATGATCTACCATTATTTAAAATTTCACAGATTTCCCTCCAATGGTTCGTTAGTTATCTCCATCAAACCAAAACCTACAGAAATTTTTGTACTGCCATACTGCTACCATATTGTTATCTCACATTCTAAAATGACATTACTTCAACAAAAGTTAACCACTTGTCCAAGCCCTTTTATTACATCATTTCAAGACCCTAACATATGCAGTACTAGTGTCAAAACCATGCAACAAGTCTGTGCATCCACCATGTTGTTACTACTGCTTGTAAGGATTAAAAAAAACAGAGAAATGAGGTGGCCTTTAATGGTATAAAGATTAAGCAAAGTTTCATAAAAATCACTGAATTCATTCAAGTCAAACTGAAAGAACACACACAGACCCACAGTTATCTCATATGTACTCAAATGTTTAAAGTACACTCATTATCACTGAATATCTTTAAACAACTCTTCCTCCTTCACATAGGAGAGCAGGAAACACACTTTGTCTTTGATGTGGAGAAGTATGGCTCTGTGTTCTGTTTGAATGTCATTTAAAATGAGCATAATATTGACACACTCACCAAACGGTTCCTGCTCGAATTCCCTGTACCAGATGCAACGCCTTGTCTATATCCTTAGTGAACACAGCAGCAGCCAGACCGTAGTCTGTCTTGTTGGCCCTATCAATTAGCTCATCAAGCTTTTTGAACCTCAATATCTGCTGTACTGGTCCAAAGATCTACAAAAATAAATTACATGTCACATTCCAGATTAAGGAATATGAATTAAATTTTGTGTTTAACCCTTTCACACTGAATGCCATCCAAAGACAATGTGCAGTGTGTGTATACAGTGCTGAACTTGCCTGAAGTCATAATCCAGTAACAAGCAAAGTAATGGTGGCCATTTTAATTTTCATCACTTTCAGAGCACCCCAGGCACTTGATTCCAACACAAAAAGGTTAATTATCGTCAACATTAGTAATTATGGAGAAGATTTACCAATGCAGTTTTCTATCATAACTTCATGTCACGATGCAAAGAAGACACACACTGACCCTTTCACACTTCATTTCTGGCTACTACATTTAAAAAAACTGTGCTCAGTTACGTAAGAAGCCTCCCACTCCCACTACTACTACTACTACTACTACTACTACTACTACTGTTCATGCAAGGATTAAATTTTGTGTTAATTTTGTGCATTATTTTCAAGTTTGCATTTGTTACCAAGGGTTGCATCATGTTAGTGCATTTCCTAATGCCTACGTAACATTCCCAGGGCATAGGTAGATGATGTAATCGTCACGAGACTGTTCCAGAACACTCCTGCTTATGTGGCGGGTTTTTTTTTCCAGATCAAACTGGTTCACTTTCTTTGTCTCAAACCAGGATAGGCGGGCGAGTAGAGTCGCTTGCTAGTTAGCTGACCACCAACTCCTCTCTCAAGTAGACGCGTACAGGCATGTCTTCTTCAAAGGGGAGAAGCCATCCTACAATAACTGCAGTTTGCAAGGGGGAAACCATACTAGGGAAACAGGTACACAGGGTACATTAGAGTGAAACAATCACCACGAATTGTGGTATTAATATTATCAGTAATTAGTCATCAATTGGCTCTGTGTTTACCCACACATGTAAATTTCAGGCTGCATGAGGTGGTTGCAACTTATACTAATACAAAGGTTATCTGAAATATGTCTAACTGATAGGAAGTGTTGTGCGCATATTATCAGTGTCAATATTAGCGAGTTCATGTGTAACTCCAAGCCAACAGCACATATAGTTAACAGCATAGCTTGTGTGTTTGCAACATACAGCTCTACAGTTATATTGCAAAGGGCAATTACAATTGTGTTACCATAAGGGTGACGATAATACACAAGACAGTGTTAATATGTCAAGTGAACAGTGCTTAAGTTCATTTATAACTGATGCCACTACGGTGTGTATAAGCTTGTGTTATGCAAGAGGCAAACACCTGCTCCTACCACCTTATTACTATACAGTAAATTACAAGAAACAATAACCAGTTCTAGTGTGTACAAAATTACATCATTAGTGCTTAATAATAAAACTATATTACATTTGCTTTGACTGGCATTTATTTATGAATAGATTAATTTCTGTTCATGCTTGTATGTTCCCCTGAACCAGAGCAAGGCACCAACAACTACTAACTCCTTCTCCTCCTTCTTCTATGGCCCTACAGTTCACTGCAGACCTTCACCTCCTTAATGGACTTTTCCTAGTCAGCAAGAAATAGATCACTTCCTATAAACACATGCATTCACAGAAGGAATCTAGGGCACTTTCATGCCAATGATTGAAGATATGGATATGGAAGGTTCACATTTATAAGGCCAAGGATACTAAACAAAAAGAGTAAAAATAACTAAAGTACCAAGGTGATAAAATTAATATTTTGCATCACTAAGCAATAAAAGGAAACACATATTCTGCAGTATTAAGTGCTGCAAATAAGAAGAGTTGTAAGTGCATGACCAAAGCTCATCTCTTATTTAAGTGTTTCAATGAAGCTGTCAACTGCTAAGATCACATACTATCAGTGATAGATTACAATGTGAATGGGGCATTGCTGGAATGATCCTGACAGTGGAAAATCAGAGTACTCTGTGAAAAACCTGTCCCCATGCCACTTCATTAACCACAAATTCCACATGGACTGGTCCAGGATTGAACCCAAGCCTAAACATGGAGGAGCTGCTGACTTATAACATGAGCCTTAGAACACTCCCTACAATACCAATCACAAAGTCTCAATGAATTTATTTACATTTCTTAATTTAGGTCTGGAAATTTATTCCATTTCATTTCAAAATCTTAGATTCTGATGATGCCCAATACAATAAAAAAAGAGCGTAAGTCAATATGAACCAAAGTCAATGCAAACTTTTATTCAAAATAGGCATAAATATTCTCCACATTTCATCCAGAAACCTAAAAAAAAAATTTAAATTTTAAAAATGTGTAAATGCTACCTAGCAGAATCGTGCATTAACAATACCGTACATACAAAAGAAAAGTTTTGTGTGGGACCCATCAACCAAGGGATGCTCAAAACACACAAGAAATATAAATAATATAGAATAGTACTCTCAAAGTCTTTGGAATACCATGTCAGGTACTACCCAGTTCTGTAACTATTAATTTACTACAGTATTAATGTCTGTACAGCCTCCCAGGAAAATGTAAAATATCATTTTCTACAAAAGTCAGTAAATTTAAGATCACTTTGCATCATAATCACTGGTGTCAACATATAATTTCATGCCACTCTACTTATGCATATATTGCACTGAAATGAACCAAGACCACAAAACAGTTTCATGAAACATGAGTGAAAACCTACAGGAATTCACTTCAAATGTAATATTTCTTACTTCCTCTCTAGCTATAGTCATGTCATCCTGAACATCAGCAAACACTGTGGGCTGAACAAAGTACCCTTTATCTCCGTGACGACTGCCTCCAGCCACCAGCTTAGCTCCTTGCTTTTTCCCAGAGTCTATTAAATGAAGAATCTTGGTCATTTGTTCCTCATCCACCTGTGCATTTTCAAATAGAAGCAGATCATTTATAAAGCATACTTACTTTTTCCATAAATCAAATGAGCATGATAACCCTAGTATATTGTGACTCTTACCCATTTTAATGCACAATAGTTCTGCAAGACCATAGCTGCATTAGACAAAAACCGTCCTTGACCTTCACAAAGGGGTAAAACTTGATATCCCAATCTTAGTATCCAAAGAAAGAGTGAAAAATATCAACATGTCACAACAACCAGCAACAAGCATTTTGTATTCAAGGAAGACAAAATTAACTTTACAAAAATACAGTTTAAACTTTAACACATTAATATGATTGAAAAGAATCCTCATTCAAAACAATGGTCATTCTTGCCAGTCAAAAAAACGCACCTTGTACATAATCCAAAGGCTCATGTTCACAGCAGCCTCTTACTGGACCTTATCACACGCCACACAAAACCAACCCACACTCTCATACCCTACTTCTTTTTTATGCAAACTTGTTTACATACCATCATAAACACTGCCAACCAAGATTTTATTCATCTTTATCACACAATCACATAATAGTTCACTCTCAAGAACAGAGCAAGTCACAAAGAACAAGAGCAGACAACCACGCATGAATATTTCTGACTAACTTCACAGATACGTTAATATGGTATGGTTTAATATGGTTATAAAGAAACAGGCCAAACATGTGTCTGTTTCTCACAAATTCAAAAAACCACAAACAGATATAATTATTCAGTGTGATTTATTTCTGAACAGCAAATAGAATAAAAATAAAATAAAAATCTTCTGCAAAAATAAAATGTGTTCCTGAACAATTGCCCAACTCTCACACTGTGTTACATTTCACGAGGCACACAGTTTTGGAGCTTTTATTTTGGAGGCATTTGTCCTTTAAAAAAAAACATAGCAGTCCAGCCAAACAATTCATGTATTTCTTTCTTGGTTGATAAGAAACAATGCACATTTTTTTCCCCACTTATCACATTCTTTACCTTAACATCTTGGGTTTAATTTAAAGTCCACATTGTATTAAACCGTCTTACAAGTAGCATCCACTGTATTAAGAAGGAAAATACATGTTTCACAAATTAATCAACACACTGTGTGTAACATGCTAAAGTATGCAGGAATTATATTTTATTTTTTTATAGACTTCAGTCTTTTCTTCCTTTATGGAGGAAGAAATTTATCCTTCAACGTCCTTACCTGTGGTCCTTGTTCTACTGACAGGTCAAATGGGCTGCCAATTGTTCGATTCTTTGCTCGCACAGAACTTCTCTCCACAAACTCATCATAGATACTGTCTTCAACAAAGGTCCGGGAACCAGCACAACAGCACTGTCCCTGCATTATCAAAAGACACACTGGTTCCAATAGATGATTTCATGATGTTCATACTACATACCACTATAAATGGGCACATTTTAAAAAAATATTTATAAAAAAAACTGTACAGTTATGAAAGGTCCATGGAGGAAATGTGAAATGGGTAACATTTTAATTATGTTATGCAATTTTCACTTCTACACTATAATATCAAGTCACACATTACAAACAATTCAAGAAAACAAAGTCAATGTGGAATATATTTGTGATAAATTTAACAAAATCAGATTTATTAATTATTTACAACATCAACAGTTCCAGCACCTCAAACCTGAATCAAGTTACCCAACTTTCATACCATTTATGTGGCCTTTCCCAGTCCATAAACAAGAGAATGAAGAAAATAAGTTAACCACAAACCAACCTGCACAAAAAATCACTAACATTACATACACATGCAAGAGTCTGGTTGGTTGCCAAGTGAAGCTAGTAATTCGAAATACAAATTCCAAAATAACACATACACAGAGAACGTCACATCTACTAATACAATTAATGACTTTTTTAATGTTTCCCTTTTAAAGAATAAATCAGAGCTCGGTCATACCATGTTGAAGAAAAGTCCAAAGTGCGCTTGCTCTACTGCATAATCAAGATCTGTATCACTGAGGATAATGTTAGGAGACTTCCCACCTAGTTCCAATGTAATGCGCTTCAAGTTACTCTGACCTGCACCTTGCTTAATTAATTTGCCAACCTGGAAATTCAAAACATTTGTTAAACTTGATTCTAACACTGTGGAAGTACACAAAGGATGTGTCTTAAATATAGTCAAATGAACAGTTGTACTGACTGCAGCAAAAAGCAAGTGGGCACAACATGGCCACACACACAAAATTACTACAGACTATCAGCAAAACATTACAAACGCTAAGCTTCTGAAGGATCCTAATAATATGCACTTCACATTCCATGAAAATATTCTGCAGGTATACTCCTGCTACTCTGTGAATTACCTGATGTTAAGGAATGATTTACTGCCCTAGCATTGCAATACAGAGTCAGACAATGCAGGCTGCCTTTGTCCAGACATGTACTATAGCCATTAAACACACCTCAGTTGATCCTGTGAATGCCACCTTGTCCACACCATGATGTTGAACCAGAGCAGCTCCTGCCTTACCATACCCTGGCACAACATTCACAACACCTGGCGGAAATCCAGCTTCCTTGACAAGCTGAGCAATGTACAGAGCTGTCAAAGGTGTCTGTTCTGCTGGTTTTAAAATAACAACATTCCCTGCAATGCATAAATGTGGAGCTGTTATTCTCCGTGCAGAGATGTCCCACTCAAAATATCCCATACACATATGAAGTCAACTTCTTTTTCTGGCAGTATAGATTACAAATTTCCTGCCGTCTTAATTACTCTTTACCTCACTGCATCCTACTGGTTGAATGAACATCTTATGAAGTAACTTCATTTCATGTGATTCTGCGAAGCACGTCATGCAAAACCCAAATTAAGAAGTAAACATTACAATTTTTTATCATCACCAACATGCAAATCACTTTTAATTATTATAATCATCATACAGACTTCCAAAAGAATACAGAAGAACTAATCTCAATTGTCTCAAAATTTGTGTGTCCACCAGCTTGATATAAGTCACAGAAGGATGTGTCAAATCATGACAGTCAGCATTACCTCTAATAACAAAAGCACCCTACCTTGTGTCATAAAATTCATGCCACTTGCTCTAAAGCTATTTGGGGAGAGGTAAAAATGTGTTAGGAAGAGAACTTACAAGTAATAAATCATTTACCATTATTTACATTGTTTCTTGTTTTATAAACCACACTAAAAAATAATTTTTCCACTCCCTGTAACAAACAAAATATGTGCCCAGTACACACACAGGTGTAAATGGCACCCCTGTTATGGTCCAGCCCCTTATAACCTTGACCTAATGATCTCTAACACCTGCCCAATGTATATTAGGTAAATAAATTCAATAAGATTTATTCATCATTATTACCAGTTGCCAAGGCAGGGCCAAGTTTCCATGCAGCCATGAGGACTGGAAAGTTCCATGGAATTATCTGACCACAAACACCGACAGGTTCATGCCTGGTGTAACAGAAGTAGTCACCATCCATTGGAATAGTCTGGCCATGATTCTTGTCTGCCCAACCAGCATAATAACGTAGCACTTTTGCAGCTGCTGGTATATCAAAACCATAAGCTGCAGTGTATGGTTTACCATTGTCCAGAGTTTCCAGACTCTGTAAAATTAGAATTTCATTGTACACATAGTGATAATTCAAATCAGAGATACAAGAGTAAGATTTGGTATCTGCCATAACACACCTTGTACATACACACATAAATAACACAAAATATAGTGTCCTAAAAACACACAGTACTTCCAAGTGCCTACATTTACATACATTAATGCAAGTTACGCTTGTGGTTCTGGTATCAACAATAGTACAAAAATATGTAGTTACCATACTTTATTAGAGTTGTAACATTAAATGCAATGGTTGAGGTGTAATACTTCAACAAATATAGGCACTTAAAACCACTGCATCTTTTACTTACAACCTCCTGTTGTTTCTTTGGATGACAACCAGTGGACAATGCCTGTCCATCTCACACAATAAAATAAATACACTGTTCCAGATACTGGAGAAATTACCTATGTACAGCAGCATAATTTTATTCTGTCACTATCTACCAAAGGTTCAAGTCATTACCTATGCAATATTCCACTCTGTATACATGATGTGATGCATTTGTCTTCTGGATCAAATGTACTGCTCAGGAATAATTCCGCTCCATACTATAAACCCCTCAAATTCAGCAGAACATACTAAAGGCAATACCACTGCTTTGTTTTATATATCATACGTTACAGACACCCAAACACTCACTGCCAGATAGACTCTATCCCGATCAAGCAGATCAGCTAACCGGTTAAGCAAGTCTCCTCGGCCTGATGCATCGGTACGTCGCCATTGGCTACCAAATTTGAATGCTTCAGCAGCCGCCTTCACAGCAATATCAATGTCAGCCTGCAATAAAAAATTACCATCACAGTTGCACAAAATTATGATGATAAACTGCAAAACTGTAACTGTGTTACTGAACAGCTCAGAAAATCACTCAAGGTTCAGTTACTGGGAAATATTATTCTTCAACTACAGACAGAGACATGTTACATGATACAAAGACCATATGACTGAACACATCATCTTCTGACATTCGATGCCATGTAGATTATACTGATTACGAGGGCAGCAGCTTCATCTGAAATGCTGTTAAGTATCCACCAGACAACAAGACAGCACATAACAGACAATGGTTATTTTCAAAGTCACTTCCATTAGCACATAAAATCTCAAGACATTACACATATTTTTAAATCAATAATTAATGTGACTAAAAGCTGGGATGAAAACATCTGGTCTACACACTGAAGCATGGGCTGAACTAGCATTAATTTTCTTAGAAAAAGAAAACATTATGGCAGTGAAAAGAATTCTGAATGAAATATATATTACATCATGAATGTTCAACCCAAAGCCCATGAAGTGTATGCAGTCTACATATAAAAATTTTGGCCTGCAAATCCTTAATAGATTTCTTTAAAAATAAGCTTATGACAATCATGATGCATTATGAATTACCCTTTCTTAGGCTTCAAAACAAAAGTGCATGTTTCATTTGTGAAGACAAAATTTCCAGTTTAACAAGTGTAAATTCAATACAGCTACACACTAAATATAAAGGCACCATTCCCACTCCACTCTCTGATTGCAACATTAAAAATCCAAATAATGTGCTGTGTTCGCTCACAGCTAACACAGATTCAGCAGAAGATTACCTACCTGATCAAAGTGCAATACTGTCATCATATGAGCAGAAACTAACACTGCCAGCACTGAACTGATATTTAGAAGACAAATGGGTTCAAAATTCTGATCTCTAGTTCAATCTTAATAGATATTACACTTACTCACTGCGCTTGGTTTCCAAACCTTCCTTTCCATTCTCTATCAGTTGGCCAATACATATTTTGTTCTTCGCCATCAGCTGATGTGTTTTTGCCCAACTGTCGCAAAACTAAATGGGGACTATGAGTGGGAATAGCAGACAATAGTTTCTGACAAGTGAGCAGAACTCTGAAATATCATTCTGATAAAACACTCAAAGTTTAAAAACATGTTCAATAATTCTAAGAGTTGTAACCTATAGTTTAATGTTTTAAGCATACAATTAAGTAACTGCATGGAAAAGCAACCTAGAACTACTCACAAACTTCACCAACTTTTATAGAACCAGAGATTCATTCCATGTTTACAACAGCCCACAGTGGAAGCAATGTGCTTTATTCAATATGGAGATGAAACCAACAAATGCACATAAACATTTAAGAGTATCTTTTGTTATAAACACAGTAAGCATCCCACATGTACATCTTTTAGCCATACTTGTGGCCATTCTCAGGGAGGAGATTTTATAAAGGATCTATTAAAAAACTTCAAGAACCAATGAACAATAGCAAAATAATAACTTCCAAATTGTATGTATGATGATTACCATGTTTATAATATGATATATGATACTCTTAAATGTTTATGTGCATTTATTGGTTTCATCTTCATATCCAGTCAGCTTAATGCACAGTCATGGATTACTTAAAATCAGTGTATTGTATATTTATTTTACCCCTTTGAAAAACAATGATTTCAGTGTGTACAACCAGTTTTAGTATTAAAAGAACTCTGCATTGTGCTTGCACAGAGCATTTATGTATTTTGTATGATTCTAAGAATATACAGTCATTATTTCCCTAAACAGTATTAAGCAACTTGTCTTTGCAATGATGATACTGTATGTTTCCCATGGAAACAGAAACTAAATTTTTAAATATTAAAAACTGAATTTCATGCTTCAAATGGTTAAATGCATAACATTTTTCAGTTTTAGTCACATTATTATAAAAATAAATGTTTTATAGCTAATACTTTTTTGGCCATTGCCAGTCAATGATGTATGGCTCCTTCATGAAATGCCATATTCACAGAAATATCAAACCAATGATACAAACACATTGAAACCTACCTTGTCCCCTTCTTGCACTTCTGCAATAACTTGGCCTGTTGATGGATCAAAGGTCTTAAATGTCTTGCCTGATGATGACTTATGCCATTCATTGTTAATAAAGATCTGTAATACACGACCAAACTTACATACAACTTGAACCACAGTGGATCTTTCCACACTGATTAAATATTCATAATTCTCAATTTGTTACATCACCGCAGAGGAGTGAGCAACTTAAAGTCAAAAAGAGCCCAGCATAGGAAAATGTTATAAAAATGTAATATAGCACTGAAAAGTGTGCCTGATTTTGATGTCCTTCAGAATGGAATGCACATAATTCCAGCATCAAGGATGATAACACATAGTTCTTATGCAGCCTTGAAAATGTGCCTTAATTCTACTGCAGCAAACCTTTACTGAGTCTTCCATTTAGTGGCCACCGTAACAGACATCTTGTATTATATGACTCAGTACCACCATGAAAATAGTGATATCTCAGCCCTTAAAGGGTAAAGCAATCTCCATTCAGGAGGTTGAGATTCCCATAATTTCTAGACAATTAGCACGTGAAGGTGGTAAGGTTGTCAGCCTTGAGCATTGGCTGCCTTTACCCCCCCAGGAGATACTCATTTCTGTTAGAGGCTCAGTCAATCCCAGAGCCAATGACACAATCCAGAGTCAAAACAACACATTGCCTCGACCAACTGTGTCAATGCGTGCCCCCATCTCAGCCCTTACTTCTTACAATAATTATCAACCTTCCTGCAGCAAAACTTGCATTTGGAAATCACAATTAATATCACATATCAAGACCAAATAAAGACCACAACAAATAACACTTATCAACAGCCATCACTGTCATTACCAACTGCAAGACATCATTTTTATATTTTCATCACCTTTCCATATACAATGAGTTTAAAACTTCTAATTAAACATGAATTCTGAGTTGGGGTACTCTTAATGCAATGTGCAATCAGTCCTCACTCTATACAGATTCACATTACAACAGTTTTTCATTTGAAATTTTATAATGGAAGCACATACCCTGCTTGGCTCATCAAGTGTCAATTCACTTATCCAAAAACTCCACCAAAAAGTAATGCCTTGGAATCATCTATATCAAACGAAAATAAAGGCAAGACAAATGCTAGTTTTCCCACTGTCACTTATTAAACATATGGGCGTTTGTGGTAATGGATGTATAGCTCCATGCTTTAGCCTCCATTACAGCGTATGTAACGATGTTACCGATGCTTGCAGGTAATATTTCTAACTTGTTTTAGTCAATTTTTCGGTACTTCGGGGCGTAACCCCAAATTTTATCACTGCACCAATGGTGAACAGCGACTCTGTTGACGAAATTTCGCTCTACGAACTCTCTCCAGTAACGTCATTTCTCCCTAACCCTGAGAGCAATTCATGGTGCTTTTGCACTGACCATAATCGTCTACCGGTTTCTATTGGTGTACCACACCTTCGTATAAATTCTATACACCTTTAAACTGGAAATTAAACTTCTGCATTTTCTTACGTCACGTACAGCTAACAAGAAATATTAAACTGATTATTCATATCAATACCGAAATTAATACGTACCCAGCGGCCAAAATCTCGTGTTTCCTGCTATGTTTCACACTTCCTGTAACTTTTTCCAAATAGCGATTTCGGTGCCGTCGGAAGACCGATTTGTTTTCTGTCGGATGTTTACCCTTCGTTTCGTAATTCCACCGCAGAACATACACGTCGGGCATTCTTGTACTAGCCTCGGTGGCCGGGATGAGGCACAGGCCGCACATTTCGGCCCTGACCGCAGTAGAAATACGTTACGTGTTCAACTACCAGGAATTACATTTTTGAGAAAGCAAAAATCGTGACACATAATAACATATTGGTGGTTGGGGGAGGGTAGAACACAAAAATTTTAACTCTCACGCAACCAAAAAAACAGGGTAATTCATTAACGAAATAACGCAGATAAACCGCTGAAAGCAGATACGAACAATGAAATAATAAGAGGAATACTACTCAAATAAGTTCAGTTGACGGTCTGTCTTGATACATCGTTCATCCATCGCACTCGCTGACCAAACTCTGTTCATCCACACACTTTCCCATCACTCTCCTATTCCTTCCTCTTTAATGGCTGGCTGTTGGTTGTCCTAATCCTACAGATGTTTACTCTCACTGTGGCGATAATAGAATTGTTCGTAAGCAATGTCAGAAATGTATTCTGGGCCTTAAAACCCCCGGAGCACTTGACGTGCCGAATCGAATTATGCGGGACACATCTCTTTAAAACCTATAAAGCCGAGACTGTCCCAGTAAAACCGGGACAAAGGGGATCTTACCATCCACTAAATGCACTGTGACTACCGTGCATTAACGTCAAACACACGGCACATGCCTAGCATACCGGCTATGAACCTTTGTTATGACCGGATACAGTAAAATACCACTTTCCAATAAAGAGCAAAGGATCTTAACCTTTTGACGCCTAATGTCAATTATAGTGGTCGTACCGCACCGCTAACCTCTAAAGTTGCATCTTATATATTTATTCAACAAATATAGGTACTGAATATTTTAAACACGGTATATACTC
>Ga0136643_10008729_pt1 | contig 14857 bp, 7 predicted proteins | sample TergutLab28metaG_FD_96883 | JGI IMG/M metagenome (GOLD analysis project Ga0136643, IMG submission 96883) | Labiotermes labralis P1 segment gut microbial communities from Petit-Saut dam, French Guiana - Lab288 P1 (version 3) (version 3) | ecosystem: Host-associated > Arthropoda: Insects >... | reverse complement strand
ATTTATGTTGTTGTTGTTTTTGTTGTTGTTGTTGTAAACTGCAATTTAGTTGTCACCCGGTGGCAGTGGAAATTTTACCTGAATACAAAATATGAAATTAGTTACTAATTAATTTATGTCGGGAGGGCTACATGAGAAGCATGTGATGGCAACTTGGAATCTCAGCATTTGCTTATACACACAGGGAAACCAAGGAAAACCTGTGTCAAAGTGGCCGGTCGCAGTACCTTCCGAATACTGACTTCTAGCCAGCAGTCCGGCATCTAAAAGCCGGCAGTCCGGCTTGTAGCGAGGTAAAATTCAGAGAGGTAATTAATATTTACAGGACGCTCCTTTTACATGCTTATAACACATAAATATCTTGGCCTGCGTACTTTGGCAGTAACTTTCCTTCGTTAAAAGACATTTGTGTGTGTATGTGTGTGTGTGTGTGTGTGTGTGTGTTTGCGTGTGTCCTGCAAAAACAAAAATTTGTGTTGACATTATTCATGCAAACTTGTGCGCCGTGCAAAGCGTTATAAACACTTATTAGAGAGATTAGAAATATCTACGAAGTTTTGTGGGAAAACACGATGGATTAAAACACCCACGCGAATATTGGATATTAACTGATTAATTTATATCTTAAAAGAAAAGGGAAAATTCTGTTACGAGAGGTCAGTTGGTTCAGATAAGAACCAATGGCAAGCTCCTGTGAACACGGTAAACAGCCTGAGTGTCGCGTAATTGCGGGGATTTTCGTGATAGTGGCCTACATATTGTGACGCTTGCATCGCGAAGTTCTTCAATGAGTTGTGTGTACTGCTGGCTGTTCTACTGTTAGGTCAAAGTTACTCCGTTAGTCTGCTCAAGTAGCGGAACAAATCGCGGCAATTACTCTCGTATCAGGGCTGTTTAAGGCTATCGCAGTAGGTATAGGTGGCTTCATTGGGCTCCAGGGTGTCTCTGAAAAACCTGGTTGCATTTAAGAATTGTATTAAAATTCCGACGCTGCACTGCCTGTTATGTCACTGCAGGTCTATGAGTAGTCAAGACCCCCAAAATTATTTTTCCTCTAGAAACAGAAATGTCTGACACAGTCCCTATTTTTCACGCACACCATGGATGTCGTCAGCACCAACTTCGATGCTGACATCAGGAATGAGTCGCAGAGTGCGGATAGGCTTCCAGCATGTTGCAAGGAGTTCAGCGTGTTAGCAGATGCACTGTGGAAATGAGATTTTAACCAGCAACAAGAAAATTATCCAGGAGGTAGATTAGAAGGGAAAGGGGCGGGGGTGGTGGTCAGTGCGGCTGTCTGGATTATTTTTCTCGTTGTTGGTTCAAATCTCATTCCCTCCATGGACCTGCCACCCCGCTAAACTGCGAGAGACACGTTTGTATTTCGCTCTTATCCTCTGGAAAAACGTATTAGGTATCACCACAATATTATGTGCGTTTGTTTGTACCATTATTGTATATATTCGAATAATGCACAGTTCATGGAAATGAATTCGAAGAAACAAACTTCTATTCCTAAACCTCAGTGTCATTAAATTATCTTTTTCTGATATTCCTAAACCTCGATTCCTCCTGTCCATGTGATTATGTTCGGCTTTGTGTGCCATAAATTTCATCGCGTTTTATGTGATTGGGTGTTGCAGTTTCTGGTAAAGGGACTGGAATGTTCTGCTAGGCTGCTGGATTTAAGCAAAATTTCATATCTTAGCTTTGGGTTGTGTGTGTAAATTGGTCACGACACGCAACTGACGTATCAAGACCTACGATTTTCTGTCATTCTGTCAATATACAGCCACAGTTTCCCTGAATCGTCTGTATTACTCTCATACAGAGCCAGCTTCATCATATTCTGCAGCGTCTACGACAAGGGTACTTGGCAAATTATGTTGTACGCCTGATTATCAAATGCATCATTTCCTATTGTTCACACATCTCTGCATTAATCTATCACTCCGCAATACCTAAATATAATATCACTATAGAGCGTGTTCTTTTGAACAGAGTATTGATCTTCATGCTTTCACAAAAGGCAAGTAATATCTTGATTCCTTACTTGATTTACGAGAAACCTAGGAATAATGACTCTGCTTTACGGAGCTGGAAACTATCAATTTGTCACTTTACCTTCTTATTGAAGATAATGCTTACGATGAGTCTTACAATAGCAGATGCAAATTTGGGTATTTTTATAACTTATTTTAGCCTACTATTATTTCATCTCAACCTATAAATTACATTATCGCCTTGTCCATGTAACTCTCTATTAGCTGCTGTACGATAAGGTGGATTGTCATTAAATCGGATAAGAACGCCATCAATCTGAAGAGAAAGTAATGTTAGTGTCAACATAGCTTCATGAACAATATCAAATTACCTGTTATAATAAATGTCCGAGGTCGGAGCGACACATGGCCAATTTATGTAGGATCCTAAAATTCAATGTGCTTAAAAGTCCTAAAATCATATAAAATTTCTCTTCCCTGGAAAAAGACAAAGAAGAAGAAAGCAGAGTATCTAAAAGTGATTTATATTTTGGTTTCAGGGAGAAAATTTGTGTACCATAGGAGGTAGAAATTTTAAATGTCTGTTAATATGTTACAAATTGGTATGTACGTACATACATACATGCATACGTATACAGTTTTACACACACACACACACACACAAACACACACATATATATATATATATACACACAAAATTTCAACACAAGTAATTTTCGTGTGTTAATAATGAAGAATTTGGTGACTAGTCAAATTTTTAAGGTTATGTTGGGCAGACTGAAATTCGTTTGAAGTAGTGGAGAGTATTAATTAAAATCGGTCACCAGAATACATCGGAATATTGCCAATTATAATGCTCTCAGACCTAGAAAATTTATTTAAAATATATTCGTAGCGATATTGGCTTGTTTTTAATTTAAAAGCAGCACGTACGGTTCAATTAAATATTGACAAGTATTTGAGCACTTTATAACTCTTGCCATCCTGACAGCCTTTTGTCAGACAAGACAACAACAATAACACGTCAGGTTTTTTAATGAATAAGGCATAATCAGGGATTTCAAAGATTAAAGTTCATGTAAGTAATGCGAAGACTACAGCATTTTAAATACAAGCGGAAAATGTTAAGTTGTTATGTAACTGGAACATCCAAAACAAGATAGGAAGTCGTGGACTGATTTAATGTAGCTCAGGACAGGCAAAATTGGTGGGCTGTTTTGAACAGCGTAATGTACCTACAGGTTCAAAGAATGCAGGAACTTCTTTGATTAGCTGAGAACCTGTAAGTTTGTAATTGTTAATGGTGTGTATACTCAGAGCTCTCTGCGATGGTCTGATTTTTCGTCCAGAGGAGTCCTACCGAATGTGGTGTCTTTGAGTGTGATTGAGGAACGTCACAGAAGAAACGTAGGTCCTCGAAGGCTGTTGAGTCATGAGAGAGTGCGAGAAATAAATAAATAAATATATATATATATATATACTTGTATATATACAGGGTATACACAAAAGAATGGTGTGGTTTCAAAAGTTAACAAGAAATTGATTTCTCTCCTTACACGGGCACAATATACACCGTCAGCAGCGGCAACTGTCCAAGTTTCTCACGCGTTAATCACAATCCTTCAATGTGTGCACCGTGGGTCACAGGACGCGCGCGCGGCCACACACACACATACAAACACACACAGAAAGCCTTTCCCTGCTGCGACGCCATCTTGGAAACTGGCCCCGCGGCCCCGCAGTAAGCATGAGAAGCGAACTGCTGGTAGTTCATGAGAAACTTGGACAGTTGCTGCTGCTGACGGTGTAGGTTGTGCCCGTGTAAGGTGAGAAATAAACTTCTTGTTAACTTTCGAAACCGCACCATTCTTTTGTGTATACCCTGTTTATATATACTCGATTAAGAAATTCAGATCTCTTTAACGGTGGTGTTGCTTAAGCAGGTCCCATAGCTAACACCGACCTGAAGCTATGAAAATAGGAAAGTGAACTAAAAATAAAAATATATTTTTGTAAATTTAGCAGCAATTTTGCCAGCACTGTCAAAATAGCATTTACAAAGAAGGGCAGGACATATACTTTCAGACATAACGTATGTTACGGGATCAAAGGAAGGCGTTGATGTTGCCTGATATTTACTGTTCAGTATCAGCCCTGATTTATGGGTGTTCTAATTCCGCTTTACGGCGCCTGAGGGAATTCACAATCTGAGCCCCCTATATATGTCAAATTGATTGCAGGGGCAGAGTGGGTCGTAGTGTTTACATGTTACTCGTCTCTGTATCATTTCATCCTACATATGTGTTCTTCCTTTTTAACTAAAGTCACCGTTTATAGACTAAAATGCTTTACAATATCAGTTTTTTTTACATTTACATGACACAGAGGACGAGTTTTCATTCGATATAAACAGAAGAAATGCAACTGGAAGATAACAGAACAACCTACTTTTCATATAATCTCTCTACTTTTACGTGTGAAAGAAAAGTGTTTTGAACGATAGGCATTATGACAAAACAAGTTGTAAAGGGATTATTTAAAACTGTCCTTTAACTTTGTTGACATGTACAGGGCACATGCAATGTCCAGAAACTTTGATTATCACGTTCTCTTATTTGGAGGAAACTGAATTTGTAATGAGCAGCTTGGTTGAAGAGAATTCTTGTGGAAAAATTGAATTTTCTAATTAAATTCTGTGTAACAAGTTTGTGTTTATGCACCAGGCCATTAAAAGGGGCGTAGAGGTAAAAGTGTTATTAATTTATAATCCCGACATTATATATGAGTGGTGACCTTTAGCTATGAACCCTTTGAATCAGGGGGAAAGGTACCAGATATTCTTTGGACAGGAAGTTTGGCTGCCTCGCAGTCTCATTGACTCAGATAGCAAAAATACGAAATTCTGACCTAATACTCCATTACTAGTCACCGAACTAACATAGCATCAAAATATAGAATGAATACTGATGTATGGGTATTTATTGTCGCGCAGTTCTGTCTTTGTATGTTAGATAACCTCGACAGCAAAGCGGCCGGGAACTGAATGGTCATTGACCTCCGTCTAGTGTCGAAGTTAAGGATGGTTGGAGCAATACCTACGCGAAAACAGAGACAACTATTCCTTCTACCTTTACAAAACTCAAAAGACTTCCAGTTTTCACCTTCTTTAGGTAGACGAGTGTTTTGAAGTTAAACATTTAGAGATATACAGAGAAAATTTATAGTGTTAATCCTGTAATCTTGTCATCAATTTTAACAACAGATCGAAAGTTTGAAGACGTATAAGGATACTTGCGTCCATTTTAAATATGAGATATTATTCCCGAAACATATTTTTATATTTCGTTAATACGCAACGAAGCAAGATAAACTATTCCTTACACTACTTCATTAAAGTTAGTTTACCTTCCGATGACGTGTACTGTATACCTTAGAAATGAAAATTCATATTCTAGAGAACAATCAGTGAACTGTTTCGTCTGATGTATGTGGAATCAACGAGTGTTTAAGAAACAAAAAATAATCCTGTGGACCCATGACATTAATGTCGTTTGAGGCGTTTCTCTCTCTCTCTCTCGCTGTGTGTGTGTGTGTGTGTGTGTGTGTGTTATATTTGGATCTGCTTTTGAAATTGAAATTTTAATTTATTATTCATGACATTTGTTGCACTTTTTCATTCTGCTCAAATGCGTAAAATTTCTTAGAAAATATTTTTCGTCAATGAGTCATGAACAATTTGCAGCATTGTTGTGCAACTGACTTTAAAACACAGAACTAAGACAAACAGGTACAACAGTCCATAGTAACAAGCTTCAAGTAGAAAAGTAGAAGTAAATTTTTCTCTCTTCCTGGTTCAAGACATTCCTCACAAATCCCCGTATTTTTAAGCCTCACTGAGTGTAATAAATAGCGCAAAATTTATGCGGTGAGGATGGTGTAATCTGCAGTGATATGGTATTAAAAAACACATTTTAATAACTCGCACAACACTTTCAAGCGAAAAATTCTCTTATGTAATATACAAAAAAAATTCAGTCAATCTCTTCCTGTAAAAAATAAAGTTTTTTTTGGAGTAAACAACCGTTTATGCACATCAAGGATAATGGCCGTCTATTGTAAGAATTATAATGCAGAACACAAAAAGGTAATGTGCCAGTGAAACAGGAAATTGAAACTGTTAAAACGCTTAACATGATAATCGTAGTTACATGCATACTGGCCGCGAATTCACCGTACATTTACTTACGTAACATATGGACCTCTATAAGTACAACATAATCCTTGGTACAGTACACTGAGGAAGTCTAAGGTAAAGTGTGATACCACTAGCAGTGTTTATGTGCACTCAGTGCTCCGGAGTACAAGCAAGCAGCACATGACGTGCACGTACAGATCCACATGTTAACTGAGGATTATGGCGTTTTCTCGATCTATGTTATTTAAAGGATAAAAGTTCAAATTGGTCAAAAGCACATAACAGACGTAATAAGTTATACTAATGACCATAATGATAACACAGAATATATTCTCTTATGCAAATAAATCCTGGGAAGAAATTTTTTCAGACTGATTCTGATAAAGGTCACAATTGCATAGGATTCGTTTCTTTTACATGTTAAGCGATGGACAGAAATAAAATACCAGTAATAAAGGAACATGTGGGACAGAAGAAGTGTTCACATATAGCAATGAATACTCTTATTGTGTTGGAGATGACTGTTTAAACTACTACAACGAATAATTCAAAGACACGCGTAAAAGGAACATACGCACGCACACACACACACACAAATACATATATATATATATATTTATATCAAACGCTCCTCTGGTGAAAACTAACGACTTTGTCCAGTTAAATTCGAAATCATTTCCTGTATTCCTGTAGTTATTACTCTGTCAACAAGAAGTACGGACAAAATAGCTGTGGCAGACGCGATGAAAAGGAAAGTTGTTGGTCATTGATGGGCCTGTAGAATGCACACGGTCCGTATGACATCACAATGGAGAACGGTCTTAGCAACTTCATCTTCATCTCGCACGAACAAACTTGCTTCAGCTTGTGCCAGTGAATCCCCCCCTCCCACACAAACACACACACGGAACTAAGAATCCACCCTTTTTTTTACCTATTCTTCGTATTTTTTTGTCGTCGTACTGCCGGACCTCAGCGTTTTTGGTTAACTTCATATATTTTTCTTTTCCGTACTGTGATTCTTCTCCCATCTTCAACTCCATTCTCCCCCACAGCGTTCATCAGTCACACCACCCACCTTCGGACAATTCCTCAGAAAGGACTGGTTCAGATACAAGTATTCTTATTTTTCAAACAAAAGCAAGAAAATAAAAATAGATTTTCTTCTAAATCTACGTCTAGTTGCCGAAATCGGTATAAAGCGACCTTCTGATGCAATTAATTTGTTATACACACAAAACCTATGTCGAAGATTGCGGTCGACCGTTGAGCCTTCTTGAATGCTCTTGCGGAAATTTTGGTTCAACCTCAGAGCTTCACATTAACTGAGTTCTTGTTATACTCCCAGTTTTTCAAGATAAATACTGGACGTCCTTTTATGTCCAGGAATGAGGTCTACTGGATTCTTATGCCGAGAAGAAAGAATAATAATTTCTGGCTTTTGTAGCAAAGTAAATTCCAAGGAATTCACCCTGGAACAGGCCACGAAAGATCAGAGGGGAATTAGTGCTGAAGCTCTACTCCTTTTTTTTTAACCTCTGCGCCAGGTGGGCGTGGGTGGTCAACGCCATGTCTCGGCCACTTTACCTCCTGGAAAGACCCATTACCCATTGTATAGGAGAATGCGTGGGCCCCAGGGCCTGTCTGGACGGGCGTGGTTTGTAGGAAGTTATAGTTTTCACATCCACTTGTAAATATCCTACCATTTGACGTCATCTGATTTGAACAGCCCCAAATGAGACGTCGTGACGCGAATGTACTGACAGTCGAAATAATTTTGAAATTAAGTCAGAAATTCTGCGAATATGTGTTAGACCATAAAACTCAGTTGATCTAGGTGAATTTTAGATAAATACATACGTAATAATTAGCAGACACATTAATTATTTGTCCTCGTATCTGTAAAAAAAATTCGAAATTACATATGCATAATTTTTTTGACCAGTGTCTTTTTCCAGTCCGGCAAAATGTAGGTTATTTTGATTTTTTAAGATATTTCAAACACCTGAAAATGACATACATACTAATGTACATCCATATTAATTCAGTTAAGCGTCTGGATTTTTATGCGTTAGTTGTATCCGTAAAATTAGGCCTGTAAGTACGTGACATTTCAAATTCCCATGGCGATTTGTAGAAAGAATTTAGTATTCTGGGCATTTGCCATAATTCTAGCAAAAACGAGTTATCACTTTGGGAGAAGATGCCGCTTTCAACTTCACCTAGAAGAGACCTTCCACACTTAAGGTATATCCTTATTATGGAGAAAATATTTTCATCCGGAACCTCAGGAAATTTCGATAACACGACGACACATTCCTGAGGGCAATATATTTAAAATATTTTAGTAAATAAAACTACAGGCTGGAGGTCATGCATAGTCATATTTTTATAAGCCTGGTTGATTTGGTGACATTGAATAAAAGTCTACTGAAAGAAGAATGATTATAGTAAAACAGTAAGCGTCCATCTTCCCAGTCTCTTGTTTTTTTGTAACGATGCATCATAAGACATAAGCCAGGTGAGTGAAGATGATGCCCCGTCATCACCTCATGCAGAAGTTACAAATACGTGGAACTACATGTCCGGCCTCAAACACGTCATAATAACATTGTGCCTAATTTAAGTCTCGGGACAGTTGTCCACTAGCAGGTTCACAGCTTCAAAAATATTTCGTTCAGAATCTTCTGAGGAGAAAAATAGAAGAAAAGAAGTTTTGGGAAGGGGGAGACAGAAGTCTACATGGATTCGGAAGGAACTACGAAAGTATTTAGTAGAGAAATGCCCCTACGTTGCAGAGTTCCTCTTCATGCGCCAATCCTCATTACTATGTACACATGAATTAACTTCTCCGAAAAGACGTCCTTCCTTCAGATTTTTGTTTGTAAGAATTTACTGTCTCTTTCAGTCCTACTTTATTTTTCTTACCCTCCGTCTTGATTAATATGATCACAGTAACAAAATTCCACGATGGATAAGAAATACAAAATTTTTCTTAACATTCTTGCTTCCATATTAATTTTAAAATTATTAAATTTTTTTCGACAGACACTTCAATACAGTCAATTAAAATCTGTTTTAAAGGAAACTCTTAGAACTGTAATAAAATTGATAATTTCCTCCATTGTCGTATTTGAAAAATTACGAATTTATGCCATTACAAGACAATGAAAGTTTTCTCGTCCTCAGCAGGAGAGTAGAATGCGATTTAAGCTGCTGAAATAATAACAATTTCTGAATTGTTCTGAAGGCTATTTAGCACCTATAATGTATAATTTCATCCTTAATTAACCGGATGTGTGCAGAAAATTTCACCTGACGGACAGTCTGAATTTTGCTGCTTTGGTTCTAGCGTGAAAATATTCTTATACAACATTCCTACTTAACACATTTAAGTTTGTTGCAATACTCGTATACCAAGGCTTATCATGATAAATGTCAATAAAATTAAGGGCCCTTGATAGTGAAGTTTTGTATTCAAAAAGAGCACTCGGAATAAAATGCAGAATGTCGACGGCTGCGCGGACACATTCTATTTACAATGTGGCAAATTCAGGCTTCAATAATTCCGCACTGAAAGTATGGGTGAGTAAAGGCATGAATGCGTATGAAAAATGTTTAGTTAATTTTCTGCAATATAAGCAGACTTTGGAAGAGATGTGTGTTTTGTGTATCTGTGTTTTGTCCTCATTACCACAATTTAAAAATTAAAGGATCTTCATAAAATAACCACTAATAATAAAGATGAGTGTTGCTCTGAACCCAGTATTTGTCTCACGTCTAATATTAGTGTCGTGCTAGTAACGACGATAAATATATCCTTGTGTTAATTCAAGATAAAAATTTATAAATTATTCGTAACATTTTAAATGACATCATCCCGTTACATCGTGACATTTTAATACCACTAAATGTAGTGGCGTCGAATACAACAAATCTTGATTGCTTCTGTCAATGGAACTACATGTGTCTTTCCTTATGACGGATAGAAGTACATATCTGAAACACGAGTATTTTCGTAAGTTGAATATTATTAATATGAGAGCTCACAAGTTTGATAATGTTGTTTGAAATTTTGTGCAACATTAAGTGTTAAATTTTTATTACCTTGTATGTTTCAAAAGTTAAAAAACATTTCTCTAAAATTGTTTGTGTTTCTAATAAAAATATTTCATTTCTTTGGTTAAAATATTCAGCGTGCTTGGTGTGCGCACTTCGTGCAAACGTGGTTACTCTTGGAATATCATTTGTTTAATGGGCTTATAATGTTAAAAGTTTTAAAAAGTAAAGGCAATAAGGTTTATGTTTTATGAGAGTTTTTGTATAAAATTTGGTAAGTTATTCGTCTCTAAGTATTTACATCTTATTTTGACGTAAAGAGTCGCTTAGTTGATCAAGAAAATTCTCCTCTTTTACGCAAGATGAAGAATTGAGCTTAAAGCCTCAGTACTTCGGTGAAGTTATGCCCTGTAGACTGATAAACTGCCACTTATTACGGATTTAATTTCTTTTCCTTAGATCTCCTATATACGGCATAAATAACTTCGAACTGCCTACGTCATTTAGACCAATAGACCTACATTTCATATGGGGAAAGACGAAAAATTCAACTACTTAGCGTAGAGGAGACGAATTAAAAATTTTGGGAGTTAAATTTCTCATACATGTTCTCAACCATAAATGTTTCTTCAGTGTATTTACTCTCGCTCGCAATATTTGCTTTCAGAAGTCGCATTTGTAAACACTATGGGGTTGCTGAAAATGGCAAACTTAAATCTTTATATTTTTTCTATTTTTTTTTTTCGATTTTCTCTTTTATATAACCCCAGAAATATTTGTGACAGTATATCAAACCACAGAGAAAACTCTCTGAGGCACCCCATTGGCCCCTGTGACATGTTGTATTAATCATTTTCATACAGCTTTCACGCGCTGAAAAACGGAGTGATCTCTCTATATCTCCGACAGACCAGCACGTAGCGGTGCTCTGTCGATCTGTACTCCAGCTGTCACGATTGAGCCGTCCGTGTACGAAGTGAGACTGTCACAGGGGTAAACATTAATATCAGAAATTCTGCGTTACCGTGTCGTGTACTGTGGCGGGCGGTTCCCAAAGTTTTCACGAAATTTCTGTCTCTATCATTATGGTAGTTTTAATGATAAACGGTCACATGACCCAGGACCTTCTGACGAGTAGTCACCGTTTCGCCACCACGATGCACCTGTCCCCGCTCAGGACCTCATTCAAGTGAAGGAAATGTCTTCTAGGATTTTTGTTCGATAAATTTGTATTCGGACAGGATTTTATCAGAATTTTTCGGTTTTTCCACTGTTTGTGTCATTCTACCAGTTCTCTAAAATCATTCACTCATCACGGACACTATTTAGTTTTACAACTGACAGCGTCTTCACGTAACATAAAATGAAGCAGGATGAATTTGCAAAGAGTGTACATGGTTTTATACCACAAATACTGGACGAGAATTCTGCTCTAAATTGTACAGGGTTCCGAGAAAATCTTCAATGCAATTAATTCTTCAATTTGAAGTATATGTCAAAATCTTCCATTTCTCAGTAACAAATATTAAATTACTTGTTTCTGTACAGCCTGAAGGTGTGCTTTTCAGTGTGGCATATGTTTATTGACATCTTTTGAGGTCTTTATTGGGCATCCGTGCTTTCATGTTTCTCTCTGATTTGACTTCATTTCATGATGCAAGGTATGCTTAGTTTTGATTCAAATAGTCATTTGGATGATCAAACATTTCTCACCATGTACGGGCCCCGAGATTTCACTACAATGTTCGAAACAGCCCTGTCACTGTATCATGTTCTGAACCACCTAGCTCCAATCCATAACGTCATACGTGAATTCTATAAGGACCACTTTCAGTCTAATATTTTTACGTATCTCCTGTACTTCGTGTACTCCACTTGCTCCACCCACCTCATAATTCTTGGTCTGATCAACAAATTAACATGTGGCTTCGAATGTTACTCATAAACATCTTTTATGCAATTTTCTCGAGACCTTCCTCAACTCATTTCTGTTAGAACCAAATATTATTTTCAGCTCTGTGTTACAAAATTCTCGTCGTTTGTGTTGTTCCTCCAACATGCTACAAATAAATTTGAGAATATATACGTTCCTGGTTTTACCACTTCTGGGGATCTGCAAGCTTAATCAGAACAAAATGATGAAAGGTTCACATGCGAGTGTGTGAGTCTGTAGTGTAAAGAAACGTATGTAATGATTGTAATATAGGCTAATCTGAATACCCCGTTATTCATCAATAATTTACGGCATTAAAATTCGATTTTTACAAAGAGTATAATGGTCTCATACTGTACTTAACAAAATGAATGTGTGGAATATTATACACTTTTCGGGATGTAAAATTCTGTGAAATAAGTTTTGTATTGTTTTGTTTTCTTTCGAATACACGGCTAGGTCTTATATACGTAGAAGTACGATCGTCAAAAAGTATCTTTTTTATACTCATAAGAGAACGTAATACAATTTCGTCGAAATGAGGATAATAATACCACTCCATACTTCATACTTCTGTCTAGTTTCATTGAAATATCGAAATTTTATTATTTGTAATTCTGAGAGGTTTCAAATATTTCAAAACGGCAGGAGTTTACAGTTTACAGTTTACAGTTTACTAAAAGAATGTAGCTGTGTTGACTGTTGCTTCTAAACGTAAATAAACTGCGTTTCTTACTGCGCTACAAGTCGGAAGGTCACGGGATTGATTCCCGATGTTGTTGTTGGAATTTTTTTTTGACAGAGGTTTTCCGGCGGCACTATGGGCTTTAGGTTGATTCAGCCTCTAACAGAAACAGTACCAGGAATATTCCTTGAAGTAGTAAAGGCGGACGGTGCGTTGGGCCGACAACCTTACCATCTTCATGTGCGATTACTTGAAATTCTGGAAGCCTCGAACTTCTAGAACCCTCAGGGTCTGTCCAAACCTGTATAGGGATTGCTTTACCCTTACCTACAATAGACGCTGATTTTATTAATCAGCAGCAGTGTTATAATTGTGCAGATTTTGATGTAGCCCATGCAATAATTTCGTGCAACACAACTGTTCTTGAAATGTTAATAGTCACAGAGTTGGTCAAGGAATTTCCCTCATTGTTTATAACATGAAACTCATTTCCGTTTAAATTTATATTGACGCTGGCCTTGATTCTGAGCCACATAAGTCCAGTACACAACAGCATCTTATTTAAGCCTAACTTTTAACTTTATTCTTCCATCTACGTCCAGATTTCCCATGTGATTTCTTCTTTTCTGATCTCCGACTAAACGTATGTGTACATTTCTCATTCCTACCTTTCATTATACATGTTTTCCAAATTTTATTATATAATTCATGAAGTACTCAACTATCCTTTCGCTACCGATCAATTAAATGTAGGATATTTGCGTTAATTCGCGAGAGAGGAGTTCCTAATCTGCGCCTAATATTCAGTGTTATAATCCCCAAAACGTTTCCCAGCACGTGTTTACATAATTTTCTCCACATCGCTTCTAAACTAGCGGCTCCAAATTAAGTAGGTGTTGCAACTGTCGAAAGTGTGATGAGAGAGACGCTGGCTGCCTCAGTTTTCCAGTACCAGTTTGCAAAGTGCGGTTGAAGAGCTTATGCTTTCTCGCTCGAACAGCGACGCCTTCGCGCCTGGCAAGGTACTGCTCCATCGTTCGATCCTCATCCCATCTGCGGCAGTCATGCCATCGACATCTGCTGCAGTCTATCCGAGGCAAAATCTCTCTGAAGCTGTGTTCACAGTGACACTTTCTTCTACAAAAATTTGTGACTTTACATCCAGTTCATGCATTCACATTCCTGGCCTTCAGTAATAAGTCGTCTACATGTACACAGAATTATTTACTTTATTGATTTATACTTAATGTTGTTTACAGACGAATTTCAGGTGTTTAGTTTACCTAGATTACAATGGCAGGAAGATATATGTGAAATATAAACTCGAAAAATTTCTAAAGAAAATCGATGGTAATGTATTTTACTACTGACACTTTACGGTCTAAAATACTGAAAGAGAGCCACAAACAGTGCAGTGGAATATCCGGTGTCTGGAACAAAATTCGAAGTCGAGTATGAAGCAGGACAGCTAACCAACCGATAGCGATGTTCGTTACCTTCCGTCACCAGTGTTAATTTTTGTGTGGTTTCAACTCGCCGTCGTAAGGGAAAAAAGAATAACGACATTTCTTCGCTCATTCCATTAAGTTTGTGAAATGACTGTTAGGTTATTAACAAATTAAGATTAAAAACTTTACATCGGCAACATAAGTTAACATTTTAATTTAAGCAATATGGTTCCGTCTTATGTTTAGACATTATGATATCATTTTCAGCATGAAATAAAGTGAAATGCCAACTTGATGCAACTAGGTAATTTATTGAAGTTTCTTTAGTCCGAAACATGTCGAGCTAAAGAAACTTCAATAAATTACCTAGTTGCATCAAGTTGGCATTTCACTTTATTTCATGATGAAGAATCACTGTCAAACAACCCTCCAATCATTTTCAGCTTTAACACAAAAATAAAAATTAGAATGTTACACAATATTTTTTACAAATTAATTACTCTAAATATTTTAAAAGTGTTATACAATATTTCT
>Ga0136643_10008728_pt1 | contig 14857 bp, 6 predicted proteins | sample TergutLab28metaG_FD_96883 | JGI IMG/M metagenome (GOLD analysis project Ga0136643, IMG submission 96883) | Labiotermes labralis P1 segment gut microbial communities from Petit-Saut dam, French Guiana - Lab288 P1 (version 3) (version 3) | ecosystem: Host-associated > Arthropoda: Insects >... | reverse complement strand
TTACGAAATGTTCATACGTGGGCCCATCGTAATCCACATGCGACATGTGTAATTTTATTCATCATACACACAACGGGATGGACCCCCTCTCCTTTGGCTGCATTCCTGCGCTATCGCTAGATATAGCTCACAGCGACCTTGGCGAGCATCTGCTTGCAGTGTATAGTGGTTGGAAGTTATTGGACAACTATGACACGTATGCGAGTGTTTTTGTAGTTCCATTTAATGGCTTTATATCACTCACAAGTTACTTTGATGTTATGTACAGATACTAACATTACAGAAACTACATATTCCTGCCAGTTTCAATATGTATTTGGTAATCAATAAGTGAGTAATAGCTGTCAAAGTTTCAAACTTCTCTGGCCAATATCTCCGTAACCATTGAACTTTAGATATAGGTGTTTTGGGTTATATCGTTATAGTTTGACCTAAGGAACACTCTCCCTAAGTTAGGTCCTTTCCTCCTGGGACACCCTGTATATACAGATAAACACACTGGGGCGACTAACGTTAAATAAATACATCAATAAAATAAATGCAGAAATTCAGTTTTCATTTGCAATTTCCGATATCTAAACTAGCGTGGTGGTCGCCTCGTTGATTGGTCGTTAAAATTGCGTCAACTTTTAAGTGTATTTGTGCGCATTTTTGAGTTACGTGATGTGCTGGACATTGCTTATTGAACCATATGGATGCGTTTACTTTTAACAGTTTTAGCCTGGTGTTTTTTATAATTTTTCACACATTTCGCCTGCTGGGCGTGGATTAACTTAATACTGTACATACCGTGCGTTATGTTTATAATTTTATTTCGTCTTCATTGAGTCATCACTTCATGCACTATCTTTCATACACCAATTCACGTTGTTTGGAACTTTAGAAATGGTACATTGCGAGTGAAAACTGCAGTTCTACAACGCCTGCTCAGATAGAGCTCTGAAAACCAGCTGATGTGTTGGGAAGCTAAAAGCTGAAGGTAAAAGTTAAAGTTTTCCCGTTACAGGCCCGGTGTGGCCCAGAGGGTGGGTAGAGGCATAGCTCTACTCTTCCATGACCGCGGCACTAGAAGGGGCTGAGTGGTCAGCAACACGTCCCGGCCACATTTTACCCCGGGAAAGACCCGGTACCCATTTTACAAGAGGCTGGGTGGGCCCCAAGGCCGGTCTGGACGGGCGGAAAATTTTGTCCCCACCGGGATTCGATTCCGGACCGTCCAGCCCGTACTCTGTCGCTATACCGACTGAGCTACCCGGCCCACTAAAAGCTGAAATGGTACTCACTGAATTTTGAAATGTGCCATCCCCGCTGTGTGTAGTAATTAATAGGTAGGGTAATTACAGCCAATAACATAACAATGTAGATCTAATTGATGTTTATTAGAAAATGATAAAAACTACATGTTTCGGCCAACATCGGCGATCATCAGGTTTTTTATCCGAAAGATTTGTATACTATAAGAGTGTTATATAAAGTATGCAGCCGTGTATCGATGCACGGCTGCATACTTTATATAAACACTCTTACAGCATACAAATCTTTCGGATGAAAACCCTGATGATGACCAATGTTGGCCGAAACATGTAGTTTTTATCATATCCTAATAAACATCAATTAGATTTACAGTGTTGTGTTAATGACTGTAATTACGTTACCTATTAAGTACTCACTGAATATGGCGACAACAAGCGTCGAAACGCGTCGGAGTGTAAGTCAAATAGCGTGACTTGGTGTATGAAAGACAGTGCATTAAGTGTTGTTTAATTAAAACGAATCAAAATTATTAATACAGTGCATGGCATGTACAGTATTCAATTAACCGACAACTTTGTTAGACCTACCCGCGAGTCTCGTTGTACGTTCAGACCTACCTCAAAAGGAAATTACCTCTATCACCTATCAGTGTCATACACATGGAGGTGTTGTAACCACGCCGTTGACACCGTGCCGATTACCGTCTACGTCGGACTGTACACTGTCAGTCACATCACCCTAACCAGCACACAGAAACTGCATTTATAGTACCGTTTCCGTCAAAAGAAAAGGAAAAATGATGGTGAAACTACCCGCATTAACGTGCCCATGCTCTTATTACGAATTTCACTGATTACCAAATATCGGCTTATGTGCAGGCACGATGCATTGTCAGTACATCACTGTGTTAACCCTATCAAATGCACCGAAACTGTATTTATGTCCGCGATTTTCTCGATTTATAGCGTCGGTAGGGAAGTAGTCTATATTACCAGAGAGTATTGCTTCTATGGTTACGGCGCACTTTTGGCACCACGTTATACTGTCGACCCGATTGCCAAGTAGCATGTATGTTTACGACGAGCGTTTCGCACACCGCCGGTGTGGCGGCTGTGAACACGAAACATGACTGCAGTCTCTGACGCTTTAGTTACAGTATCTGGACAGTCTCACTGCTACAGGCAAGGACAGATCTGAATTTCCATTACGTGAAAATATTATTTCTTAATACCCATACAAGCAAACAAACTCCTGCTCTCGTGAGAGCTACAGATTAATGAGTCTGAACAAAATCCTGCCATAGCACCAAACCTATTATTAACCAATTCAATCCTGATGAATTCCCCGAAACACACTCCTCTACGATTCGTATTCATATTCATATTATTCCTCCAGCTACAACGGACAACAGAATCGATTTCATATCACGACTGTTACAAACAGGCACGGTGCAGGCCATGCATGCTAAAGTCTTGTAAATCCCAGAGATGGTGTGGACCAGTAGTGATACAATTTCACATGTAATGCCCATAACATTAAACGTCAATTGAGTTGACCAGAACACATGATTGCAAACAAGGAGAACACCCTTGGGGTGCTACGATTTCCCAAGAAATACAGGGTGATTCATGCGTTGTGGACATTACTGCAGGAAACTATGTCCTGGGTCTCTGTAATAAAAAAAAGCCTTCGTATTAACGTATGTCCGATTTTGAACTTTTACGCAGTTCCGACCGCTTGAGATAGACCCACAGCACCACAACCACTGAGAACAGGACCCATGATGACAGGAACTTTTTTGATCTCAACTCTTGCAGTAATGTACACAACTCACGAATAATCCTGTATGTTCGTGGACAACGCGCCTTTCTTCAAGCCCACAATCTAAAGTTCTGAGGTTTAAACAGAATCGCCTCTAATAACTCCGTCTATCCAAGGCTATGCAGTGTAAAACCTGCGTTCAGAGAACAATTACCAGATCGCAAACATTGGGCTGTATGAGTGCAGGAATCTGCACTGATGAAAAGTAAGTACACAAAGTAGTTGTTATTACTTTGGAAAATGTTATCAGGCAGATCAAATTAATCATGGCATAAAGCACAAGTCACAATGTGGCTACAGCTCAATTAAAGTACGTATCAGTTCACTGAATAATACAGAGATGTTGCACAAAGTGTCTGAGATTATTACGTACAGTGGACTCCTAGAGGATCGGTGTGTGTATCTTCAAGCAATGCGATCACGAGTTCGTACTAATTCCATGCATTCTTGCGCATCGTGTTAAATAAATTGCGAAATTTCGCGGAATATATACTAGCAGTAGATAAACTGACAGCCCTTTTAGAGACAAGAAAGCATAAACACATATTCTGGGGGATCAAAGGATGTTCTCGTATGCAGCAAAAAACAGGAATGTGCTCCACGTGTCGAGAATTGTACTAACGTGGTTGACACGGTTAATATTACGGCAAATGGTAAGAGGCCATGGTTCAGAAACCGGAGGGGACGACGAGATTTTTATCGGAACATCCATGGCAGGTGCGAGGTTCATGCAGAAATTTCATTCAGTGAGTTCCGAGGGAAAGGGGTTTAATACCCCTATGGGTAGCGAAAACGTCCAATTCGGGGTTTGGCTATTATGAATGTGTGCGGCTCTACTCCACCGCCACTTTACAGACGAAAACTTCATCCAAACATGTTAGAATTATTCGGGTTGAGTTTCAGAATATATGCGTGGCTTTATTACTGCCAGTAATGCTCTGGAATGATAAGAATGGAAAGTGGAAGTGACGATATCTACACCCACCAGTCCGATTTGCAATTCTTATTTGTCCCAACATGCGTGTACTCCTGGTAGGAATTTTGCCGTAAGCTACAAAAAGTAAATATTCGTTTAAGTCGCACATCTCTAAGTGATGTGAGCTGTGTGCAGGGTTCAAAATGCTGATAGCAAGGCTTATCACCAAGGGCAAAAAGAGGAGTATACATAATCCTCCACCGGATGTTAATCCCCGTCTACTGCAACGGGCTCATCACTGAGTAAAGGAGTCTTAGGGAAGTTCCTTCTCGCAGGTGGTTAGGGGGAGGACAGAACATCTAATGGCCAACTACAAATAAATCCCAGATTCACTACATCGATTTGTTATAACCATCCTTATAGGTCACATCACTACGTCTCGTAGTTGCCGGTGACCAGTGATGTTATACCAGTAACAAAAATTGGTATAATGACGTACTCCGGACAGCAATTTGATAAGGTGGTATGGAATTCTAACCTCCAAATTACAGGTGAAGATTACATGTGAAGCTTAGACGTTATCTTCACGCGCGTCGTAATGCATACAACCTAATTCCATGAATGCGATGATTTACATTTGGACGCAAAAATAAGTTGCCTTGCAACTGAGCCGCAGTCGCTTGAGGCAGACGACGTGAGAGTCTGGCCACACGCTACAATGTACATCTGGGTTTGCTAGGCTCTAAATATGCCTGCAGCCACGTACCATTACAAAACGCGTAGTTTTAAAAAATGCTGATGCCTACTCATTTGATGGTTCTGGTAGAAAAGGACGATTAAATTTAGGTGCGTCCGCACAGTCGCGAGAAGCGCCTGTTCGCTTCATCATGTCTATGTGTTACCATGTATCAGCGCGGCTCCCACCGGACGGATTTCCGTAAAGTTTGATACTGGGGACCGTAACGAAATATGGTGATAAAATCCAAATTTGGAGTAAACCGGGCACTAACATGAAGACCTAATTACGCTTTATTTTTGGCGGCGACATCTAATCGCTACTAAGGCGCACTCTTCGAGTGAAACGCCACCGCGCTGATAGGATAACCGAGGAGGTATAAACATTACGCGAACGCGCCACCATGTTACGCTAGACGGACACTGCTTATCTTGTTAAACTCTATAGCAGGCCCGCTTAACATTTCAGTGCAATAAAATAATATACTGATGACAATAATGGGAAAAATATATTTTAAAACGCATTCCAAAACCTACGTCAGAGTATAGCTATTTTTAGCACATTTTTACAAAATGAACTGGCAGTTTAATGTAAGTGCCCATAAATAAACAGCTCATAAGTTTACAAAATTGCTACGGTGTTCTTCTCGGCTTTGCCAGTGAAGTGTTACAAGACGTAGAATTTAAAGGTCTCCGCACGGGTCACGTGCTGCCCGCGAGCTACGGTTGCGTGGACCTGCTCTGCAGTACGACTTTACTTTGTTAACAAGAAGTGCTTAAGCAATCACGATGTCGTATGTGCTTGGATCCCCATTCAGCTTTTAAGATCAACCGATCGACTTCCACAATACCTGAAACAAATATTATGCTGTTGGAAGTCACCTCACCCTCCGAATACACGTTTTAAGTTCCCTTCTTCTCCTTCCATTGGCACTACAGCCCACTGCGGGCTTTGGCCTGTCGAACAATGTCCTTCTATTTTTTCCTATCTGCCACCAGCTCTCTCCATCTTCTCATTCCCATAACTTGAAGATCTCTTTCTACTTCCTCTTTCCATCTTTTCCTGGGTCTTCCCCTTCTTCTCGTTCCTTCCAGTTCTTGAATGAAGATCTTTTTGGGCATCCTATCCTCCTCCATTCTCTCTAGGTGACATAACCAGCTTATCCTTTGCCCTTTTATCCATTTTACTATATCTTCTCCTTTGCTCATCTCTTCTCGTTCTCGATTCGTTCTACTTTTCCATTCCCCCTTTTCATATTTAGGACCACGTATTTTTTAAGTTCCCTACAACTAGTAATAATATCATGGAGGGAGCACGAACTTCTGAGATGGTATAAACACAAACTCTACTTAAAGTAGAATCCAGAATGAATGCAACAAGTCTTCGAAAATAGGCACAGTTTCTCTTTAGGTTATCTTTGTTTAATATAACAGGCTTACATCAGCATAGCGGCCGTACGATATTTTCAACAGTTTCCAGTCTTACAGCGAGAGCTAAATTACCACTAGAGTTCGTATGTTAAATTAAATCTGGTACGACGGCACGGTACTGACATTCCATATGAAATGTCGTTTGTACGCAAACATAAATAAAGCGACAGTGCGGAAGTTCAAGGTTACACTCGATACATTCCATATGACAGAATCTATACAGAGTCTGGTAATCAAGTACTAAAAATAAAAGCTAATGGTGATGACAATTATATCGCCAACATGTTTATAATTACAAAACCAAACAGCAAAATTCGATTGCCTGGCCATCTAGGCAGTACGCCTACCTATCAGCAAAATTGAAATTACACCAAAATTAAAAGCTTCCATTACAGAAATTATGACATTAACAACACACAACTTTCAGAATCATTAGTCTATACATTAGAAAGGTACGGTTTAAGGGCTCTGCCCTGAACCTCTTGTCTAAATTTTACAAGACTGTGTAGTATAGAGTTACAATTTTACAGGGGTGCTGATACGTCCTTAGCCCGACCAGGAAGGAAACAAGCTAATGTTTCTGTAAGAATGGCGTGAATTTCCTTTGACGCTTTGCCTTGAAAAAAAAATTTGACAGCTCGCGTCTCGATGTTGTTGAAATCGCGCGCGTCCCTGACATGCTTCCGAGCTTGTTTCCTTCCTGGTCGGGCTAAGGACTTATCAGCACCCCCGTATAACAATACAGCTGAATGCCACAGCCGAAATGCGTGCGCTCGTATTGTAACAACTATTTTTAACATTTCTTTTATACAGCACCCTACTACAAGAACCTAGAAATGGTTGGAGGCAAATACAAGAGGTGCTAACGTGGCTGGCTGAAAAGAAACCGTATTAGTAAGCCCTGCTTTGAGGGGACAACAAGCAATAGTAAAAATATCTTCTGATTATCAGACAGCCAGGGAGGGGAACATAATTTGTGACCTGAGAAGATCAACCTTTGTTTTCGATTCACGCACATTACCGTATCTCACACCCAACAAACTACTCCCCAAAGCCTACCTGTGGCGAAATAATGCAACTGACCCACGTAAAACAACACCATAGTCGCGCCTGAATTCTCGCGAAAGAATTAAAAACTGGAAATTCATTACCTTCGTGTCTTGATTCTTGTTTTTAAAAACTAAGGGTCGTTAGCCGAAGATGGTAAAGAGGCCACTGTCGTAAAAAGGATCAGTGTTTATTCAGTCCAAATTCAGCCCTGAAAATGTACTTTCTCGTGGATTAAAACTAAATCCTGTCTGTTCCGTATAACGCATTTCCCTTGGCACACAAACTTACACGGCTCAAGGGAGATTGACGACGCAGTAGTAGAGTAGCAAATGACGTAACAGATCCGGAATTCGTTCAGTATGAAGAAAGCGCGTCAGAGCATCCTTCGACCTGGTTACGACACACAAAACGGCCTTTAATAAAATCCTTCGCAAAAGAAAAGCAGCTTTCGCGGAGGGCTGCTTTCGTTACCAGGCGCGTCGCACACACCAACTTTTTTGTGCTGCTAATTACCGCAATTACTTCTCAGTCTTTCAGTGTCAGCATTCAGCACCGTGCTGTGGTCCCCCACTCCAGCGTTCAGACTAAAGCTAAAGCGATTATCTAAATGCGCGAGGGGAGTGGGGGATTCTAGAGCTTTGAAAGCTGGATAGCGTAAGACATACCCATCACGAGAAGGAAAAAAAATCCTATTTTCCCTTCGAATTTGGGATTGGCCAGGAACATACTCGTATGTTGTTTCACTTCACGTACCGATAAATGCACTAAAAACAGACCAACAATAACTGCATCGTGTTACACAGACTCACAACAGTAGACCGTAGCAGTGGCCTGACATAATGGAACGTACGGTCTTGCTCCGTTCGAACATTGCCATGCGTTCTCGAAGCCTCGTCCTATCTTAAGTCCACCCTTCTTCTTCCTCGTGGTCCTATCTTAAGTCCACCCTTCTTCCTCGTGGTCCTATCTTAAGTCTCATCTTCTTCCTCGTGGTCCTATCTTAAGTCTCATCTTCTTCCTCGTGGTCCTATCTTAAGTCCACCCTTCTTCCTCGTGGTCCTATCTTAAGTCTCATCTTCTTCCTCGTGGTCCTATCTTAAGTTCACCCTTCTTCCTCGTGGTCCTATCTTAAGTCTCATCTTCTTCCTCGTGGTCCTATCTTAAGTCCACCCTTCTTCCTCGTGCTCCTATCTTAAGTCTCATCTTCTTCCTCGTGGTCCTATCTTAAGTCCACCCTTCTTCCTCGTGGTCCTATCTTAAGTCCAATCTTCTTCCTCGTGGTCCTATCTTAAGTCCACCCTTCTTCCTCGTGGTCCTATCTTAAGTCTCATCTTCTTCCTCGTGGTCCTATCTTAAGTCCAATCTTCTTCCTCGTGGTCCTCCCTTGACTGAAAGTTTCGACGGACTATTCATTATCCCCGTCACTGCACCGGACATGTGACATGAAACTTCAGTCTGCAGAATCTGTCACGATATGCCAACATTATCTTAGTACCCTAAAGTTGTATTAGTAACGCTTCCGCCTCACAAGTTCGTACGACTGCCATGTTACTATACAGACTATAGGGAGTTAAAAAATATAGCGTCGGAGCGGTCCCCTGTGGTGCAACGTTCATTTGGTTTCGTAACAGACGGTCAAGTGGCTGTGAAGTTAAAATGAAGGATACACACAGCACGGTGACTCGCTTAAGCCCCATTTCACGAAGGAAGGAAGGAACGCTAAAAACCAGGACACTGGTCTTTTCCATTTCCGAACCTCCCTTTGCAAATTAAATGTCGAGAAACACATCCACATCGCCTCAGGCATTTCTTGGCGAATTTGAAATCCTCGCCTCCCTCAACATGGCCGCCAAATAATATTGTTAGAGGCCAGTTGAAATGTGATGGTACATGGTGACGCACGGGGGGTGGGGGGTGAAGGGAAAACTGGCGAATGGAGTGGGTAGCCAGTACCCTTCACACTACCTCACAACATGGTGTCTCCAGCATTACAACTGCTGATGCGCACACCTCGGCTGCCAGTACTCGACTGAACTGACACCCCCGCCGATTTAAATGGACTCGTCCGTTTCGCCGAAAGACGAAATCGGGTTTATGCGCGTGAGCCATCACATTTCAACTGGCCTCTACCTACATGTAGTATACGGCTCACTGGAACATACGGGACCCAAGTCATAAGTAAGACTCGTTCCCGCACGGCGCGCGGCTAAGTAGTTTGGCAGCATTCGTTGAATACGACAAACTGTTGTCCACACAGGCTGAAGTCATTGTACAATAACATAAAATAACCGTCATCGCACGTGGCTCCTGCACAGTTCCATAAATAAAGCACTAATGCAAACAAACATACGGTCCTTGGCGCCTGTACCTCATCTGAAGGTGTGCAAGGCCGTGTTTCAGGGCAACATCGGGAATGTCTATGGCTGAAGTCAAATCTATTTGTGGGAACGCCACACCTGACACGGCCTCAAGCCGCGGTCATGTCCACTGAATGAAACGCAGCATTTCGCTGCTACACTCATTTAAGGGAGGACAGATGCAATCTGTTTATTTGAACATTTGATTGCTATGCTTTGTGGTGGTGGTGGGGGGGGGCCACTGCATTTAAATTGGCGTATTTGTTAAAAACTTAACTGTCGAATTTTTTTTTTTGCCAACCGATGCAATAAACCTAGATCGACAGGTAAGCTTTTTTTCCACATACATACCATGCATCTGGATAATTATCAAAGTTATTTTTTTCACCAACTGATGCAAATTGAATAGTTTTAAAAGAGATTTTAAATGTACATTAAAATTGACATTAAAAAGCTCCTACATGTTTCGGTGTAAACACCATCTTCAGGGAGCGCAGTATTTGAGCTTGCTACAGCACGTTCAAATACTGCGCTCCCTGAAGATGGTGTTTACACCGAAACATGTCAGAGCTTTTTTAATGTCAATTTTAATGTAAATTTAAAATCGTTTTTAAGACTATTCAACTGTGCAACAGTTGGTGAAAAAAAATAACTTTAATAATTATCCAGATGCATGGTATGTATGTGGGGAAAAAAACTTACCTGTCGATCTAGGTTTATTATTAATTGCAATCTGCAACAGTCAAAATATGTTTCGGACTGAAACCCGATATCTACCTTCAATTTTCGAGTATACGAGGATTCCAAACACGGGATTAGAGTTTCAAAACGCACAGTAAAACCTTAAAGTCGAATGCCCCACAAATTACGCCACAAGTTATGCATGCCTGTAAGTGAGTTGTCCAATTTTACGGACCCCAAACTCAATGATTTCCGACAAAAAAAAAGTAGCGAGATGTTCCTGTATTCTATATGTGACGCCAAAATTAACTCAGGATACAGGGAGTACTCAGATCTGCCAATCTAATTTTAAAATTCGCGTGTATATTCAACGGCAACAATTCTTATTGAGTTACACTTCAGCTGGTCTCATACTAATATACCAAGGTTATTTTGGGGTACTAGGCTACTGTCCTGTCCACAGAATACAGACCTCCGATATGGTTCAGACAAAATGTGTAAAAATCTTAAGTATGTACATACATCTGCCAACTATCATACACATTAGTACGGTAAGGTCTGTTTGCAAAATCATGTTCTACTGAACTACAAAACAGATGTTTTCAAGAATGACATTAATATAAAGCTTACAATTCGGCATTGATGACATTCCTTCGGTTTTATTCATTCACTCCCAAAATGTTTTTAAACAAAAAGCTAACGTTAAAAAAATTGACGGTGCTGTCTCAAAAGGAGGCCAAAGAAAGCTAACATATTTCACGTACTTCTTCTGCCTTCCGCTTGAGCCAAGACTGTCGATTTCAAACGCCTTGTTTCCTACTGACACGTTCTAAGAAGCTTGTTTCTTATTTATATGTAACTTATGATCCGTTGAACTCCGAAAAAAATACCTAGCGCCAAGCATTAGTAAGTACAATTTGAGTGTTTATTCAGATTAAAATATTGTAATTTTTGTTAATTAAATATTTTACCGTCTCCACGTGCGAATTATTCGCACGGGCACACAGGGAGAACCAAATATGGGGCCTAAATCCCATTTCTGAGCTGTTTACTGTTTGTATCTCCAGCTACATTATTGAAAATGACTGGTACTACGACGTGATAAAATCTTCCCTAGATCTAAGGGTACTCACAACGCTCATAACAAATTACCGCAGAATATACTCGTATATCGTTGCGTTGGATTGTTGACAGACGTAACGTAATACTCGTCCTTACCTGAAAAAGAGAGAGAAAACAACTATCAATACTGCACTTCAAATGAAATTATATTTTATTGAAGCAAACAAAAGAAGAAAGCAACATTTGGTCAGCTCGTATTCAATTATATCTAACGGAGTGTTTTTGAACGCATTCTGCAACACAAGCAATTTTTGTAATAGTACGCCTATGTTCGGAAAACGAAAGTAATAATCCCATCGTAAATCGGGAGGGTCTAATCGCTGTCTTCGCTCACTGCGGATGACCCCCAACCCTCACAAGTCGTGTTACTACTTTACACCCTGTAGATACAATATCTGGCCTTTATGGGTGCTGCAACACACATATACTGTCAACACAAAGTACTAGACAAGTGACAGTTATCGTTCAATAGCAGAATTATAGGTCTTCCACAACTGAAACCATCATGGTCGCACCACTGGGCAGCCAACACACAACAAAATCACATAGCCTGCCGCCAAAAGAACTTACCGCACCGCCCATTTGCTACCACCACAAGGTGTGAAAGGTCCCATACACAGTAATCTAATCACAGACCGGTAGTGTAATATCATCAACACCGTGCGCGGCAGTGGGGGTTGCGACTGTAGAAGGACTAAGGTGGGACCGTAATTTGGCTAGGAGGCAGCTAGTCTTTTGAAGAGCAGAGCAAACGGAATAGCCATTCGAGGTGCACTTTTTTCTGTAATACATCAGTCTGCTACATGTCTTATGACAATAGAGTAATTTTATAACCTGCAGCCTTAATCGCTTTAATGGTGCTGATGGTCCTGCTTTCCCACTCTATGGTACGCGTAGCACTGCTGGTACGCCGAACGCTGTTTACTGGTAAGTAAAGTAAAAGGTAAAGAAATCTCTGTACAGGCCTGGACAGGCCCTGAGGATTCCAGGAGGTTGAGGCTCCCAAATTTCATGAGAAATGGCACATGAAGGTTGTCAGCCCTATGCACGGGCAGCCTTAACCCAATACGAAATATTCCTGGCACTCATTTCTGTTAAGAGGCTGCGTCGACCCCAGGGCCCTAATGCGGCCGGAAGGATTATGTCAATGAAAAATTCCAATGACACCATCGGGAATCGAACCCGCAACCTTCAGACTTGTAGCACGATGCCTCGACCAACTGCGCCACCGCGGGCCCCTCTTCAAGTAATCTGAAACAGTTGGTTGCGCGAAGTTCTTAAAAGCATTCAGAAACCAGCCAATAACAGAAACACATCACAATCGGAATTAACAGTGATAGAAATAACGAAGCATGATGGCGGTCACAGTTTTAAAAAACAGATAACATAGGTTTCTTATTACGGGTATAAACCACGATTAGCTAACAATCAGTCTTCGGCGTTCGGCGTTGGAAGTGACTGCTTAAAGCTAATCACGCATTTAGACACTATTTACTGTTTGTTCTTTCAGCCAACACACACACTGCAGTTTTCTTCGTTCCTTGGGTTACGCAGCTTCACGTGTTTCCAACAGAACACCTAAGATACAGTATCTCTAGAGTGTGCTATATCATGCCTGGCTGAGAAGCAGCTCAGTGACGACCACTGCTACTATACAACACGGCACAATACGCACGCACACCAGTAACATCCCTGCCCCGAGCCACATTTAACCCCGAACCTCAGCCAACCTTTGGACATCTAAGAAGAAGGTCTACCGTAACAGCCATTCGGCTTCCTTTGACACACACACACACACATAATTCTACAGCAAATTTATGCTACTAACACATAAAAGCACAGAACTACAGCTACAGCGCTGGCAATTTACACCTCAGTAAATATGCAGTTTGAAAAGAATACCCAGAAATGTATGTATAACATACATTTTTTACGCGTACTATCACTGCCGGGGTGTATGAAATCTGCGCTCTTCTGGAATGTTGCGCAGCGCAGATTGGTAGCTGAAGACGGGACCGATAGGTTGTTCCAAAACGTCAGCACCTACTTAACAATCTGCGCTGCTTAACGACCCATAATGGCGAAGGTCTTATGCACGCTTTACTACGTTCTGGCACCTGCGGCTCAGTAATAAACTAATGGGACCGATAGGTTAGTCCGAAACGTCGGTACCTAACTAACAATCGCGCTGCTTAACGCCCCATAATAGTGAACATCTTGTGCACGCTGTACTAAGTTCTGGCACCTGTGACTCAGTAATAAACTAATGGGACCGATAGGTTAGTCCGAAACGTCGGTACCTAACTAACAATCGCGCTGCTTAACGCCCCATAATAGTGAACATCTTGTGCACGCTTTACTACGTTCTGGCACCTGCGACTCAGTAATAAACTGTCTAAGATCAGGCGGTATCTTTTACTCATGCATACCCCCAAAAGAATTTGAATCACACAGCCAGTCAGAGCTACAGCTCAACGCAAAAGCTTACGTGAAATCTCAGTCACATTTTTCCTGCAATCCACAGTACCAAAAAATAAAACGATTAGTTCTAGCAGAAGTCATAGTTCCGACCGTTCCTCCTACATACATTTCAAGTCATGCAGATCCTCCTCCGCCGCCATTATAAAACTGCAGGACTGTAGGGGCGGTGAATCAGAATAGCCACCTCAGTTCTAAACTGACGCCTCAATCGTTTAGAACGTCTCCTTACATCCGTACCACTACAAACGATTCAAAGTGCATTTAGCAAATGTTTATGCAAACCTAATTCCTGTTACGACTTACGACCTTTGTTCTTAGCACTTATTACATACTTCCTCATAACGAAAGTATGTGTATCTACGTAACTTGAAACTCTCTACTTTTCTTATCGTCTAGTCTCATTATCTCATCTCTTACCTGCCCTTATCTTACCTCCTCTCTTCTCATTATTTCCTTCATTGAAGTACCCCCCACAAGCATGACCGTCATTCCCTACGCAGAACAGCTGTTTTCATACAGCCACTGTCAAGAACAACAAGTGTGTTAACTCAGTAATTATTGTGCTAATATCCACTTTTTTAAATAGGATTTACAGCTGGCAGCAAGTCATAGTGTAAAAATTACACAAATGGATCACGATTATGTACGTACAACGAAGACAGCCCGAACTCAAATACAGCCCTTTAGCCTACACCTCAGTCGCTCAAAGCTCAGTTCGTCCGTTCAGTGCAGCCTTTCTACTGCTTGTCCCAAGTACTCCCATAAACACGGAACATACATAACGCTACCTATCAATTATTATACCTTTCCATCCTTGCAGCATTACACACCATATGCGGCAATAACACAAGTATAGTCCCGAGCTCCTGATGACGGACATACAGGATGTCCCAGGAGGAAAGGACCTAACTTCGGGAGAGTGTTCCTTAGGTCAAACTATAACGATATAACCCAAAACACTTATATCCAAAGTTCAATGGTTACGGAGATATTGGCCAGAGAAGTTTGA
>Ga0136643_10008721_pt1 | contig 14861 bp, 4 predicted proteins | sample TergutLab28metaG_FD_96883 | JGI IMG/M metagenome (GOLD analysis project Ga0136643, IMG submission 96883) | Labiotermes labralis P1 segment gut microbial communities from Petit-Saut dam, French Guiana - Lab288 P1 (version 3) (version 3) | ecosystem: Host-associated > Arthropoda: Insects >... | reverse complement strand
TGTAATGGAATGTAAAATTTTTGAAAGAATACCAAAAAAAAAAAAAATTTAAAAAGCCCACAGCCCCTAAAAAAAACAAAAAAATCCCCCCCCCCCCCCCCTACACAACTCGAAAATTCATAATCTTGTACGCAATACCAGATGCATGAACCTAACCTAAGCGACATGATCTCGGCCATAGTTTTACACTTTTTTCTGAAAGATGTATTTTAATATCGTTCTGCATCTCCCAAGAAGTCTGTCACCTTGAGGTTTCCCAACTACTGCTTTATGTGCATTTCTCGCCGTTCATGTATGTTGGTGTACCACAGTCTCAACCACCTCACATTCCATGAATTGATCATCCAAATTACATTTGGTGAATATGCAATATTCTCCACTGCCATGTTAGTCCTCCTTCTGAAATGTTATATTAATGTTACACTTAACCGTTGAATATGAATGAAATTGTTTCACATGCTGCCACGAGAAGTAAAAATTCCTTCCTACCAAGATCTTATATAGCTCTTCACTTCTCGTGTTTGCACTGAAATCACACAGGGCGTTGTATTAATAATTTCGTGTCACCTCTCAGCCATTTAGAAGGAATAAATTAGGAAAGAAACTCTTAAAGAACTTTACTTAAATTTTAAATATCAAGAATAATTAGAGGTACTTCGGTACATTGTTCTCTTACAATATAATCATCATTATGATCATCATTGTTATTGTATCATCGTCAAAGCAACAAAACAGTATCAGGAGAAACGAAAAAAAGTAGCAATGATAATGACTTTAATAATTAAATTTAAGCTTCTCTTTTTTAAAAATTTATTGTTTGTTTAATATTTATGTTAAATGCCTGGTTAGGTTATTGAAACTCATGGTTGTACTTCAGTAACCCCACTCCCCGCGGAACTTCACCGGTACTTGCGCTTCTACCTGAAGGATACATGGGCTATTTGTCATTAGTGCAAATCTGCTACAGTCTGAAAGTAAACCTACATAATGATTTGAATAAAACTGAAGGTTACAGTCTATTTATACTTGTAGATTTCAAACAGTGACTGACACAATTAATTTTGGCATTTGTTGTGTCTCAAACTGAATGTGGAAGACGGTGAAGACGCCGAAATAAATGCGAATATTAGCTGTCTGCGATATGCATTGCAGAGGTAACATAGCGGCCTCCTTCTACTGAACGATACGTTATACTGACGTTAAGAGTGACTGGGACTTCACCTCCACCTACAGTGTGACAACTGGGCAATGGGTGGTTTTTTTAACCCTTTGAACCGTGACATGAAAGAGCAATCAAGAGGGAAAGTCATGGAAGGAGTGTATTAAGGGGCAGCTTATTTCCGTGGAGAGGCAACAGTTTGTTGTAATTTTCCCAAGATTCGACCGCTCGCAATTTTGTTAGAGTTAAAAATGTCACATACGAAAAAACACACTGCGTGGAAAGAAGCGGAGTTTCTTAATCGTAGAACTGGTGGTGCACTGAGAGCTGGGCTTTGAAAGGCGGCGAATTCATAGTAATCAGCACCCATTCTGTGTCAGTGCTATGGACATAATGCTATGGCCGTAACACCAGTTTCTTCAAAATGGTACTGTTATAACCATATGTTTTCAAATGTGCCTTAAATTCAAGAAGTTATAATATACACAAACATTCACATACTTGCGTAAATATACGATGAATTATGGAGATCAAAGCATTCTTTTTAAATCACAACTTATAACAAATTATGGAAGCAAATTTAGGGACACGAAGGTCAGAAAAAAAAACTTTCGCCTGTATAAAATTATATGTCCAGGATGTTAGAAATGTCTTTTGTAATCCCGTATGTGTCTCACGTTTCAACCTTTGATAACCATTTGATTAGCTTCAGCATCAGTCGTTCGGCTCTCCATTGATATCTTCACCATCCGTGCGGTCTTCCTCTTGTCTTCACCTTTGATTCACAATTACATGTACGATAATATATATATATATATATATATCTTCAGCAGTGTACATGCCTTACTGTTTTTGTGAATAAATGAGCAAAACTGATAATCGTCTATATTACTTGGCAGTTTTAGGTTTAATTTTATTAAATTTTTTACTCTTTGCTATTGAATGTTGCTGATTGTGGGACGGCTGTGAGAGCCAGACCATGCGACTTGACAAACAACTTTATGTTTCTTTAGAAGAATAAAAATCAATTTGAAAACAGTTGTTCTTTCGGTCATTGCGGCCCCCCTGTCCCACAATAACGGTGTTTAAATCTACGTAACCTTTGCCGGAAAACCTACTCTGGCGTGTATGTTAGAAAGAACTTTCTTCTCTCCTTGACACTTGAAGACGAAGAAGGATTCAGGGCCTGAATTCTTGTGCGTTTTGCAGCCCGAGTCGGTGAGCAACGTATGAAATATCAATGACATCTATTACAATACACCATCATCAGAATCCTTTAAAATTAATTTTCTTAGATTCTTATTTGAAAAAACTTGGATTGTGTGTGACTTGGTGGCCCTCTGATCTCCACAGTGAACCTGATGCAAATCTCACCACGTACATTTCTACCAGCACAGTATCACGACACAATATTTTAAAAGATTTTATGTACGAAAATTCGTTGTCGTGTATTGAAAGTGATTCCCTTGAGACTATATCCAATGCAATAGACATTTGTTTGTGTTAGGTTTACAGTGCATGCTGCTTCACCTGTTCATATAATCGGGTTGCTGTAAATTTGATTTGAGGAGGAGACTGTGCCCTGGATAGACTCTTAAGTTTCTTCTCTCACCCTTTCATCCTTCCTTTCCCTCTGCTACTTCTTTCATTCTCCTTTCCTTGCCTCCTTCCGTCCTACCATTACCTTAGAGGAGCAATCAGGGAAGCAGCTGGTAACTTGGTTAGTGAGTCTGTCTGTATGTTAGCTCCATGGCCTTGGGTGTGGAAGGGGAATTTCCTTCTCGAGGGACGTCAGGTTAGTTTACGAAGAACGCTCTCCAGGACCGAGTTACGTACGTTGTATTTCTGTACTGCAGAATTAACCTGTAACATTTCCCATGATTATGCAGGCCATATGGCTATGTTTTAATCAGTAGCTTATTTGAAATCCTGTCTCGTAATATAAACTAGCTCCTTTTTGTTTGGAATCTTGCACAGTATCGCAGATTCCTTCCCAGTGACGATATTCGCAGTCGGCTGTTTAGGGCTCATCAATTTTCGGAACAGAGGAAGCAAATTATGTACGTGGATACAGTACGCACATGTCACATGTATTGAGTGATTCTTCGGCGTTTGCAAAATATTATGTGGTCGTTTCTCGCACAACTGTCTTAGCATCAAATACACTTGTTGGTTTCCTTCAGTGATTTCTTGTTGCGAGTTTCTGATAACACCAGTTTCAGTGCTTCTATTGACATTTTAAACACAGTAAGGTAACAGTTGAAGAATAGAAGACCAACTTGATGTCACTTGCTATTGTGTTTCACTTCTTATGTGCTCAACATGTTTCGGACATTAATATATCCATCGTCAGGAGCTTGCGACTATTCTGCGGAATTACCAGAAGGGAGTGGAGTGGTGTCCGTGTTGCAGGCCTGCAACACGGACACCACTTCAAACCAGCAACACCGAATCTCCAACACACATCGAACCAAGAACCACACGACCAATGTGGTAATTCGGCAGAATAGTCGCAAGCTCCTAATGATGGATATACTAATGTCCGAAACATGTTGAGCACAAAAGAAGTGAAATAAGATAGCAAGTAATATAAAGTTGGTCTTATATTCTTCAACTATCACAATGATGCACGGTCCAATAAACATAAGATTCACAGTAAGGTGAATCTAAAACTACACGTAAACTGGAAGAAAATAATGAGAAATTTTAAGGATACATATACTGATATTCTGCCAAAATATTGGGCTTTTTTTTTTGTAAAAATTCATTACTTGGTGAAATTCAGGAAGTTGTCCGGAAATCTCTTATTTAAATGTTTTAAAAATTGATAAATGTGACCTTTCAATTGGTTAGTCATGAAAAACGCTTTGCAGAAAAAGTTACCACTTACCAAAGATTTCATTTCTGTATTAGCTGAAGCCTTTCACTGGCCCTTCACCTTACCCACATAATCCATTCCACAACCTAACTTCACATAAACTCTAACTTTGTCTCCCCAGCTACGTCTACTTCCCTTACGTTCTGTTAGGGCCTTTCAAATAAAATTTCGAGTTCATTTCGACTAACCTAAATTTAAAGACCTCCGTATTTATGCACGAAAGAATTCGACAACCGCTTAGAGATTTTAATGAAATTTGGCACTAAAGACATTTACGTATATCATATTTTGTCGAGACATTTAAAATTCCTTTCCGTTCGACCACTGTTAATGAAAGCTGTAACTTTGTAAGAACTTCCTATATATTTATCGGAGAGCCGTAACTCTCATATAAAGTTTCAGAGAGGAATGCAGAACTACTTTCACGTCTAGCAAACTTTTTCATTTCTTACAATATTTTAGATAGTTTAACAAACAGACCCTCGATGACTCTGAACTCGTGAATTCATCGACAATGAATGGCCTTACCAGTGTACAAAATGATCACCCGTCTTGTAAGTGTTGGTGATTAAGTGGAGATTCCTGTCACCTAAAGTTGCGTGTATACAGACAGACATTTAATTAAAATATTTAAGCTGAAATAGAGCTATTTTTGTAAGTTTTACTCTTTTAATATAAAATGTCTTCTACTCTTAGGTAAACTAAAGAGGGCGATGTCACTTGAAGATTGATCCCAAGTGAAAATTTCCCTTTTTTAATTTATATTACTCTTATGTCTATAGTTCGAAGTGTATTGATTACTCTAGAAATACGTTATAATGTGGAGGGCCAAATTCTTATTACGGTTTGAAATCCGAGGAATCTTTAAATATTGGTTTATGTTAAAATAATGTGTTCATATGTTTGAAGTAAATAGAAGCGGACTGACTACTCAAATATTTAGGATCCGTTAGTCCGAAAGGTGACATGAAGAGACTTTCAACAAACCATTTCCCTCTCCACAGTTGATTATGGAGTCCTCGTTTGTGTAATCCAACAAAGACTATCTCCTGGCAGATTTCATTTCGGAGCTGACCAGCATATGTGCTTTGATCAGCCTTCTAATTCAGACATTTCACATTCAGTATTCTATCACGTTCGCGTCTGAACAACTGAGATACATGGATAATCTGACATGATCAAAGACACATATTACTATCGTTCCGCTAAGTTTATGTCTCAAGAGCTACGAACATATCGAGGTACAGCCTAAACGTTTGTCATCGCAGTTAATACATGAAATGTAGAGAGTTCCAGCAGCAGGGATAGAGAATATGCATACAGACTGAATGGTCGTGATTTTCAACACTTTTGTTGTTGCAAGACTTATTACAACTTCAGAGAGAATGACTTGCTCCGTAGAGGTATTACATGCCGTACGAAACCCCACCAAACACACCAAACACACTAGTCAGTTCTGTAATGAGAATTATTCGAGTGCAGACTGGTAACAGACACATTTCGGCACTTTATTATTATGAATCCTATGTAACCAATTGAGTAACTCCTTACTAATCTTAGGTTTACATTCGGTGAGATATGTTTTTCGAGGGTCCATTCGGGCCAGTGCAATTGTAGAAGCTCCTGAGAATTCAGTCCGAAACTTAAGGCCATCTCTTTGAGCTTGGTGTTATTTACTGATTTTGGTTTTCGGCCGATAAGTGTGTACAATATCCAGTGTTTTCTGTGGCTTTTCAACCCCTTCGTTAGTTTAATATATGCCTATGGCACTTCCTTGTTCTTCTCCTTGATGAAAGTGTTATGGTCTATGTACTTGATTAATGCGTCATTATATGGGGTAAGGAATAAAACATTTATCACGATACATAAAGGTAAGATAGAATTTGTCGATGCACATCTGGTACTCCAAAGAGTTTTCATGTTTAAAAATATATTTATAATATATGAATAATTAAAATGCATCTAACGAACAAAGACGCGTGGCATTTTTACGAATAGGTCAAAGCTTCTATGAGGTAGTGGCTTTGGTATCCTGTTGCCATCCACTTCTATTAAAAACTGTTACAATTTTATATTGTCTCTGTTGGTGGAAGAGGAGAATTTTATATTTTTGTCATTTCACCGTGCATTCTGTAGATTATTTAATTACACACACCAACACATACACACACACACACACACATATATATGTATATAATTTAAGAAGTGTAAATTTTACATTAAAACATTCAAAAACGCTCCTACATATTTCGATCACACGATCATCCTCAGGGAGCATTATATTGTTCCTTACTAAAGTTATAATTTAAATTTATAAGTTATAATTTAAATTATAACTTTAGCAAGGAAAAATATATGCTCCCTGAGGATGATCGTGCGATCGAAGTATGTTGGAAAGTTTTAAATGTTTTGATGTAAATTTTACACTTCTTAAATTATATATGTATATATATGTGTGTGTGTGTGTGTGTGTGTTGGTGGGTGTAATTAAAGAGATTTTTTAATATATTTCTATATTGCGATTTATTTTAGGAAACTTTAGCTAATACCAGATATACAGCAATCTACACAGCGTCACGTCACACAACTAAGTAACTCTCATTTCCATCATGTTACTTTAGAAAAGTCGGTCAGAAAATATGTTAATTTCGTAAGAACCTGCAATGGTTATGATCGTATCTTCGCATTGCTGTTGTCATTCTTTTCCCCAGATCAGAAGCAAATTCTTGGCGGCCGCAAATTAAAAAAAAAACATGGAACAAACTGTACTACACCCCTGTGTATCACAGGACACGGACCTCTGTCACCATGAAATATATTTCTTCCTACGGCATAAGCACATGCCTCATTTGTGGCGAGGAATGTGGAAACGTTGGAATACTGCAGCACAGCTGTACATAAGCCGTTCCTATTACCCTAAATATGTGCAACGTAATGCTGTTTTCTGACCGATCGTCATAGATTGGCAGTATTATTAGCACGCGCACTTACCGCTGTCACCATTGTAGTTGATGTCCTCACCATCTTCCCTGCGCCACATGACGTAGGGCTCTGGGTAACCCGTTGCTTTGCACGTGAGTGTCACGTTGGCAGATTCGCGCACTACCATGTCCGTGCTAGTTTCCCGGTCCACAATGCTGGGGGGTACTGCAACAAATCAAAACGCCTGAATTATTTTTAACGGATAATGAAAGATTATTTATAGGTTTATGTGAATTATTGTGTGCACGTTTATTGAAATTCATTTCAGAGCTTTCTTGTCAAAAAATACATGCAGACCCAACAGACATAGGTCTGCGTGTCCCCATTTCTGACCACATATAAATTCTCTCTGATTGGTCAGCAAGGCATATCTTTAGGTGCTGCGTCAGGAAGTAAGTTCCGTTAATTTCACGGGCGAGTGGATACGTGAAATTTTGGAATCCTGTTACGTATCAGACCGTGAATGCTTTCGAAAGCGCTTAGAAATCATAAATGGAATTAATTAAATTCTAGTAAGTGATCCGGTTTATGCCTGACACGAGACTTTCCAGTTCTCCCTTTATAGAATATACAGTTGTGTTAATTCTGAGAAGTTACAGTATTTTGATAGTGGCTGGTCTTGCCCTTTTCCATCTCCTTCCCATTTCATCTTCTTAGTTCCCTACCCCTATTCTCTGTCAGTATTTCTCTAGTATTATCAAATAATTTCGTCAGAACGACTTTTCCTAAGTTAAATTAAAGAAGAGATTTGTTACTTTATTGATGTAAATGTATACCGAAGATACTCCATTGTCCAATTTTGCGCTCACTACTTTACTTCTGAGTACGACATAAAATAAACTGAAGGAAGGGTGCATTGAAATGCGTGAAACATATAACGTATTTAGTATTGAAATGTTAACTTACGATTGTGAAATGAGAAAAAAGCGAAAAGTGACGAAGATTGAGGTAGATAATGACGATAATCACAGCACAAGCAAGAAAAACAACCCGTAAAAATTAAACGAATGATATTTTGTTCCAATCGACAAAAATATGTCACTTAGTAATAACCGCGTAGTTTTTGAGAAAATTTATTTTATTCGAAATTTATTCTTCCTCTCTCTTGGAATACTCATAAGTTCTTCCTTGTTTCCTAGAAAAGGAAAGCCCCAGAGGTTAATAATCATAGCTGTTAATTTCGGACTATAACTTTCATAAATATATTTATAACAGAATAAGCCGCAACCATTTGTTAGAGATTTTTTAAATAAACTGCAAGTTTTGGTGCGGTTGAACTAGAGATGAATCCGATATATGAGGGAGCAACTTCAAATATGTGATCACGACACAATTCAAGGACTACGGAAATGAGTACTGCATGAACAATTTCAGCGTCGTGACTAGCTTAGTAAATTGAGCTATAAAAGGCATTTGCTTGGAGGTGTAATATTCGGCTTCGAAGGTCGACTTACTCCTTTTGTTGACCAAGATTTTTTGTTAAGATAAATTCCTATATACATCTAAATTTTATTACGATTTTAACCCTCCAAGTGAAGTAATTTTTACATTATTGTTTTGGAAGTACCCCATTTAGATGAAGTGTTGTAGTTAACTGATAAATGCTGATAATTATCAGTTACAGTAGTAGGATTTGTCATATTTTGGTACAAGTTTTGTGCCCGTTTAGATGAGAGTTAAACTGAAATTACTTCACTGTAAATGTAGTGATTAGACAAGTGGAAGTTGTTTAGATCAAATTATTTAAATTTTATAATCCACAGTCTATAAAGAAAATAATTTAAATTCAGCACGTTATTTTTACAGTTATATTACAACAAATATTCGTTCATTCTTATATCTGACTTTCAAAACAAAATGGTTTTGATGAATTTTCTGTCTCCAGTTTTCGTGTATTAATGGTCTCTAGGTTTTTTCGGTTTTAAAATCTAAAAAACCCTCCGCGTTCTGTCGAGCGATCTCCACCCCACAGTCTTTTGTTTCAACAGCGCAGAAATATGCAGCTGGTCGTCATCAACTTACCAGCTGCGGAATGAAATGGGACGAAGGAAAAACGAGAGGTGTGTCCCCAAAAGTGTATTGTCTGTACGCCTTACATTGGCTGACACAGCGATGGTATCTAGCGTTGATGACAAGCCGACAGTACGCGGAGAACAAAACGACCCGTTACAATTCGAAAATAAATTGACATGGATGTGAACTAAGCCAGATAATTTTGAACTAAATTATGGAGCACTGGGGGCCAGGTTCTCTCCTGTTTATGACAGTTTCCATTATCATTCCACGTGTTTTTTTGACACTATCTCTTTTGTAGTTTTCATGTGCGTTATTCCCTTGTGACGTTTAACCTGCAAATCAACGAGGCGGCATTGTTGTTTGGTCTAGTTTTTTGTTGTTACTATATTTTCAGCCCTTCATTCGACGTAGCTTAAAAACGATCGTACACGTTTATCTAGATTGTTCCTATTTTGGCATGAATGCCGTAGACACTGAAATACAGTTCTTTGAATCATACAACTGTGAAATAAATTACTCTGATATGAATTGTTGTGAAGGCTTCACAATGGGCACTTAAAACCATGAAGTTCTTCTTTATATTACTTGAAATCGACTTCGATCATCTTATTAATGGAAGAAATAAAAGAGCAGACAATTATTTTTACAGGAAGAATTTACCGACAACTTTCATACTATCATATCTGAATGTGTGTGAGCATCTGAGGCTGTGTGAAGGAGAATTCAAAATCTGTCAAATTAAAAACATCATTAGTGATTTTTCACAGAAGGCTCTAGGGTAATATAAACAGTCGTCTTTATTAATACGGTAAGCGCTTCAAATATTATTTCGTTTCGTATCCAGATACAGGATCGTTTCTGCAGAAACTTCTCATTCTTTCCGGCATTTATTTTAGCATATCGTATGGTATTCAGGTGATGGCCACACTTTGTGACGTCTTGTAGCAAATACTGACCACGGACTAATGGGCTGGTGTGGCGGGAATGTTCTAAATTTTAATGTGGGGTAGACCTGGTTCAAAACTTGCCAGGGATTCGGACCTTCTTAAACAAGGCTTTTGTAACTTCTCCTCTGTACCTCCAGGCAAAGGCCAGAATAGTGAGCTACGTACGTATTTAGATTTGGCTACTAAGCTTCACATCTAAACAATCTGTAACTCGACGTTCACCATTGACTCTATCGTCCAGAGTATACAGTATGAAATTCCGACAATTTAACAAACCACATTGCAAAAGACAATACTGGCCTAGGTAATAAAACTAACAAATACACTTCATTCAAAATGCGTCTGTTGGTTTTACTGCTAAGATAGTAAAATAAAATGCACGGTGTTATGCAAACCCACAAGACGATGACGGTCGAACGGACACGACTGGGTCACACGTTCGAAAATACAGAAGAGAAAAAATGTACTGATTGGCATAATTACTAAGACTGTACAATAAAATAACCTGATATGTAAAATTACAAATTAGTGACCATCTCCTCCAAGTGAATAGCATGTCGTTTTCGGAATATCGTAAGCTCAACACTCGGTTTGTAAACGGGCTCTTCTGTCTGGAATATCCCTTACAACCCTTGGCTTCGCCACACATATTCTTGGTTCGTAACTCAACAGAGGCCACAACTATTTCCTTCCAAATAATACACTAGACACAAAAGTATGGATACACATATATTGACTCCAAATTACTTCCACAAAATTATTAATTGATCGTAATGGCATTCGACGCTTTTGTGACTTAACTGCTTACAGCGTCGTTCAAGGAAACATAAATAATTGAAATCAGTGCTGTGTATGCCAGTTACGACAAGTCTATGTTAAGTTCAATTCTGGTCGCATATTCTTCATCGTTCAATGTGCACCCAGCTATTGGTTCCAGGCTACCAAATCTTGCTGCTCCTACCGCAACGTTCCCCTGCTCTAACGCCATCATTCCTACTTCTGCCCCATATATCAATGTAGGGACAGCTGCTACTTGCAGGTTCATTAATTTCTTCCACATGAATTGTTTAGTGAATACACAATGTGGCAAACGGACATATGGGAAGTTCTCTCCAGAATGACCAAAAACACACAAATATTCTTCTGAAGACTCAAATCTTCTGGTGCGTTACGCCGTATCTTATCCGTCAACATGGCGTAACAACCCAAAAGACTTGAATATTTACAGAATTGGTGCTATAATCTAAAAACACTTGCGAATATTCTATTTACGAAAGGACGGCTTTCTGGGAAGCGTAAACTTAGTGAGAATGTTTAAAATTTTGTGTGGCATCCCTTTGGGTTATCCGTAATACATAAGAAGTAAACAGTACTGTAATATGTTCAGCACGTCTTTTATTATTGACATAGTAACTTGTCAATTAATTTAGCAATAAATTTCGACTATTATACGTCATCCTCAGACTAATCTGATGGATATGGAACTGCATAAATATAGAATTCAAGACGTCTGGTGCCCATTTCATGCAATGATATCTCATTCCTTGCAAGGGTGTTATATTGTACATTGCCTTGATGTTACATCTGTAATTTTGCAAGCGTTTATTCTTAATTTTATAATTAGTGATTAATTTATATTCGTTAAAATTATTTTGTGTTTTGTCATATATGTACATATATATATATATATATATATATATACAGTTCAAAAGTAGAGGAGAAAAAGAAAACAGCCAGGGAAGATATTATATATATATATATAATATCTTCCCTGGCTGTTTTCTTTTTCTCCTCTACTTTTGAAGTGCGTTTTTAAATGGGTAATCGATATCGTAAGGACTGACGTTGCCAATAACTAAATTTTTATTTTAATGTATCCTTTTAGTGTGTGACTTTAGGGAGACTTAATTCTCTTTCACTCGTTCACTGTACTTTTATGTTAACGCATTAAATCTTAGTGGTCACTGTATACAGCAACAGGTTTACTTCAAGATGCCTGTAGTTTGCTTAATGTCATTAAGTATTGTGTGATTTTCGCAATAAACAGTGTTTTTTTTTACCACACACAACACTCTCTGAATGTCTTTCTGATAGAACCCAAATCTTCTCTGTGATTTAGGAATTGAAACTTTATATAACTCAAATTAGGTTAATGTTGCTCATCAGAGGGTTAATACCATTAAGATGAATGTAAAAATAAGGGTCTAAATAAGTAATAAATTACTGCTCGTAACTATTCACGCAGCGGTACCCGGCCTTAAATGAGAACTATTGAAATTGCTTCAGTAACTGATGTCCCATCGTGAATTGGCTCGATAATCATCATCATCTGCAGCAGCAGCAGCAGCAGCAGCAGCAGCAGTAGCAGTAGTAGTATTAGTAGTAGTAGTAATAGTAGTAGTAGTAGTAGTTGTTGTTGTTGTTTTTTACAAGCCGTACAAATCTTAATTCATCTTCATGTGTGTTGTTGCTCTGTCCATGTTTTCCGTTGATTATTATGCAAAGTCGTTGATAAACAGAAGAGGAAGGTGCATGAATTCCGCTGAGTCACAATTAATTAAGAATTACCGGTTTTAAGAGAGTTTTTTGTAGATAGATAATTGTATTCTTAATATAACTTCTGTAGCTTACAGTAGCAAAGTTTGATCGTATATTTCTTGAGATATATATACAACGCCGCACAACGCTGTTAAAAATATCTGTATGGTCTGTTACGTTAAGAAGCCTTGTGCTGTGTGTCGGCACTGAGAACATCGAAAATTTAGAATTCAGTCTCATGCAGAGTTGGTTTCATAATGGATGTGTGTAAGCCAATACAGAATTCATCTGGCATGTTTTGTGCAGATGTTAAAAGATGGTAGTGCTAAACTTTACGTAGGAAATGACATTTACACACAAATAAGCAAAGAACAGATCGACGTAACTAACCATTATGCCTTGTTCGTACTTTTTGCATGTAACTTATTTTACCTATTTATCTCAGTATTTAACTAACTTGATGCAGAAAATTTGTTTCACAATAACATTTATTTCATGCCTCTACATGTTTCGAGCACATGTGCTTGTATTACAAACACTTGTATTACACTTTTGAAACACCTACATCTTAAACTCTTCCTGAGTAAAAGAGCGATGGTTTCTATTGGCACTTTAACGGTTAAGTACTTGTAACGAGGAAGCAGTATATCTTGTGTGTAAAGTAGGAAATGGGTGTGTCAGTCTTACTTAGACAAATATAATTCTCCGAAGCGCCAGCTTTGGACAAACACATTTTAAATACGGATAGAAGTTTTGCATTTTATTACACTGTACATAACTTACAGCTGCCTGTGTAGGGTACATCAATAAGAAAAACGTATTCCTAACAGAAGTCATTGGCTTAAAGTTTATGTTATGTATAAATTAGTTTTCCGTAGCAAAAGAATTGCATGTAACTGAATTGTCATTGCAAGAACTGCAGAAGTTGCTATCTCAGCGCATTTCCTACAAGTAATAAACATATCAGTTTACTTGTTTGTACAAAACTGCCATCAAAGCAAATATTAACAAACAGAACGCAATATATCCTGTCGTGTCATGTATTCATACTCTTTTAGTGTGTTTATCGTATCTCATAATTTGATCTGTCATTCCTTCCTTTTCGGGATCCTTATTTTCAAATTTGTTTTCCGTGTTTTTTTCAGAAACAATTATTACCATCCTGTTTTTATTACTACGTTACACTGTCAGGAAGAGTTACTGTAATATTCACAGACAAATCCACAGCAGACTGATGCCTGCAATAACATATCGCACTTAATATAATCCATGTGTTGTGAAGGGCTTTTATTGTCTTCTCTTGGAATGGGATGGATCTCGCTCTGCTAAATTGCAGTGTACCGTGTGACGCCGTGCATAAAACAGACATAGAAGGCTACCTGTACTGTGTGGCATGGAGGGAGATAACCCCTGAACTACTTCTGGCACATTAAGTTTGCGAATGAATATGAACTGCTGTATTATATTAAGGTCCAAGTTTTCATTTTTTCAGATCCGTTCTTACTGTCGATATACTGACTACAGTGCTACAGATGCTCTTCTGGTCACACGATGTCAACAAATATAGAAACGATACATAGAGGAAACGAATACCGTTTATGATAGATGCTGCTTATCATTTATACTCTAATTAGAGTGGAAGTGGTGCGAAAATTTGTTTAAATAAGTAAAATAGAAGTTGTATTGAGCTTAATAATGCCCTTTTTCTGTCTATATGGCACAACGGAATGTTTAACATAGAACAAATATTTCTTCAGTGAGTAAATGGAGAGTCTAAAAGATTGTTTCTTAAGACACAGTTCCTCTGTGCTCCATGACGTTTGGTATATTTACAAATACGTCGTCCGTAACGTGAAGTTTTTTTGCCTTGGCTAGTCTTTTAACTCACAGAAAAGCCCCGAAACCTTGGCATTGTGTATCTACAGATCTAGGGTCGTTTCTTTACACATTGTATGTAAGTAGCTCCTGCGCATCCAAGAAAACATGGTGGTGTGGGGCACAGCTCCGCTTGTCCCTAAGCTCAACATTGGTTATTATACTGTCTTAATATTGTGTTATAAAATAAGTAGGTTAATTTTTTATGTTTATTTGACCGTGCATTATTGTGATAACTGAAGAATAAAAAAACTAACTAGATGTCACTTATTATATTATTGTGCTTCTTATAGGCTCAACACGTTTCGCCTATAAAAAGTACAATAACTTAATAAGTGACATCTATGCGTATTGGACCATGCATCATCTTGATATTTGAATAAAGGTTGACCAACTAGATGACACTTGCTTTATTATATATTGCTCAACATGTTTCAGACGTTAATACGTCCATCTTCAGGAGCTA
>Ga0136643_10008718_pt1 | contig 14863 bp, 9 predicted proteins | sample TergutLab28metaG_FD_96883 | JGI IMG/M metagenome (GOLD analysis project Ga0136643, IMG submission 96883) | Labiotermes labralis P1 segment gut microbial communities from Petit-Saut dam, French Guiana - Lab288 P1 (version 3) (version 3) | ecosystem: Host-associated > Arthropoda: Insects >... | reverse complement strand
TGCGGACTAAGGCCACGGAGTTTAGTTTAGTTTACGTTACAGTAAGTCCGGCGCAAGCCGAATTGTGCGTAAGTCGGAACTGATTGTGCACTTGGTCAAACACATGGCGGCCCAGTTTGAAGTCCAAAATTGAACACACTCGAACCGGAAGGACCGCATAATGACAGCCCGGCAGCCTCTGTTATCTTCCAGCAATAATCTTCCGCCAGCTTCGTCTCAATGCTCTTTGAGTCCCACAAGGAAATTCTGAAGCAGTTTTGAAAAAAATTTTATTATTTCATTTTTTTATTTATTCAAAAATTGCTTCATCCTGAAATTTCGTAAGTCTAGAAGTTGTCTTGTATTTGGTACGGTTATAATAAATTTGGAGGCAATTTTTCCTCCGAAACGTTGGTGTTTTTCTGCCAGACGGCACGAAGTCACATCCGAGAAGACGGTAGTCTTCCTAACACCCGTGTCTCAGCACACTGTCCAGTTCAAGAGGCACATGTAACTCAGTAACAATTGTTGCATTACATCGGCGCAGTATTTAGGCCACGGAAGCGCATGGGATTTCCGCAACATGCATCGGATTGTACCTTGTGTAGGTCTTAAGTCATTACAACGGCTGTACCTAAACCGAGAGGTGGGAACAGACGGTAGCATATGGCTGTGCTCCGCACGGAGTGCAAGCACGTTTCCCTTTTTGTAGTCTGTTGAAAACTGTGTGCGACTTACCTCATTCTGTCAGTATAATCTGTGATGATTATTATTATTATTATCAAAAACTCAGGATCTGGTAGATTGGACGGACTTTGTAGGCGTGGAATTTCTAAATCGATTTTTCTTATAGCTGAATTCGTCTCGCTTAGCGGTCATAAATGCCTATTTTTGCGGCGTCACGCGATTTTCAGAGCATAAACCACTAGTATCATGATCGGTGTTCGAACCCACAGACGTCGGCCACTGAAGCGGGACATTGTTCCCGCAACATTCAACGGCCTGCAGAACACAGATGACATTTTTGCCAAGCTGCACTGCAGAATACGACCAACATTCGTGCCTGTTTCTACTCTACGTCTTATCGTGCGGAAGTTGTAATAAGTAACGGTAAAGCAGTCCCGTTACAGCCCTGGAGTGGCCCAGAGGGTTCCAGGAATTTAAGGTTCCCAGATTTCGTGACAACGGCACAGGATGGTGGTAAGGTTGTTAGCCTTACGCACCGGCCGCTTTTTGCCCCCAAGAAATAATCCTGGTACTCATTTCTGTTAGAGGCTGAGTCGACCTCAGGGTCATAGTGCGATCGGAAGGATTTTTTGTCAATGAAAAATTCCAATGACACCAGCTGGGATCGAACCAGCGACCTTCCTATTTGTAGCACAGCACAGTTGTAATAAGTACGTCTCCTAATAACGCTTATGTAGTTGAATAAAGAGAGACCAACTTGATGTCACTTGCTTTATTATTTACTTATATACTGCTCAACGTGTTTCAGATGTTAATGCATCCGTCCTCAGGAGCTTGCGACTTATTTGATGCGTTATTACATGGGTTGTATTGTTCTGTAAGGACAGAGGTTGATGCATTAGCGTAGTTATAGTATAAGTTAATATAAGAAAGCTTATATACTTGAAAAATGAGTACCACCTCAACATTCAAAGTTTCCCCATCTTCTGCTTGTTTCAGCATTTTCAAATCTCGCCTACAGCGCCGCATTATGTCCGTATAATCAAATCAAGCACTCCAGCTTGCCAGTTCACTGTCCGTAATACTGGGATGTAGAGGCCAGAGTTCAGTTCTCTTCTGTCCTGGAGATGGAGGCAGAAGTTTTCTCCGAAGCGTTGATAGCTGTTTACTGTGGCACACTGCATCATATGCCAGAACACCGTAATCATGGCAGACCAGTTTTACCCACAGTGTATCACCTCGTCATGTATTATTTTCCGAACCTTTCTTTCTTCATCTCTCTGGGGTCTCATCATTGCATGTCGAAAGTCGTTCGAATACACTTTCAGTTTATATTCCTCCAGCTCAGTAAGTGGCCAAGTTTTAAACCCATGTAATGCATTGACCTCATGGTACAGGCCATTTTCAAGAGTCCGATCACAGCCAGTTCAGTCTTTAGGTGACTCATCAGTTCCATCAATGTCAAATCTAACACTCGGTTTGCCTAAGATATGGTTTGATAACAGAAGAATGAAAAACCAACTAGATGCCACTTATTTTATTGTGCTTCTGATAGGCTCAACATGTTACGAGCTCGCGACTATGATGTTGATTACCACATTGGTCGTTTCGTTTGTAAAGATGGACGGGTTAGCGTTAATGTAAATTTATGACTCTTAGTGGTGTGTGTTCGGTGTGAAGTTCTTTGTCGTTTGGTTGTAGCTGGTAACGTGTTTTAGTTGATATTAATAGTTGTTACCTTTTAAGTGGTGATCGTAGTGTTCTGTTGTGTGTAGTGTATTTCATTAGTGGATTGGTAACTCGATGTGTTGTTAGTGTTAATTAGTATTGTGAATCTGAAATTGTACATAGTTTGATGTCTATTAACCCTTTTAAGACTAAGATTAACTCGGGTGATATTGAATTATTTATTTCGTACCGTGCAGTAAACACTCTCCTTTTCGGTTGGAAAAATCAATCAGTTAACGTTGTGTGGGGGAAATGATTGCATCTGTTTGTGAGATAACTAGACATGCAATTACGTGTAACGTAACACTGAGGTGCCTTCGAGTAACTATTGTTGCCGCAGAAAAAGCAATAATATTACATATTCTGAGTCTGTGTTTGTAGCCTCGGGTATCCAGCACGCAATGTACATGCGCCTGTCCTGCTGTAGTATATTTTCCCGCATGATCTCACAAATGGCACGACTTTCGAAAAAAAATTTTATTTTATGTACAGCGTGTGTTCCGATTTTATGTACAGCGTGTGTTCCGATTTTCTCTACAACTTTGATCGAAGCAATTTTCATTCTAAGAAGGAATGAGCGAGACATGATGATAAATGTACAAGTATGTAGGTCTTCATGTCAAGTGACCGCTATTGCTGACAGAATCATCAAGTAGAATGAAAAACCGTCCAGTTTGCGCCGAGTTGTACCGTGCGGAAGGACGGACGGAGAGGCACACAGACTCCGTAAAGCATTCGTCTGACGTCCCAACCTGCAACATTTCCCACCAATCTCTTCCTCGCTGTCCGTGTGGAGCGCTAACGAATTTATCATTGTGCGCATGCGTATTTGTATGATTTATTAGTCAAATATTCAGTTGTTTATGTTTTTCGAAAAATTTGGCTAAAGTTTTAATACAGCTCATTATTATTCTTGAGTGGGGTGAGGATCGGGAATAAAAATTTTAGTCACCTAAATCCAGACAAATTTTCATGGCTTTCTTCAGTCATTCCAGGTCATATTTCGAGACAGCGCCTTAAATTAGGTGGCGAACGTTTATTTAATGTCATTTTCAATTAATAACGATCCAAGATTTAAACATTTGACGCAAAATAATCCGGAGGGAAAGATGTCGTCAAATAAAGAAGAATGTACTTTATATTCTTCTCTGGTTATCACACAAGTACAAAAAGACACAACTCTCAGCACACAATATTAGCAACACATCTGCACACTCGGTTTCTCATACCTTTGTTGTAGTCAGTTCCTTCAAAGGACGTTTCTTGGTAAGTAATTTTACGAGTATATCTTACTCCTTACCTAATTAACAAATATCAGATAACCTGATCATCACCTGTTCTATGAGAATTCCAGATATTAGTCAGTTCTGCGGGGGTGGGAATGTCTTATATTGTTTTTCTTAAGGTGTGTTATCCCCGTTATATTTCTAGGATACCTAATAAGGGAAGAAATACAGCCCATCAGTGCAAAACTTCGCTGTAGCAATTATATATGGCAGCTACACGCTTCGGCCACAAATTCGCCATCATCAGGCTGCATATATATATATATATATCAGAAATACAAAGGGAAATTATATACCTGTAGTTTACATATAGTTACTAATGATTAGTGGACGTGATCTTGGCCTAAAGTATCAAGGTATATATATGGGTAGGTTTCACCCTTTTTGTAGGCCACGAAGGCCCTTAGGGTGAGTAGAGGTATAGCTCTACTCTTTCTAGGACCTCGGCACTAGATGGGGGTGGGGGTCAGCCTCACGCCTCGGCCGCCTCTACCCGCGGGAAAGACCCGGTACCAATTTTACAGGAGGCTGGGTGGGCTCCAGGGCCAGTCTGGACGGGCGGAAAATCTCGTCACCACCGGGATTCGATCCCGGACTGTCCAGCCCGTAGTCAGTCGCTATACCGACTGAGCTAGCCGGCCAACAAGGTATATATGTTAACATATTAAAATGTGTAACATACATACTCAAGCACCAGAACAGTTTCTGAAGTGGTTTTTCAATTTTCATTACATTGACTGGTGCTCTGTCGCCAGTAGCACGTCATTGTCTAAATTAAGCAAAGAGGCCTGTCCCGTTAACCTAGGTATAGGTTGAAAACCTGAAGAAATGAAGTGAGAAACCGATTAGAATACGGAAGCATCTTGTACGCGAATCATTGCAGTACAATTTTACGCTGCTTAGAGCAGGCCAGGGGCGGTGGCATCTATCTACTTACCGTGACATTAGCAATGCGTGTAACACGTCTGTAGCCGTCACGCATCGAGCTTGCGGGCCAATCATTCTCACTCTTGTTCCGAGAAACACAATGCATGCATGTATTGTTAGCAATACTTTGTAATGGCCATTGCCCCAATGTGTGTGTGTGTGTGTGTGTGTGTGTGTGTGGCCAACTGCAGCCCGCACGGAACTGTGCGATTAATCGATTGCCCTACCTTCATGCTTTGTCCGTTTTCCTAGGTTTGTCTTGAAATTATATTAAACCTCCCTCTTTCCCCCCCACCCCCCTCCCCTTCAGGTCGTTCAGTTCTTCAGGCTTTCTTTACGCCCACAATAAGTGCTGTCTAAGCAAGCTGTAGCTGCGACACTTACAGCTGATTTCCGGGCTTCGGCTGCTAATTCTTGTGAACCTAAATTCTGCTTCTGCTAACCTCCTTCTATTTCCTTATTCTGATGTGCTTCAGTGTGCAGTTACACTATTGTCGATATGCATGTGCTAGCTGATAGCATTCTTTAATAAACTTTATCATGATTTTGCAGTACGTAGCGAAGCAGAATACTATTTTCAACTAAATGAAAAAACCATCAAAAAGAATTACTAATATACTGGGAAAATATGTTTACAGCACGCTACATGTGTTCAGCACACACGAGCCATAATCAGGGCTTATTTCAATATAAAGATATAAAAATACGAAAAACAAATTTTGTTATGTCGTATCCCATAGCAAACCGGGATAGCTCAGTCGGTATAGCGACTCGCTACGGCTGGACGGTTCGGGGATCGAATCTTGGTGGGGGCGAGAATTTCCGTACCTCTCCACACCGGCCCTGTTATCCACCCAGTCTCCTGTACAATTGGTATATGGTCTCTTTTCCGTGGGTAAAACGTCCAGGGTGTGGCTTGGACTGCCCACTCCTGTCTAGTGCTGGGGTTAAAGAAAGAGTAGAGCTATACTTCTACTCCCATTCTGGACCTTAATTTACTAGGGTGAATTTCTCCTCCTTTTTTTTTTTTTGTCTTATCCTATGTGTGAGTTTGCAACGTTTATATTCACACACTTACAGTTACTAAATGGGGACCGCGGTAGCACAGTGGTTAAGATGTTGTGCTACAGATCGGAAGGTCGCTGGTTCTATTCCAGATGGTGTCACTGGAATGTTTCATTGACATAATCCTTCCGATCGCAGTATGGCCCTGGGGCAGACTCAGCCTCTAACAGAAATGAATAATAGGAGTATTTCCTGTGGGTAAAAGCGGCCGGTGCGTAAGGCTGACAGCCTTACCACCATCCTGGGCCATTGTCACGTAATCTGGGAACCTTAACTTCCTGGAACCCTCTGGGCACCTCGGGCCTGTAATGGGGCTGATTTACCTTTACTTACTCCATGGTGCAGAGTCCTTTTGAGAAGCTAACTGGTTTGCAGCTAGTCAAGAAATTCCCCGCATTTTATGGAACCCGAAGGTTCATTACTGCACTCACAAGCGATTTACCTTAACAGTTATTAAATACGTTAAGATTTTTTGTCTTTTTTACGTAACAATTAATAGATGCACATTGAAGTATTAATGTAATGGGTGAGATCTCACATATAAGAAGATGTATAACAGAATGTGTCTATTTTTTATATTTGTATAATTATATACATCTCGACAAAGGCATTTTTGGGCCGAAACACGTAGAATATTGTAAGTGCAACAACGTCTTGCCATATGTTTGTAAATATATTTTCATTCAATTTGATATCTACAAAACACAACAGGATACCACAATTCAGAATATTGTCATTTGTATAAAATGCAAATTAATATTGTGATCTCAGATTGGCAACTCTCTTTGTGTCTTGTAACAGTCTTTATGTGCTATTCTTACCGAGACTGATACCGGAAATATAAAGCAAACAAGGAAATTCGCACGAAAATATTGTGGCCTGTACAAACAGGTTTCGTAAAAAGTATGTCCCGAACAGGGTACGGAACTTACGAGCTGATTTATTCTATACAGTAATTAATTCTCTGAATTTATTACACATGCACTTGTTGATGGCTAGGCTTATTTCTCAGATCAGTCAGAGAGATTTTCCTGATGATAATCCCCTTCCCAGTAAGTTTGTTACAAATTTTAATTCATGTAGCATTTTTGTGATTCCGTTAAATGGGTTCATTATATTGATTTGGCTAACCAAATCCAGTTATGTTGTTGAAACTAATATATAAATATACGGTACGATTAACACAATATTTCATGCAAAAAAAGTCTTTTGCTCATTATATTCATCCCACAACATGTTTCGGCAAATATGTGTTGCCGTAATCCGGTAATATCATTAAACACCTGTCTCAGGAAGAAGTCCCTTCCTGAGAAAAAAAAATCTTTTTTGTGCGTTTTGTGTAACTATATAATGATGGTCCCATAGATTGGCTGAAGTACATTGTGGCGTGAATGTAATGCGCATATGGCTTTATTCTTCTAAATGCTGTGTTATTCGGCGATTATAATTAATTATTGGAACATTATCTTTTTTACTGACAACTTTTTGTTACTGTCCTGACAGATCTTCTCATTGCAAAGAGGCTTACTGGGAATTTACTGACCAAGCATTTCACCACTGTCTGCTTAAGAAAGACTTTGGACCAGGAAATGGTGTAACCTGACTTAAGTACTTTACAGAATGTTTAACCCTTTAAAACCAAAAGGGCTCTAAGTACACTACCAGATTTAATCTATAAAAATTCTTCTATCTTCAAACATAGTTTATTTATATGCTTTTTATGGTTCTCGAGACAAACGCCAATCTTTTCCATGTAGAGTTTAGTTGACTGTTTTATATCACAGAGACGGGATGTGTTTAAACCGCTGTACGAGCGGAATATATAAATATCATTTAAGTAATCTTAGTCTTTGAAGAAATAATACGCCCTCTTTCTTCCTTACAGAGGACAATATTTGTGAACAGGTATCGAGGCTTCAAAAGGTAAGGGAGTTTACAGTTGCCACTATTCTAGGAAAACGCATTGTTCCACACAACTAATGTCGAAATCCTCCATTAGATACAATTTTAAGACAGTTCATGTCACCTCCCATCCTCACAATCCTACTCCCTACTAAGCACCATTACCTTATCAGCTTATCTCTTTATCTAGAACGTTTTCTAAAAGATCTTCCAACAAAATTTGCCGCCATTCTTTGTTAATCGGACTCATCGGAAATTATATTTTAATACCTGGAATGTTTTAAATTTGGAGCTGGAGAAGGGCGGAGTTAATTTGGCCCGACTGTGTGAGAAATGAAGTGTTAGCCGACACAGAGTCAAGGAAGAGAGGAATATACCACAAGCAATAAAAATAAGGAGGGCTAACTGTGTTGAACACATTTTTCGTACGAACTGTTCTTACGTAAACACGTTACTGAAGAAAAGATAGAGGGAAGAGTAGAAGTGACGGGAAGACAGGGAAGAAGATTTAAGCAGCTACTGGATAAACGTAAGCAAAAGAGTTGGTACGAGAAATTAAAAAGGCAAGCACTAGATCTCAGTCTGTCAAGAACTAGGAAGAGGCAATGGACCTGTCACAAGACAGACTACGGAATGTATGAATGGATGAATCCTACTCTACGAAGCTTGATCTCAGGTGGGAAACAAAACAACTAGTCAAATATTGTTTTATGCAGTCTTCTTCCGACGCCTTCAGCTGTTTGGCTCTGGTGCGAAAACTTGCTGTCCGGACAGTCAGAGAAGTACAGTACTTTGGCATTCTTCAATTCAGTCAAGGAAAACAAGTTTTTCGTAGAAAGCCGAACACTCTGCAACACTCACGCGCGATTTCGGCTCTGTATCATATGACCAAACCGAAACTTCTAGAGAAACAGACAATGCACAAAGCCGATCTCATTCCTTTCGAAAGGGTTATTCTGACCGGTTAATTCACTCTTCACGAGAGAGGGTTAGTAAGTAGAAATTACCAATTATTTTCATCATTACAATATCTTTGGGGGCTTTCATTTTCTGTATGAAAATAACGGCGAGGTTTGTGACAAAAACCAGTTCAGAAAATCCAAAGCTGTTCGGCGGGCAAGGTGCCATTCTTAGCGAGCCCACTGCGTAACGTTTCGATCATCCGGCACGCAAATTCCGGAATATCGCACTGTTACATGGTGAAGCTCCTGAGGATGACGTCTCGTTTGTCGAAACGCGTTGGAGTAGCTAATCAAAAAATGTAAATTAGCTTATAGAATTGTACATTAAAGGTTTGATAGAAAAGTAGCTAATAACGATTACTGAACTCTACAACTGTCTCTCTGATTGGCACTCGGGATAGCGTAGTCCGTATAAGGATTTGTTACATGTTGTACGAACCCGGTGAGGGCGAGATTTTCCGGACCCATCCGTACCGGTCCCAAGGACTATCCACTCTCTTGTACAATGTGTACCTGGGATAAAAGGATCGTGTATGAATTTGCCCACCCACCCTCTTCTAGCGCCGTACCTCCCTCCAGCGCCTGCTTGGCGTGTTATCGGCCAACCTTCACCAACACATTCAATAACCTTTTAAGACATGCTTGCAAAGTAATAGTTGAGTCCGAACCAAAGGCACCTGATATTCCAACAGCCACACCAGGCCCAGTCGGCATTTAGAAACATCGGGGTCATGGGCAGTTGAATACCGTAAGGACAATAAAGGTCCACTACCTGCAGTTCCAGTTGAACTGTACAGCATGTTGTCGCCAATAGGTGTACCGTGCAGCTGCAACACGCGATTTGAAAATCACCGGACAGACTCTAAATCTCTTCATGCTTGCCACAGAGTTCCGCCAGCTTTTACACACAGACTGTGCATTTCGTTCAACCTTTATATGAATATGGTAACTATGTATATAGCTTGTTATGACGTTAAATAGCACGACGTATTGAGGGCACGGTTCGTTTGTGGAGCGCCTCTATTCTTCGGTCTGGAAAACGATGGAAAATGAGGTGTGGCAAAGTATTTTGGTAGCTAGGAAACTGCTGTCTCCATTTTTAAGATTAGAATCTGCCAAACAGCACGGCGTCAGTACGAGATGCCAATAATAAACTTTATATTAGATGATCTTGTAGTCCTAAATAGCGATCGTTGTCTTAAATATCTTTAGTCGTCTGATTCTTATAATGTGGGTTTCGTGCTTACTGAGAGGTAGGAAAACATTTTAAAAATATTCTTTACATGAACTAGGAAACTGGAAGTGCTAAATACAGCCGCGATTGGAAACCTTGTACAGGCCTATTACAGGCCCTGAGAGTGCCAGCAGGTTAGGCTTAGAGGTAGCAAGACAGCTGGTACATGAAGGTGGTAAGTTTGTCAGCCCTAGGCCCCGGCCAGTTTTAACCCCGGGAAATATTCCAAGTACTCGTTTCTGTTAGAGGCTGAGTCCACCCCAGGGTCATAGTGCTGCCGGAAAGGATTACGTGAAACAACATTTCTTATGACACCATCGGGAATCGCACCCGCGACCTTCTGGCTTGTAGCGCAGTGCCCCGTGTATTTTTTAATCATTGTGTTTCCAGATCAGAGATAAAGACGTACGGAGTCTGAACGGACCTTTAGGACACACTCACCGTTAATTGCTATGTCCTTCATTTGTTCATAACTATTATATTTATTTGTTATCATTTCCAAATATTTTAAGTTTTGCCCTCTGTTTTGCAGGTTATGTTCTTATTCTTATCCTACAGCCAATTCCCAGCTCTAAAACCCGCGTCTCTAAGGCCAGTTTGTGTAAATTTATTCCTGCTGTCTACACCCTACCATTTTTTATTTGATTTTATTATTAGAATCTCTTTCTGCGTAATATATACATACTTTTCCTTCCTGGTCCTACAAGTTTTATCCATCTCAGCAGTTGCATTAATGCCCTATCATAACTGAACTTTAAAACTACAAATATTATTGATAAAAAAAAAAACTCGACACGTCAACCACGTGAATTTCGTAATAAACCCCCAAATTCTGTCAATTCAGGCTGTCTCCTTCTGTAGGTGCTTTACCTTATTGGAACGATGGGCGAAGAGGATACCGAAAAATTGCCCAAAGACATAAAATCCGTGCCAAAAGTACGATTTTATTTGACTGAACTTCGGCTGCCATATAGATTTTCTTCCATTATTTGCTGTTGTAGCATGAAAACTTATCCGTATGTCCAATGCCCAGTGCCCTTTCTTCAGGCCAACGAGCAGCGTATCTCCCAATAGAATAATGATAACGCAAGAGAACCGCTGTATTAACTAGCTGCTCGTTTTATGAAAGACTACTGTAAAAAAAATTGTTGTTACAATCATGAGTTCGACTACTGTTCATTTTATTTTCCCTTTATGTAATGCAATTTGGGGAAAACTCTATGATTCAGTGAGACTCGAATTCTAGCGCTGTTGTTAGGATGTGTTGAGACCACCGCAGGGAATTCTTATTTCGCTCTGGGAAAAACCAGTATTCGATTATAACATCGTTGCTAAGTTACAAGTACAAGTTTCACTGTGTGGAGATTGCTCAGTTTTAGAGAAGGTTGGCACCCCAAAATCATAGCCTCTTGCTAGTACGGGAGATTGGAGATTGGCGACTGTGAGGCAGGCGGCAGGCGGCAGGCGGCAGGAGGCAGGCGTGTGATACAGCTGAGGTCTGTCTTGAGCCTCACAGGACGGTACTGCCTTGGCATTCATGAGGGCCACATGAACCACAGGTTAACCGTTTAAAGCCTAGCGGTTTCTTTACGTATCACCAGGTTAAATATTAAAAAATTCTGCATGGTGCTCGCTGTACGTTGATGTGTTTTGTACGGATCTCAGAATAGACTGCGACTTTTGCTTTATACATCATTAACTGATTGGATTTTATAACCATGGTGGAAAGTGTTTACAGCAAATCGCGTTTCTTCTTTAAAAGTTTTGGGGTAAACTGTAACTAACGTCTCCGCGCGCTTCTTTGATCCAGCGAATAAATGGTACACCGTTTTGCCGGATTTTGGAAAATCCTTATGGAAGTTATACCACTATAAGACATACTATTAGGCCGGGATTGCGTGCTCGGTGTAGCGACTTTCGGCTGGGTGGAAGGTCCGGGGATAAAATCCCGATAGAAGCGAGATTTCCCACATCCGTCAAAATATGCCCTGGTGCTAACCAACCGTTTTGTTCACCGGGTCTTTCCCGGAGGTAAAGCGGCCAGGTCGTGGCGTTAAACACTCACCGTATCTAGCGCCGAGGTAAAAGAAAAGAGTAGAGCTATACCTCTACTCACCCTCTGTGCCTTCATATCATGTTACAGGGTGAAATTTTTATTTTACTACGTTGTTGGTCAGCGCCACGTTCCGGCTGCTTTATCGCGTGAAAGAGAACCGGTGTTCATTGTACTGAAGAGTGGATGAACCTCGGGACCGGTTTGGGCTTTACTGAAAATCTTGCAAATACCGACATTCGAACCCCGGACCGTCCATTCCATAACGAGTCGCTATCCCATCTCCCCTCATATCAACGTGCTGCGTCTGAAATCCTTATCAACGGCGGATATTTTAGTACTTTCCATAACCTATATATCATGCCACTGCAAAGCTACAGTTCATTTGACTCTCCTAATGTGCCCAACTAAGAATCCTCGTCTGATCGGAAGGCAGCTACCATCTCCTGCCGTGTGACGTCGTGTCTCGAATATGAAAATAAATTTCTTACGACAGTGTTACCTCCTTTTTCATGTTTTACTCTTTCCGAAACTTTGGTGCTGTCTACCAAACTACACTGAGTCATATCCCACAAGATGCCAGACCCAAGTCTTCGTCGCCGTCGTCTGAGAACCTTTCCTCTGATGCAACGGGACCGATCAGTCATTAGCATTGCATATTCGGGTCATTCTACTAGTATTTCAAAAACACACAGTTACCATAACTGACATTCTGTCTTTCCTGATCAAATTCCAATTATATTCAGAATATAATATCAGAAAATTACAAGTTACTGTATGTGTTTGTTTAAATTAGAATACGTCAGACCGTTCAAGAAGTCGTGACGTATAATTAGAGCGGATGTCTGATGCAACTGTTCATGGTGGAGGAAAAATGTATCACGACCAGCAAATGCAACGTTGAATTGTTCACGACATGGTCAGATTTGCAGTGAATTGACAGAAAATAAAAATAGCTCTGTTCATGGATTAAGAGATTTTGATTTCTGAAATTTATAACTAAATAACCAGCTCCATTCTGTAGGTGTATTTTCACAGAGTCTATAGGTGCTTGGCTGACCAAAGATCTTACGCTTTGCTGGAACCCAACAATTTATTACTTTTCCACAGAAATTGTCCTTTGGATTCTGGAATGTATGTTTAAACTATTAAGCCGAATTCAGTAACAACAGTTGTAAGATCAGTTTTAATATTATCCTATAATCTGCGCTCAGATTACCTGCCGTATTTCATTCGTTAATTTTAGAGTGAAGTGTGATGATGGTTAGAAAATCCTGTCACTTCGTACTTAGGACTCCAAAGGTTTCCCTCAGAAATTTGTTTTCAATAAGCTTCAATCTGGATTTTTCCTGTAGTTGAATTGTGCTCTCAGATGCTTTCGCAAAATTACGAAAAGACAATATTAACTTCGTTATGTCTGTCTGTCCATCCGTTCTCATAGAACTACTCGTTTCCCAACGGACTGACTTTCATGAAATTCGTATTTGACCATTATTTTTTCGAAAATCTCTCGTGAAAGTTCAATTTTCATTAAAGAATAGCGGGAATTTTACGTGGAGACCTATGTACATTTATAATAATAATTCGGTCAGCTCTTCTTAGAATGAGAAAAGCTTCAGGCAAAATTTGTAGAGAATGTTACAACACACGTTTCATATTTTTAAAAAATCCCCCCCCCCCGAAAATCGACGAGATAATATGGAAAAATATGGTACAGCCGGACAGACGACAGATGATAATATGATACGGCGCATGCGCATTGCATGCTGAATAACTAAGGCTACTAACACACGCTCAGAATATGTAATATTTAATGTTTTTCCACGGTGACAACGGTTGTGGGAATGCGCCTCAGTGTTAACGTGCATTTGTCTGTCTTTTTCTGAATTACTGGACAGCAGAACGTACTCATCGCATTAAATACAAGCCTAACTAAAATTACATTCACACACGGTAATCTCAAGCCAGTTAAACAATTATAGTCGAAAGCAAACTGAAAGAGTAAGTGGAAATGCATGTAAACTGTTTGGATACCGTGAGCTGAGATGCAGACCAATACGAGACAGGAAGAGACAGAAATAGAGAGACAAACGAGAGAGATATTTTGACCGCTGTGCAACTCATTTATAGTCTTCTCAGCTGCGTTAACATGTTGTTCGTTATGACCGTACCAAAGTTTCGGAAAAGCGCACTCCCCCCCATTTTCAGGACCTTAATAGCAGCACGATCCAGAAGGCCACAGTTTCAAAGACGTAATTTGAGCTGCGATATACAATTTCACACTACATTAATTATCTGGCCACTGCATTCGGTCCTGCAGCTAAGGTCGAGTTTAAGCATTCGTAAAGCCTTATCCACACACATATCCATCCTCTTTCAGGGCCCGGTGCTTAGACACACGGTCACCTCCACCCAATATTGTGTCCCGTCCATTTATTCTGTTTCTAGCATTGTGACGTTTGTAGTAATGAAACGAAAGTTTCACAGAAAGAAAAGAATGTGATTCTATCAAAATCACTGACGGCAATACAATACGATAAGATTCAAACCGAAAAAAAGGTCTGTAATTTTGTTATTAAGGTACCTGCTTCAAATCTGCTATTACACTAAGCTGAAAGAAGTCAACAAATAAATTATAAAAATTAAATATTTAATATATTAATAAATAGACACATTAATTAATTTAATGGATTATGAATACCACGTTTTGTGTGTGTGTGTGTGTGTGTGTAAGTGTGTGTGCATGAGTGTATGTGTGTGTTTATGTGTGTGTATATATGTGTATGTGTATGTGTGTGTGTAATTGCCTGTGTGTATGTGTGTGTAAGTGTGTGTGTGTGTGTATGTGTGTGTGCATGAGTGTATGTGTGTGTGTATATATGTGTATGTGTATGTGTGTGTGTATGTGCCTGTGTGTATGTGTGTGTAAGTGTGTGTGTGTGTGTGTGTGTGTATGTGTGTGTGCATGAGTGTATGTGTGTGTATATATGTTTATGTGTATGTGTGTGTGTGTGTGTGTGTGTGTGTAAGTGTGTGTGTG
>Ga0136643_10008716_pt1 | contig 14864 bp, 6 predicted proteins | sample TergutLab28metaG_FD_96883 | JGI IMG/M metagenome (GOLD analysis project Ga0136643, IMG submission 96883) | Labiotermes labralis P1 segment gut microbial communities from Petit-Saut dam, French Guiana - Lab288 P1 (version 3) (version 3) | ecosystem: Host-associated > Arthropoda: Insects >... | reverse complement strand
TGTGTGGTTTGTGTGTGTGTGTGTGTGTGTGTGTGGGTGTGTGTGGGTGGTGTGTGTAGGTGTGTGGTGTGTGTGTGTGTGTGTGTGTGTGTTAAAGTGCATTTTCATGATTCAAAATCCACTTTTCCGATCAAAGATTTGTTTCATGTTGTCGCGGCCGTATGCTCTGCCCCACCATCTCGACACTTGAAATTAAACGCTCGGCTGACTCCATTCTGACGGTAGAATGTAAAAGCACATATATTTTTTGACGTCCCAGTTGTTACATAGGCTGCTTCTTTGTCGGTGAGACTTCAGAACTTACTTCTGAAGCTTTCGGAATTTTGATTTTTTATCTTACTGGAAGATAAACTCACAACAATAGTGATTATTTCCAATAAAATTGAGTAATTTGTTCAGTTTCATTCAAATACGCACACCTTGATTTCTAAAATAAAACAAAACTGCGCCCGCAGGGTATTTACGGAATATGCAAACCGAACTGAATCCCAAAAACTTTGCGCCACTAAACTGTTGAATCATGTAGTCATGTGATCGAGCACTCACCAGTTCATCGACGTTGTGGGCACACACACACTTGAGTCCTATTATTCAACTGTCGAACATTCCACACACAATTCAAGCATGAAGCTTCAGAGACAGATTAAAATCTATGTCGAAATCACTTCCTTTCGAAATTCGTTTAGTTCATGCTTATCAGTCGCATTACACATTTCCTGTAAACGTGTTTTCTGAGGTGAAATATTTAATTTTACTTACAGTAACAACTGTCTCTTAATTTTTAAGTATCTATTTTTTAAAATGTCTCTTTACCATACAATTAAATAAAACCAAATACTAATGGAAATGGGCCCGAAAAGAAACAGGCTTTCCATTTTTGAAGGAAATTCCTTTATTTTCTTAACAGCACAATATTTTATCTTTCCAACACAAGAAAAACCATAAACTGCGTTTAGAGAATTAAGAAATTAGAGAATGCTAGTATTTTGACCTTACACTAAAAAATATGAGTATAATTTATAATTGACTACAAACTTTCAATGTGTTAACACATCCCCTTACCTGTCACGTCTTCTATAAAAACATTCTTTAAAGTCTTCTATTACATAAATCCCGGCACTACATTTTAGGATAATCTGTGCAAATTGCTATGTCATATAAGAAACACTTCTTTATTTGCAATATCTCTTCTACTGCATCTCATCTTTCTAATATTACTTTACTTTCTTCGATTACATAACTTTTGCTTTATATTTTAGGCAAATCTGTGAACGATTAACTGTTATATCAAGCACAAAATTTTTCCTTTTCAAACGCCGTCCTATTACCTTTAAATATCAGTTTACCTATTTTATTACATAAATCTTCAAGTTATATTTTACGTACATTTGTTAATGATCTGTTGCTATATCAAGCAAGAACCATTTCTTTTTTTAAATCTGTCACGTCACATTTGAAATTTCATACAATCCCTTTCAATTTTTTTATTACATAACTCTTTGCATTATACTTTACGTAAGTTTGTGAATGACCCACTGCTATGTCAAGCAAGCATCATTCCGTTTACATATCTGTCATCTCACATTTAAAATTGTACACAATTACTTTTATTTCTAATATGACACAAATCTTCTCGTAAATTTCACGTCATAAAAATAAACTACACAGATAGAGAGTTTACGTAACAGGTAGGGGATCAAACACCTGATTCCTCTGGGCCGATCATTCAAATGGCTCCCTGTTGCACTTGGAACGTCATTCATAATTTTTCTTTAGGTCATTCATAACTTTTTTCTAAGAAACTTTTCTTTTTGACTCCGATACAAGTTACTCTTCCAATTACCAGGAAAAAAAGGGCTTAAAATGTACTCTGCATATGACCTTAAGGAACTTTTGTCTGTCGAGTAACATAAGGGTTGCCTCATGTAAGTAGGTTTATTTCACAAATACTTGACAAATTGGACAAGACCATAAATTTTCTCTAGTCCCAAAGTTTGAGAATATCTTCTTCCTACTTTCACAGATAAAGGTCGTTGCTGATGACAAAACGCATACTGGCACTCAAATTTTTATCTTCCCGCTTCTCATCTCAGGGGCTTCTGAACTGGGAATTATTACATCAAACGTAGCCACTGATTTGGTATCTCTCGTGTTTCAGAGGTTCCGCTATAAAATTTCTGTCGAGAAATCGGGTACATCTTTTCACTTTTCCCAGTTTGCCTCATTCAAGCCAGATAAATAGGCAAAGAATTAATTTTTTTCACACAGTTTAAAACTCTCTAAGTATTCAGTGCCATATGAACCATGCGGCTCAAAAATGACCGTTAAATAACTAAAAAAAAAACAATAAAAGCAGACGTGCCGAGGTGAGATAACTTGAAATGCCAACTTGATACAACAAGGTAATTTTATTGATGTATTCTTAGCTCGACATGTTTCCGGTACATACGATCATCATCAGCAGCATTGGATGTTGAGTTGCAGCATATGGTTTTCTGCACCGAGTTTTTGGATGGGTGGTGGTCTTAAGAGCCGCTACGTAGGTCGTGTGTGCGGTGCGGACGGTGCCGCGCTACTCGTACGGCACCATCCGCATCATAAACACGACCTACGCAGCGGCTCTCAAGACCACCACCCATCCAAAAACTCGGTGCAGAAAACCGTATGCTGAAACTCAACAGCTAATACTCCTGATGATTGGCGTGTGTACCCGAAACATGTCGAGCTAAGAATACATTAATAAAATTACCTTGTTGCATCAAGTTGGCATTTCAAGTTATTTAATGAGGAAGATGCACTGTCAAACAACCCTCAAGTGCCAAGGTGAGATTTGACGTTATCATAACTGGCAGTAGGAAGATCGCTGTCAGCTAAGATGTGACACCATTTTGTTCGGTAGAAGCAGTCTATCGACGTTTCAGAGAACCCGCTGTTTCCATTATCTGCTCTACGGTGACATGCCTCTCATTTCGTGTTAAGGGCTGACCGGTTCACATAAAGACTGCCCTGAATCTCGCACGCTTTTTGACTCAAAATTGGTATATCTCAAATAGGTGAAATTTTTAATTTTTATATTAAAACATAAGTTCAAATGCAGCTCAAACCTACGGCACTAAGTTTTTGAAGAACAGTTTAATGAATTGTTAAAAAGATGTGTGCACTGGATCCGTAACTATTATGGAAGTTGCAGCTATTTGTGACTATTTGTGTGGCGATGGCAGGGAAATATCTGCCCCTGTCGCGGATCGAACTCCACCTGTCAGATCAGTATTGTCACTTTACTGGCTGGGTTTCTTGACGTTACAAAGAAACAAAGAGATTGTCAGCACGTCAAAACATTGTGTTCGCAAGCTGCACGAACGGCAGTAATGACACTTTTAGACACGTAATGAGTAAAACTGCAGAAAAACGCAAAATAATGATATGGTGTCCGCAGGAAGTATCACCCCCTCAGTAGCCCTAATATTAAATTACAAAAATCTATGCAGTTACATTTCAAGATTTAGGGTTTCACGCGACGTGATTGTGATTTTTTTTTGGCATGACTGTAGTAAAACCCGAGTTCAGTTTTAATATTTCAGGTGTGACTTTTTTGTGTGGATATTCATTCTCTAAAGCGTTTCCTCCTGAAGACACAAGGAAATGTCAAAGTTCTTAGTAGTTTTGGGAGCACAGTTGTTCCCAATGGGGTCCAAGATAAAGGAGCAGGAACACTGGGTTTATACCCTTATATGTAGCTAGTGACTGGCACATGGTGGAATGAACCGTGACTAAAGGATAAGACAATGAGAAACTGTGTTCGACGCTGGAAAACACACGTACTCCCAAAGTTATCTTTTTGCACATATTACCGGATCTGAAGCGAATTTATTGCAGATAAGAATCTACTTACTCTTGCGAAACTAATAACCTTCCAGCTGAAAATCTAGTAGTAGGAAAGCAGGTTCCTTCCAGAAATGTTTTCTTCTTTTTTGTTGCTACATGAAGAGAATCGAAGTGGGCTCTAACACCCAGTTTACTGCACATTTTGTATTTGATTTGTTGTGAGCAGTGCAGTTTAATTTGCTACATGTCAGGCTTGTCTCTCGTAATTTTCGGGAGAATTACACTAATTCGCATCAACTGTAACACACCTTAGAACAGAAACATGCAGATTAATGCCTGAAGTCCCCTCGTCCCACCGGGTGTTCATTAGGCTTATAACAACTCTAGTCATCATAATCACAAACGTTTGAAATTTACGTTTAGTACAAGGAAACATGTGCGACGTATACACGACAAAAACAATATAATTCGTTGATCGCATATATGACTGTCAGATGAACATGGCCACATCCGAAGATTACTATCATCTCGTTGTGTGAGGTGCTGGAGCTCCGTAACCTCACTGTACAATACAATTACGCAGGAGGGGAAGAAGAATACAAACTGGGTTGGAGGGCTTGAAGACCCGATATAAGTAGGCCCTCTTATAAAGAGGCACATTGTGCTCCCTTTTTCTCTAAAATTTTCTCTCTAGGAAAGAGCCTTATCCAAGTCCTACAGCCTTACAAAAGCCAGTATTAATCTTGGATGAGTTTCCCTAACAACTCTTCGGTCCAACTTACCCGATCCCAGACAGAAATATCTCCTAGCTATGAGACAACATTAAGGCCCTCACAAGCAGGTGCTTTCCTAGAGTGTTGTGGCCAAAATACAGCAACAAACCGTCTAAGTAAGGGGGTGGGTTGGGGTGGTGGGGAGGAAGCTTAGCTTTTCGACTTGTAAGAAGGGAGTGGGAACGTAAATCTCAAGCCGGAAAGAGAAGCTTCTCTAGGTGACATGCACCTGGAAATTAAATTTTCTAGGCCCCCACGTTGCGACTTTTTAAAGTGGCTGTTAATTCCTTCGCACAAAACGAACGTAGCGTCTACTGATACGCTCCGGATGTGTCGCACGGTCTGGATAATTACTGCAAACGAATGTGAAATAACGCACTTTGAAAAGTGGCAAAATTTTTAATTGGAATTGGGAATGTATCAGAATTAACACGCACAACTCAGGAACTATAAACTTCGAAAGAATAATCTTAGTAACCGACCAACTTAATGCACTAATTCTTGTTTTATAATAAGTTTATTATATTCCTCTACATGTTTCGAGCACTACTGTGCTCATCATCTGAGGTCAAATTGTATTATACAGCATCTGGTACCATCACACTCTGTAGGTGGCCGTCCGTTGCACCTGCGCACCGGACGGCCACCTACAGAGTGTGATGATACCAGATGCTGTATAATACAATTTTGACCTCCTGATGATGAGCACAATAGTGCCCGAAACATGTAGAGGAATATAATAAACATATTATAAAACAAGAATTAGTGCATTAAGTTGGTCAATTACTAAGATTATACTGGGATGCACGGTCAGCAAAACATCAAAAAATTCGAAAGAATAGTAAACACTGACGATTAAGAGTTCCGTTCCTCTGGAATAAAACGCTGCGTCATAGGATCAGCGGTTTCGAAGAGATGTTGTGCCTTCATTTTCATTTGCTAAGAGGTCTAAGAAAAATGTCCAATAATAATTGCCACAATAACGTGAAATATACAGGAACTGCAAATGACTCGGTAGTTGTATAACTTCGTATTAGCATATAGCGGGGCAAAGAATAAAAGCTAGTAAGTACAGTCTTAGCTGTAATGGTAGGTCAAAATGACAAATAACAATTTTTTTGACAAAGAAGTGACTAAGGTAGTAAGTTCGATGCACAATGCAGAGCGAATATTTAAACATAATGGAAATACATACCACAAGAGCAGATAGACAAAGTAAAGGCGAAGCTCATCCTATAACATGCCATGAAGTTCCAGAGGGGGAGAAGAGGTACAATTCTACTCTCTCTTTAACCTCGGCGCTAGATGGGTGGGTGGTCAACACCACGCCCCGGCCGCTTCGCCACCGGGAAAGAGAGCTGGTACCCATTGTACAGGAGGCTTGGTGGGCCCCAGGGCCGGTCTGAACGGGTGCAGAAGATTTCGCCGGTACTCGATCCCCGGACCGTCCAGCCCGTAGTGAGTTGCTATACTGACTGTGCTATCCCGGTCCATGTAGCTAAACAAGAAGAGACATAATTATTTTCAGCGGTTAAATACAATTAAATACAATTTCTATATTCGTGTTGACGTGATAGCAATATTGTGTATTACACGCTTAAAGCTGAAGGCTCTGACAGGGGTACTCAGTTGAGGCAATTTTTCTGTGCAGTACTTATTACGGTTGTTGAATTCAAAGCTTCAGAGCGACCGCTGCAAATATTCGGAAATTTTGTTCAGTTCTCCTGTTCATTCAGTATGTACAATTATCTCCATATCTTCCACTCAGGAGAAACTGCTGGACAGAAAATACGATGCCTTCAAAAAGCCAATATCGCAAATACCTCTTCACCTGGCACACTTTTTAAAGAATGTAATCTCCTTTTATGCCAACTGACAAAAATAATGACCTGAACTCTTCTACAAACGACCCACGCACTGCATCCCCCAGTGCTAAATCTACGAACATTGTCCTACTTCGCTCTCGAAAAATTATGGGTTGCCTTCTCGTATACTGATTCTAATGGTGTCCAAGAAACAGCGAAGTGTAGCGGTACTTGTTATATTGTCAAAGTACAATGTCCGAATTATGGTCATTAAATCGTTTTAAGCTGCACAGCTGTACACTTCTGTTCTCAAATAGGCCCATCTTTAGTTGAATGCCAAGACAGATATCTACCTTATAAAACTTCCTTCGTGTGACTGAGTGAATGAGTCGCACCAGAATTTCCATGGTTACTCACTTGCCATGTCGACCAGATTTCCATTAAACAAATGAAAATCTGAGAAATCTGAGTGAAAGAAGTATTCTGCCTTTTGATGTTTGTGTAACCGTGCATCTCTGATACAACAGTATAAGTAACCAACTAGATGCAACAATAACAATTTATTAATAATTTCAATCAGCTCAACATGTTTCGGGCGATAATTTTTCACCCATCCTCAAGAGCAACAGACTGTGTTTACAGCTTGTGGTATAATGAACCGAAGAAGTTGCCAGCAGGCAACTTCTTCGTACATCATAGCACAGTCTAATGCTCCTGAGGATGGGCGAAATTATAGCCCGAAACATGTTGACCTGATTGAAATTTCTAATAAATTGTTATTGTTGCATCTAGTTGGTTGTTTATACAATTGTATTCTGCGGTTCTTTATTATCTTTAGGCGTTACCAGTACTATACACTTGTCCCGGCTAATTCTGAAAACATTGCAATAAGATTGTTAAAATGATAGTATCTAGCGTCCTCGGCATTATATATGTGACGTTTCTTTCTTCATCCTATTTTATATTCAGAATATCACACAGACTACCTAAATTTATTTCTCTTTGTGCCTCTTACATAACTCCTAAGAAGGTGCACGAGATATCAAGCCTTACACAAGATGTATAAAGTCAAATGTACGAAATGCAAGAAGCTCCTCTCTTCTTCAAAGCCTGCAGAGCGTCTCGGTGCCCACCCTGCCTCCTACCGCGGATCACGTTCCCGGGGTGAAGCGGCCGATACGACTCACTTGCAGGTAGTGCACGGCGCTGCGACTGTACTCCCACTCGCCTTTGTGGCGCGCATAGAAACAACTATACACAGTCTACATACTGCACAGTCATGTGAGACAGAGGAATATAAGGAATGCACAGGGGATTTTGGTGGCAAAACCACATGGGAAATTTTCAGAATTAAGAGGAAGATGGGATACGAGAATTATATTAAGACGGACCTACGTATGTAAGCATGGGAAGGTAAATTGACAGGCTTCATGATATTATCCCGTGGTTGACTTTCATTAGTATGGTGGACTTTAGGGTTCTTATACCACACGGTACATTGCTAAATATTCGCTATGCTGAAAACGCCTTAGAGCGTGGTCTTAGATGTTAAATACATGTTTCATAAAATGTACTAATTTGTATTATGAGCCTTACTGAAAATTTTGTTACGTTCAGTATGTGCTTCAAGTGGTGCTTATTTACTTAGCCTTTACGAATGAAACTTCCATTCCACGTTGAATTCAATATTCTGTGATATGACTCCCGGTGGATTGGTATTTATGTACCAAGATTTCAAAGGCGCTTGTGCTTCCATAGCTAGACTAGTTCTCTTATGACATTAAAGATGCAGTCAGCAAGCTCCTCAAATGATTGGTATCTAATTACAAATTCACATGGCATTAAATCCCATTCCACTGGAACCTTTACGAATGCCACTGCCAGAACCTCAAATTTCGCAAAATAACATTCGCCCGATAATTGCTATTACTAATTAAAATAATATAACCAAGAAAATACATTTTGTCATGAGATGTTTACTTATAATCTACGGGCTGGACGGTCCGGGGATCGAATGCCGGTGAAGGCGAGATTTTCCGCATCTGTCCAGACCGGCTATCGGGTCCAACCAACCTTCTGTACAATGGGTACCGTGTCTTTCCCGCGGGTAAAGAGCGGCCGGGGCGTGACGTTGACCCCTTACCCCCTTATAGTGCCGTGGTCAAGAAAAAGTAGAGCTATACCTCTAATCCCTCTATGGGCCTTACCTCCTGTACAGAGACTCAGTGCCTGTACAAGGTTGACTTTACCTTACCTTTTTTTACTTATAATCCCACATGATTCAGCTTAGCAGCCATCGTCAGGCATAATACCAATAAGGTAGAAAGGTTCTCAAGAACATTACATGTTAAGCAAATATGCCCTTGTGCTTTATGCACTTGTCCGGTTTTCACAACAAACAATGAAGGGCACGCATTGGCAGAACAACATTCAAATCTAAACTGAAATACGTATTGTCCTTGGATATTCTGTTAATGTCGTTATCTGTTACAACGCCACGGTGCTTTAGATAGATTGTGGCATTATCACTGCTGCAGATATGACGGATAAAAGTCATGACCGATTCGCTAAACCATTTTCCTGAAAACACACTAGGCCACGTGATATTTCTCTAGTAGATGCTTTATTGGAAATGTGTTTTCCGTGAAATAAATTTACTGGCAGATCGAAAATGGTCCTAACCTCTACATTTAAATCTATATCCTACTTAATTTTTAGTTGATATGTAATCTTCCTGTGGGCCGGGTAGCTCAGTCGGTATAGCGACTGACGACGGGCTGGACGGTCCGGGATAAAATCCCGATGGGGACGAAATTTTCCGCCCATCCAGACCGGCCCCGGGGCCCACCCAGGCTCCTGTAAAATGGGTACCGGATCTTTCCCGGGGGTAAAGTGCGGCAGGGGCGTGCTGCTGACCACTCACCCCCTCCTAGTGCCGCGGTCATGGAAGAGTAGAGCTATACCTCTACCCACCCTCTGGGTCACACCGGGCCTGTAACGGGATCACTTTACCTTTATGTAATCTTCCAGCATGATCTACAAAACTGAGTTTTCGGACTACTGTAAAGTTTAGTGTGTCTAGAATGTCACACGTACCTTTTGTTACGCGGAATTCTTACAAGGTTCTTGTACAATTTGTTCTACAATTTCAACTTCTCTCTTCATATCTCTCAATGTAAGTGCTCACAACTGTTGATAACGAGTTCACCGACTCAATTATCAACAAACTTGGCAATTACGTTTAAGCAACTACGTACAGGTAGAATAAATCGTGAAATGTTGACGTGTATAAAAATAGCTGGGTCAAACAGAGTCATGAAATGAGTATAAAAGCCGGAGATACGTTTCATTAATATGCAAAGAAAAGATTGTAAAGAAAGTTTATTTTCTGTCTGTTAAATTCCTCTATTCATCTTCCTCTTTTGTTGCTTTTGTGTGTGTTATACGTAGCAAGAAACGGAATGAAGCTGGAGTTTTTTTTTTTGACTGATACAATTGTGCGCTGGCGCAATGCGTTCTGTATTCTTGCCTACAGGATGGAACACAAGAATAAAACTCAGAGAAAAAAACTTAAGAAAGTTCTACACACTCATGATTAGCAAAAGAATTAATAATTTGAAAAATTACTAAGTAGGCCTAAAGGACGAGATAAAAAGCGTTACGTCTGTTTTCTTTTTCAAATGAAGCCAACAAGGTGCATACTACTTCTTAGTATATTTATTTCAACTTCTCTACACGTTTTGAGCAACTATGTGCCCATCATCAGGAGAACTTACTGTATCTATGCGACACTGGTATTTTTCGCTCTGTATGGGTGGCTGTCTGGTCTGCTGCAGCAGACCAGACAGCCACCAGTGTCGCACAGATAGAGTAAGTTCTCCTGATGATGGGCACATAGTTGCTCAAAACATGTAGAGAAGTTGAAATAAATATACTAAGAAGTTGTATGCACCTAGCTGGATTCATCTGCAGACCAGACAGCAGCCCATACAGAGCGAAAAATACCAGTGTCGCACAGATACAGTACGTTCTCCTGATGATGGGCACATAGTTGCCCGAAACACGTAGAGAAGTTGAAATAAATATACTAAGAAGTAGTTTGCACCTAGTTGGCTTCATTTGAAAAAGATTATACAGGGATGCACGGTCAACAAAACATAAAAATGTGTTACGTCTGGATGCGCAGGCTACTTCACGACATTTCAGCTACGGAGGATAGAAAGATTTGGATACGGATGATAAAAAGTGTCACGTAGGTACTTTTATGAAGGTGACTGTGTATTGCTCAATGCCGCTTTCCCAGGACTGGTGTATTTGGTAAATGCACCAATAATCCGGAACTGTACAGGGAAGATGTGAATAATTGTTATACGGCTTCCACTACTGTTTCCAAGACTGGTTTATTTGGTAAGTAAAGTCTACCGCATGGCTGATGGAGCGAAACACGTACCCTCTCAAACGAGTGCTGAAAGCATAATTAGTTGCGTTCTCCAGAGCCTTGTAGGTTACTTTGTTTTGTGTCACATTTACTGACACCCGGTGGGAAAGGGACAAGAGGCGAATATTTTTTTTAAAAGTTCACCATTCCCACGACGTGTCAAGTTTCGTAAAGTGACAAATATTTGTCATGTATATAGTCGTAGAATGCGGATGAAAAGTACATTCCCGGGTTTTTTCCTGGAGGAAACTAAGCAAACTAAGGAAAACCTCAAATAGATAACCAGTAAATGTGAAAGAATTTGCATTAAGTAGGGCCACACCAATCCGCTCGGTACTGCGACTGTTTTACGGCAAAGGTTCAGTTGCAGACGACACATCGTGGATTTACAACACAGTGAATACACGGCAGTAGTTGCTGGCTGATTGCAGTCAAAATGGTGTACATGTTCGCAACATTGATGATAATTTCAACACGTAATTATTCTCTGAACGTATTAGCCTCTAAACCGAACTTGTTACCGAATGAAGAAATTATACACATTAAGGACGGCCATGATATATACACAAGTTACAGTTTCAATATACGATTACTCGTGGTTTCTTGTTGACCTGTCGTTTCAACAGATCCACCCTGTATATTCACAAGCCCTGTTTATAGACGCAAAATGAGCATATGCAAATGTGATAATTATGTTACTGCTTTCAATACATAAACGTACTTCGTATTTTGTCAATCTTATGTTTATTGGACCGTGCATCATCTTGATAGTTGAATAAAGAGAGACCAACTTGGTGTCACTTGCTTTATTATTTCATTATTTACTGCTCAACATGTTTCGGATGTTAATACATCCATCCTCACGAGCTTGCGACTTATTTCATGAGTTATTTCATGGGTTGTATTGTTCTGGTTCGATGTGTGTTGGTGTTACGGTGTGGTTTGGCTGGGGTGGTGTGGTGTGGTAACCAGAACAATACAACCCATGAAATAACTCATCAAATAAGTCGCAAGTTCCTGATGATGGATGTATTAACATCCGAAACATGTTGAGCAGTAAATAATGAAATAATAAAGCAAGTGACATCAAGTTGGTCTCTCTTTATTCAAATATTTTGTCCAATATAGCAGTCTATTTTCTCTGACGGTACAATTTTCTGCTGCAATAAAGTTGCGAGATTTTAGGTTCTCACAGCGGTGTCGATAAAGATTCCAGTCTTCTGGGGAATGCAGACTTGTAACACAAATATAATACAGGTATTTATACATGTAAGTTACGTGTACAGATACCAATACTTCGGAGAAGGTTGTTGCCGTCACCTCCAGTTAAGGCTGTCCAAAATTCCCTTCTTAGAATAGCGTGAAGATGGAGGAAACAAGCTTCCCCCCCCCTCCCACAAAAGAACTTATGTATGGATCAATCTACAAGGAGTGAAAACCCAGCAGGCTCTGACTAAATACCCAGAGATAAAGGCATTGAGAAAGTGAAGGTAGAGGTCCATTGTTATTAAATTCGGTATTGGAAATCGTATCGTGACATAATCGGATGACAACAGTCATTAGAGGCCTGAAGTAGCACAACGAAGTTCCACTCCCAGCAGACGTCGAACCCTGATGAAGCAGACTGTCTTCCGTGTGGTTACTGAAAATTTGAATCAGTTGGGGCCCTGTCTCCTACAAAGAGATTCTGGCCACTCCCATTTCCTGTCCTGGTACCCAATTCACAAAGCAGTGGAGCATCAGGAACTTCCGACGATGTGAATCCAAGGTATACGAACTAAATCTCATCAAGTACGCACATGCAGAAGATTTTAAGATCTTAACTCATTTATCGTTAAGCAAATTGCTTCATTTGTACACAGAATTCTATTTGCACAGTATTAGGGACAAGAGAGCACAAAGAAGGGGTTTGGTTCCTTACATCGTTTTCTTTATGGACATGTATACTAAACATACCCCAGCAAAATGACAATGTTCAGTTCTATAGAATACGACACATTATGAAGCGGCTGTGCTCCCGAGGCGAGCACTGTCTTACATAATTTTGATGTAATAAATAAGTCACATTTACAGCAATTTTAATAAACTTAACGAAACACTTTGTTGTACAAGAATACGCTATACGTACATATATGATATTACAAGTGTAATGGATGCCATAATTTTGTGGAATTTTGTAGTTTCATAATTTTTCTGTATCGTAGCTTTACATATGGGACATGCACATACCAGAAAATAACACACTGGTATAAGCTGAGTCTAACAATTGTTACATTGTATAGATGATTGTAAACTGGCTAAGTGACGAGAAGGTTTGTCAATGCCTGACCTAGGCACTCCACCTTCAAGGAAGTCTAAAGGTTGTCACAATGTAGGATACTAGAAACTCGGTCAGGTGATGTAAGGATGTGTTAACATTGAAAAGAACGCATGACTCGAGCAAATCGCCTCTATATAATCCAAAGATTATTTGACTAAAGGGGCTGACTTTTTGGTTTATCGTTGATCGGCGAAGTTTTGGACAATTGATTACTGACGCTACAAAACTTTTATTGAAGAAGAATATTATTTGGAGAAGAATCAGTAACGAATTGGAGGCTGACAAGCTGTTTCAGGTTGCGTACCTCCTGTTAATTGAAGGTAGGTCGCGTTGACTGAATTAATTTTTTGTTGTGCGTCAATTTCGGTAAAAACTATTTGGGAAGTTTACTTTTTTAAATTAACGAAACTTGTTGGAATATATAACGGCGAGACAGCTAGTTTCTTTGCAATCCAAACATAGAGAAAACAGTTGTGTATTATTGGGACCCCTAATGTGCAAATACGGTGTTACCAGTGCGGAGCACCACTGATACTTTATATATATATATATATATACAGAGAGAGAGAGAGAGAGAGAGCGCGTTGTTTGTAAAACGGAAATCAGTTTTCTTTAGTTAGAACTGTTGACGTTTGTATTGGGTCATACAGTCCTTGAAACTACCCCGTTTGAATCAGGACTCCCTGATTCTTGTGGCAGCTACCGCCTACTTAACTCGACCGGGCCGACGGTGACAGTAGGAATTAGGAATTTCTCCCCACGTAGTGTCAGCAGAGAAATCGATTCCGTCCCACTCATTATCGCTAGGCTCTGGGACACTACACAAGGAAGTATCTATGTGTGGATTATGCAGCTCTGATCATATTGTATATCTAATAAAACAGGCTGAGACCACCGCCTTCCTAATCCTTATCGATATACAGTTCATAAATATTGCTCAGAGTATTTCGGTTTCTCCCTGTCAACTTCATTCCACCAATGCTCCATACGCGTAATTGTTCCATATATCACCAAAGCTATACACACGTTTATAGTAACTGACAGCGTCGTTAAATATGACACATCTTCGACACTATGTAACAGCTGCAGCTACAATCGTTATTAATTTCCACACAATCCTCCGTCAACCTCATTCAACTTTGCACAATACGTGCAACAAATGAAGAGTCGTGACATACGCGAATGAATAAAAACGAAAGTAAAAAAGGCAATAAATTGTCCATCATACAGGCTTATATAAATGGAGTTCGTATATTAAAAGTAAAGCTTTCCCGACACAAACCATCAAGGATACAGGAGAAGCACAAGTACAGCACTACTCGTTCTTAAACTTGGCACTAGGTGGAACTGAGTGGTCAACATGATGCCCCGACCGATTGACCCCCCAGTGAAAGAGCCCCCGGCACCCATTGAATAAACGTGCAAAGAAAATTCTCTTCCCCCTGCCGGGATTTGAACTTCGGATTGTCCAGCCCGTAGGCCAGATACTATACCAGCTATGCTACTGCGGCTCCTGCAATACACCCAGCCACACACACACACACACTCACACACCCACACACACACACACACACCAAACACACACACACACCCCCCCACACCACACCCACCCCACGCACCAAACACACACAGACCCCGGCGGCCCACGCACCCACACACCCACACAAACCAACCCCACCCCACACACACACACCCCACCCCCA
>Ga0136643_10008714_pt1 | contig 14864 bp, 9 predicted proteins | sample TergutLab28metaG_FD_96883 | JGI IMG/M metagenome (GOLD analysis project Ga0136643, IMG submission 96883) | Labiotermes labralis P1 segment gut microbial communities from Petit-Saut dam, French Guiana - Lab288 P1 (version 3) (version 3) | ecosystem: Host-associated > Arthropoda: Insects >... | reverse complement strand
GGGTTGGCCCAGGATAGGGACAGGTGGCGGACGCTTGTGAGTACGGTAATGAACCTTCGGGTTCCATAAAATGCGGGGAATTTCTTGACTAGCTGCAAACCAGTCAGCTTCTCAAGAAGGACTGTGCACCATGGAGTAAGTAAGTATACCTTTACACAAATACCGTGCCGTCTCACCAGTTTCTAATATGCCAAAACCATAGCAATAGCTGCAATTACACTGAGACAATTGTTTAAATTGCAGCATATTTTTATCTGCTGCTCCAGTACAAATGTCTTTTTTTTTATTATTTTCCTTATATATTAGCATGTAAGTTAAAAACTGGTGTGTAAATTTAGTTAACAGTAGTCACAAATCAACTAATCAGGGTTCAAAATTTTTCGTACCTATATACGAAGGATGTCCAAAATGGAAGGTTTAAAATACATTGTTTTTCAACACAGCTGCTCAAAATATTGATGCATTTTGCCCAACTTGCCACGAGTTTAAAAATTTCGTCTCGGTAGAAATGGGGCTCCTGCAGTCCCAAACATACACAAACAGTCGTTTGCAATACCTAATTATTCTGGAATGTGACAAGGAGAGACATGTAAGCCTACAGCAGTGTTTTCGGGATTATGTTAAAAAAAGAAAGTGGAATAAAAAGCGGGGTTTAACTTTGTATTGACTTTTAATTTAAATTTGTGGTGATTTGTGAAGTGAAAAACTCCCTGTATGGAAATAAATTTTGTCTTCTGTCCGTCGATCTGTTCGCCTATCTTTTACAACACCGTCTGTAGGATTTTCATGAAATTCTGTGTAGCTTATTTGTTTTAACTTGTGGGGTAAGAGGGAGTTTCATACAAATCAGCTCAGTGACAGGTATACTTTGCTTAAGGGCCTAAATGAATTTCTAAACGCTATTTCTATATTTATTTACCTCTTTGGGGTGAAATACAATGTAAGAAATATCCGCATAGTGCTGTCAAGGAACTGCAAGTTTCGGGAAAATGGGTACAGGAAAGGACAAGCTTTTCTTCCGGACCTACAAGAAATTACACCTATTAGTGTACTGCGAAACTTGACGAAATACTGAAAGTGAAGAAAACCTTGGTAAATTATCTGTACTACGTCACGGAATACATCATTTACAATCTTTTATGGACTTTTTAAGGAAAAAAGCCCTGTAGGTCAGTTGATTGCTCTATAGAGACCTATTACGTGATAATGTTTATTACACCTTCACAATATACCATGGGGTGATGAAATCAAGGAGAATTAGATGACTGGTCATGTAGCACTGTGAAACGTAAATAAAAACAGGGTTTGGGGGGGGGGAGCCCAAAGGAAAGAATGCATTTGGAAGACCGAGGCCTTGATCGGAGAATAAAATTAAAATAGATCTTAAAGAAAGAGAGCGGGAGGACATGGATTTGTTTTATCTGGTTTGGGATCGAGAAAAGAGGAGGGCTTTCGTGAAGACGGCAACGTAAATTTGAGTTCCATTAAATAAAATATGTAGCTGTAGTTACTGTTTTCACAAGAAATTTCTAAGTCTGGGAGACAGAAGTAATGCGTATTTTCAGTGGATCATAGACGAATATGTTATGTATATTTGGTAGGTTGATGGTTGAAGTCTCACAGATATTAAATTTTTGGAGCAGTATGTGCCCGTCGGGGGGGGGGGGTCGAAAGATACTGATATAGAGCTTCCTAGTAAGACAAAACCTGTAGCCTTATGCACCACAAATAACTCCATAAAACATCTAAATATATGCACGCAGAATTAAATTATTATGGACTAATGTTACACTTTCACAAATTCGACCTTCCAGCATGTTCTGCCTCAAGATTATTTATGAGATAGTGAATCGATTGGACAGTGGGAGGAAAAGTTGCACGTAGGAACTGTCTATTTTTAGCCCCCAGCATTAAAATGAAATACAGAACAACATTCAAGAATTGGAACTGGTACGTGATGGGAGCAGAATTCAAATCTGGGATCTTAGTGAGCCGGCAACGAAAAATCCTGCGCTGTTTTACCCCTAGACTACGTGATGTATTTGCCATAGTACAGTGTTATTGTAGTAGTAGGCACTGCAGATAAACGTGCCGATCAGGGAAAAAGATCACTGAATTCCATCTAGTGTCGACTTCCATATGCCTGGGGCTTCATCGCCGGGTTTCCATGAATGCACACGGGATGAGTTTTAAATATATTATTATTATTATCATCATCATCATCATCATCATCATCATTAAATTGTTGTTCTGTGAATTTTACAACTTCTAAACAACCTGCATGATTTCAGGCTTCCGCCACGAAGTAGCTGACAGCTGCGCCCTTCTGGGTTATTGCGCAGCGGGTAGTGGCAATTTCTTACCGACGTTTCGGGACAACCTATCGGTCCCATCATCAGGGTTCAAGACTACTTTGGGATCGGACTGATAGGTTGTACCGAAATGTCGGTTAGAAATTACCACTACTCGCTACATAATAACCCAGAAGAGCGCAGTTCTCTTCCGAACACCCTTCTTAAGCAGACCTAATTTTCTGTATCCCCTTGTTACAGACTCTCCTTTTGGTCCACATATTTTCATCACCCTGTCCTTAAAAATTCAGTGGACCTGAGGTGCTCCCTTCGAATGAGAGATTTTTCACTGAATTTAAGCAAACCTCTACTTATTCAATTGGGGACCGCGGTAGCACAGTGGTTAAAGCGCTGTGCTACAAATCGGAAGGTCGCTGATTCGATTCCAGATGGTGTCATTGGAATTTTTCATTGACGTAATTCTTCCGATCGCACTATGTCCCTGGGGTCGACTCAGCCGCTAACAGATATGAGTACCAGGAGTATTTCCTGGGGGTATAAAGCGGCTGGTGTGTAAGGCTGACAACCTTACCACCATTCTGGGCCATTGTCACGTAATCTGAGAACATTAACTTCCTGGAACCCTCTGGGCACCTCGGGCCTGTAATGGGACTCATTCTACTTATTCAACTATGATAATAAAATGATAACGGTAATTTTTAATTTATAAGACTGTTGAGATATTTTCCTAAGAAATATAACATCTACATTACATGAAACATGAAAAGAGAAATGAAACACGTCGCGTGTAAAGATTCAAACTCCACTTTAAATAAAAGCTGGAACCACCTCCAGCAGACACGCCACGCAATACTGGTTCAGGTCGGTGATTAACATCGCCTCGTCTAGCCAGACGCCTTTTCGCCTACGCATTGCTGCACCGAACAGGGTGTCTCTCTGTCTCACTATGACGCTGTTCTACATCAAGCAACGTTAAGCATGATACCTCGTCTGTTCCTGCTTAAATCATGAAACTTCTGCTGCACGTGCACTGTAAGTATGAGTAAAGGTTAAGCTATCCCATTACAGGCCTGGACAGGCTCCCAGGACTTCTAGACAATCGGCACACGACGGTGGCAAGGTTGTCAGCCTTGGTGTTCAACCGACCACAGGCCCACAACGCGGCCGGAGGGATTGAGTCAATGAAAAATCCAGTGACATCGGCAATCGAACCCGCGACCTTCCGACTTGTAGCGCAGTGCCTCTACCAACTTGGCCACCACGTACCCAACAAACATAAAGGCTAATAACTTATTTTCATAAGAGACTGACAGCGGACGAATCTGTGTGCCTCAGACAGCTAATTATCTGTATACTGTACTTTTACATAACGGCCATTGCCGTACTTACTTGTTCCCCAACAAACGCAACTAGATTAATCCGTTTCTTTGCTTTTTAATTTGCGTTTGTTTCAGCCCACGTCCCACACTAAAAAGGACAGACGCATGTTACCATCATATTCGCATTTGTCTGTTTCCCCCCATCCTTCACATAACGGTTGCAACATCATGCTGACACACTGGTATAACCATCACGCTTCAAGTTGTTACTCCACCTCGTACTTACAAACTTCATTTTAAATTAACAGTACCAATATGGCGGCCGTACAAATGGTCATGGCTATTAAAGTAGGATTTTGAAATGTTGAGCGATGAAAAGTTCTTACAAAATTAGAAATATTGCTTTAGGATTATGCATTTGTAGAACGTAAAATAACAGCCTGGCAGCCCCGTAAATTCCACACGTCCCTACGTGCTTTTGTCAATAATAAATTCAACTTTTTCTGCTAGGATTTATGATCTTGTACAAGGTTTAATTTTATTAATATCTTTTCTGAGACTGCATTCGAGTTCTCGCACCTCACTGTCCCTTTAGTCTTGGAATTAAAAATTAAAGACACACACACGGTTCAGGTTCTCTTAGCCACGTCGTTTCATTAACAGAGCAGACCTGCAGACCTATGTTTCTCAACCAGTGGTCCGCAGTATGGAATTAAATTACAGCCAGCAACTTCGGCATCCTTCATCGCTTTTTCGCAAATAAGCTGTTTCATTAAATATGCTGCGTTTCGTTGTTGCAAAGAATCTCTCTAAGCAAGGGAATCACGATAATGCACCGTCCATTACATTTTATACCAACAAGACAGTACAGAAGATTTCTGACAACTTAATATTTCCCCATTTGATCTGGCACATAATTTCCGTCACTTTTATTGGCCTGTCCATCATGTCAACGTACATATCCATAAATGCGCGCCGGCAGTTATAGCTACATGTGATAAGCACATTTCAACTTAAGACGGCGTACTGTGAAATAATGAACGTGCATATTACTCTCATAAATTGATACGTACATTCGTAAGATCTAGCTATTAATTTAACAGTCTTCTTTCATTATCGCAACCTGAGTTTTCAGCAAAAAATGCTAATATATGCTGCATAAATAAATAAATTTGACGTTCAGGTGACCGTGCAACGTGATAAATTCTTATAATAAAACCAACTAGATCCACTAATTTCTCTAATTTATTTTTGGAATAAAACTCTACATATTTCGAACAGCTTCTCTGTCCATCATAAAGAGTTTTTCACTGTACACACAGCAATGGTATATTTCATACAGGTCTGCTGACAGCTTGCGAGCAGGATCAGGACGGAACTGGTTTCAATTACGTCCTGATCCTGCTTGCAAGCTGTCAGCAAAACTATATGACATATACCATTGCTTTGTACAGTGAAAAACTCCTTATGATGGACAGAGAAGCTGTTCGAAATATGTAAAGTTTTATTCCAAAAATAAATTAGAGAAATTAGTGCATCTGGTTGGTTTTATCATAAGAAAAAAAAACAAATTAATTAATTCTAAAATCGACAAAGACGCAAGAAGTGGAATGAAATTTCCATGTAATTTGCAAACAAACGTCACACAATTCAAGTTACAGAGGCTTCTCTAATATGACAGTGATGAAGTGACTGAAATAAAGTTATTCTAAAAAAAATGTAACGCCGAATGACTTCTTCATAATGTCCATCAGAGTGTGAATTAAATTAAAAGGTTGCACGGTTTTTCATTCACATACCGAGCTAATGGGCAGTTACATGTATTTATTACAGAATAAATTAATATAAGCCAAATGTATTGATGTAAAATGTAATATCGATCCTACTGCTTTGCATTAACATTCATGTTATATGCATTTCAGAAACTTCTAAAGTAATACAGCATTGAATACATAATAAAGTAATCGTTAGTTGGTGCACTGAAGGCGTTGTTTGAAATAATGTCAGAGAGCCTCGCCCATTCAGGGGATGAATAATACAGAAGATGTGTTTGGCCAGGGTAGGCCTACCTATAATTTTAAACTATAATCTTTCCTACATAAAAAGACGTTTATTTAAAGGCGCGACAGACTCTTTGTGTTTCTAAATTACATAATAAAAGAAGAATATATCCGTCAATGCACAACTTTAATGTAGAAACTGAAGACAGCTACATGTTTCGGCTACTCCAATGTATACATTCTGTTGATGGTTACTTTGGAATAGCCGTGACATTTAGCTGCAGTCTACAGTTGCTAAAATAAAGTTGTGCCTCGACAGATATATTCTTCTTTCAAGACATAAAACGTCTCCTTCAGTTCTTCGTAAAACAAACATAGAGGAGGAATTTATACACCGTTGCACTTGTTAATAATCTCGCCATTAGATGGATGGGTCGTCAACTTATGTTCCAGCCGCTTTAACCCCAGGAAAGAATTCCAGCAGCCATTGAACAGAAGTTTGTGTTGGCCCCACAGCCGGTATAATCAGTTTCTTGCACAATATATAGCCGTGCTGTCAATTAGGTGTCAAATCTAAAGGATTAATTCTGAAAGAATTCTTACTGGTAGCCATTTCTAGAATTCAATCCCGCTAATGCAGGCCTGAATTACGAATCCAGCCACGCGAGCAAGCACACAGAAGTCAGCAATCTCACAGTAAATCTACAACAAAAATTGACAATTGCAATTCATCGCAACACAATCAATGAACGCGCCATGTGAACGCTAGACATAATACACTTTTCAAAGTCAGCATTTTCACTCAACATTTAGAACGGATAAATAAGAAAATCGTATATACTGTTTGTTCAACAACGACACGCCACGGACGAACAGAGTAGTGCTTAAAACTGACTTCAGAGACTACAGTCACTGATCTAGTCAAAAAATTCCACGTCTTCCATAAAACCAACGTATTCATTACCGTACTAGATGCCGCCATTACAGCATGTGACGGAAAATTTGGATTCTTTTAACATCACACACAATTACTTAGACGTCAACTTAATCTTATCATTACATCTAAGTCCACTTCTCCCAATTTATATTCTTCCCTTAGGTCATCTGAATAAAATTGTGTTTGTATGCAGAAAGTAAAAAGACGTAAAGAAATTACTTCTGGAAACTTTATCCAAAGGTCGTAACCAGCCAGAAATATCACTTCAACATGGATCCAACACTCATCTTCAGCACGGTTATAGAAATTTGGATCTGACCTTGATATTAATAGATGTAATTACGTATATGCAAAATTTCATGTGTAATTGAGTTTAAAATCGTGTTCCAAATGGCCATCTTCAGTGCTATAAACCTCACAGTACATTAATAATTGTAATAATAATAATAATAACAACAGCGAGAATGTAGCTATCCCGGATACTGTAGTCAGTATAGTGGATAGGCTAACGGCTGCAGAATCGGGAAATCGCTGTTCCATACACAACAGCAAGAGATTTTTCTGTTCTCCGAAGCGTTCGGACTAGTTCTGGGATCCACCCACCCTCCTATGCAATGGGTAGAGGGGTGCATCCCCCTTGCGTAAAACGACCAAGGTGTGAAGCAGATCATACATCCCTTCTACTTCCCATGTGAAGAACGAGGAGATACATATCTCAACTCCTCCATAATTTGGTTTGCATCCAGTAGAAGACATTATACCTGTACTTATTTCTTCGTATTTGCTTCTTGACTAGCCCCTTTGAAGTCTAATAGACAAGGGTTTATTTAGAGCCGTTATGTTTCGCCAACCAATTAACATAATCAGGAAAGAGATGAAGTCGAAGTGTTCCTTTCAGTTCCTGACTTCCTGATTTTATTGTACATTACTAATTGCGTCGTCTAGAGCAAAGCTGAAAAGTAATGGCGATAATTTATCTTTTTTTCAGACCACAATGAAGTATACCAAACAAATATTTACCTACCTAGAGAGCCCAAGCTGAATCCTATATTTTCTTGAAGGCTACAAGTAGCTAGTACGCCGCGAAATATAGAGGCTATAGAATGTGAAGCATAAGGCAGTATTGGAGACCTTACATCATGTGTTAGATTTAAAAGCGTTCATACGCAATGTTGTGGTCTGGCTAAACTGATAATTCAAATTCCCAGTTTCTTAGTGGGAAATGTATAACAGCGTCAAAAAATTTCTTTACAGATTATACAGCACTTGCACTTAACTAAACTCCTCTTGTTTAGAAGATACGTGTAGGAGAGGTGTGTGCTTATTCCAATATAGGGTACACACGAGTATATTAATTACACTCCATGTAGTTTTCCATAAATCTTGGTCTTGACCTATATTTAGTTACTATTAGTGCAGATATGAATTTATCGTTAAAAGAAACTCATAGGACAGTGCAGTTATTATAAAGCAGAGTAATGAATTGCTTATTTTATTTAATTTACTAGAGTGTACGTTACATAGAACCTTTTTCCAAATAGAATTTAGAGATGTTTTCAGATCCACGTTTCGTATTATACACGTGTAAACACTGTATCCGATGAAGTGCTTGTGACCAAATACGACAAAGTAACAGGCAGGAGGGCCGAGTTCTATCCCAGGCTGCTTCATGTGGGATTTGTGGTAGGCTAAGTGGCACTGGGACAGGTTTCAGTCCCAGTACTTCGCGCCAGTATGTTTCCATCCATGCCTCAAACTCCTCTTCCATTCAACTGCCACGTAAGGTATAGGCCACAGTCTTAGCAGCTGACATCGTCGCGAAATAAAACGTCTCCACTGTTGTTACTCTGTGATAGTTTTGGACTAGCACGCCTCAACATTAATTCGTTTTTAGATTTTCAAAGCAGACTTCTAATAATTTATCAGACTTAATTGAAAAATGTGTTTTTAAAGAGATTCTAAGACTTGCATGTATAAATTACCAAGCATGTGAAACACAGGATCATAGAAAGTAAAAAAGAACACCAGCTGAAACGCTGAGATTCAATTGGAAAGAAAAACTTTGTTACATTTTTAAAGGACAGGGCACAAAATACAACAAAGATGGTTGTGGATAAATTGCAATTTACCTATATACTACTTCCCAATTCGCCTGAAGCCTGAGACACAAACTTGAGAATACAAAGATAAGGCAAACAGAAGCCTACGTCTTCCAATTTGTTTTCAGCAAGGATTTAGTTGAATTTCTCCACTTCATTTTTACACGTCCCTTGAATGGAAATTCTACGGTACATGGGCAATTTCCTTCCGACGACAAAAGGAAGAGCAGACAATATACAAAACCGCATGCATTCTGTCACTGGCTTAAAGAGATGTGGCGTTAAAGCATCTAAGCTTGCATAAGACAAAGTTAGATTTGAATCAGATTCGAGACCAAACCTAGCAGAGTTCTTAGCTGATTAAAAGAGAATAATCATTTACAACTAATCGGTTTTGGCACAGAAATTTTTTGAAAGCTGTTAATTGGAAAATCACGAAACTGGGACACAACATTAAGGTCGGTCTTTAAGAAGCAATTTCAGATAGTGAGAGATCAACAATACTGGGCGAAAATTTCGTCCAATGTCCAGTTTCGCGACATTTAAGAGTCATGTTCTAGTGCCAGAATTTATTTAGCCTCGGAGATTAAAATGTAAATTTGCCGCTCAGACTACGCACACCTTCCCAGTATCGGAACATTTTAAAGAAAATATTTTGATGACGAAATTGCTAAATTAATTAACAACAGAAAGTATGGCAATACTGTTCAAGTTCTTCACCTTACGGCCATCAAAGTTCATTGGTTTACGGACACAGAGCTCTGTATTCTTAATCTGGGATTAACAAATAAGATAAAGAGACATGTCAACTGATTGAAGTCTCCTTCAGAAGCTCAGGACTATTTAAAAAATTTCGACTTACCTACTCCGAAGCAACAAGGAAGGGCTCTGGTCTAATTTAAAATTCAATATGTTGAACGACTAAATCTGCCACTTAGCAAGATACCAACGCAGTGTGCGTGTGTGGCAGTGCAAGCACCTACATTCAGGATCTGCTTACTGGTGTAAGAACTTCCATCAATTGATGGTGACAAATTTGCCCTGATTTCTTCATCTACTGTCCGCAAAGTACAGTTGTAAATCGCACGAATGTAAAAGAAATATAAATTTTAAGATGAAATAAAAGCTCTGAAGGTACTTTCATTTTTCCTACTAAAGTGACCCTAAGTGGTTAAAAAAGTTGAGCAGTAATTAATATTGAAAAATACCGTTAACCTCCAGTTTTAATTTTGAAGTTCACTGAATTTTGAAGTTTATTATTCAATCTCGAAAATAAAGGATAATCTGTGAACAATACTACTCAATATCCACTCAGATACGGTACCCTCTGTCTACCGAGAAGTAAACATGTCCAAAACGAAAATTTCACGTCTTTATAAGTATTTCCAGTGGCCAAGTAACGCAGCGTAATGGATAAACGTTGACTGGGATTGACTGATTCTCGCATATCAGTGGTTATTTTAGCGAACGTAAGTGTTTAAGTTCTGAGCACCTCATCTAATTACGGACCATTGAAACTTTAAAAAAAAAGTGACTGTCATTTGCCTCATTCAGCTTTAAGTCTCACATAAAATTTTCTTGTGTGCATTGTAGTCTTCATTTATACCATTCTTTTGCCCAACGGCAATATTTTCCTTTTTTAAACACAGGGCTAAAACAATGGCCACATATAGCAGCGTTAGTGTCTATATCCTGACCCACGAGCAAAATGAAATATTTCAGACTAATACTGGATCGTCGAGGGAGAAATATGTTACACAATATTAATTCAAGGCAAAAATATCCAAAAAGATCTGAGAACATTTTTGCAGAAATAGTCATAAATGTAGACACAAGTTTAGTATAAATTACTGTTCTGTATTACCAGTTACAAATATGATGACGATGTGAATTTTTGGTCTTACATCTAACAAAATCATGGACACAAATTGATGTGTGAATAGTGAAGATAATAAGTTCTAATGCCCCTTCCTACTTTGTGTAGAAATACGGATTTAAAGGTAAGCAGAATTCGAAAGTACTTCCCGGAATTTATTTTTATTCTACATAAATACATTATATCCAGCTGCTTCTCTACTACTGCATACAATACGTTCGTTATAGCTGTTTCATTACTTTCTGATTTATTTGATTTGATTTTATAGCAGGATAAAATCTGATGTTCCTTTCACGAAAAACATCGCATTTGTTGGTACGCTATAATCTTCTCGTATCAATCCCCATACAGCACTCTTCGCTGCTATATGATAATGCTGCTTTCAAGCCATTGTGTCAAGATAATCTGAATGATTTCTGTAGGAAATAAACAGACGGCAAAAATCTGAATATTTTGTCACATCCTCCTTCACATTTACAAGCTCACGCTGAATTGTGTACTCTTTAGAAACTTGCCAGATGGGCCAGAGAATCTGAATAAAAACTTCCGTAACTTCAACTAAATATCATCTATATTATGAGGTACATTCGGAATTTTGGTCAAAATGTAAAAATGTGGGTTTTTTAATGTCTAGTTGGGCGTCAAGTCTCGTCAAGTTCGTAATTTTTTTTATTTTATCGTGGTTATATCCGGTAGAAGAGAGACTTTATAAAGCACCTTACATATTCTTCTTCACATTCCTTTTTATTTTCGTCTTTTAGGCACAAACCAGGCTTAAGTGCTTTTGTCATGGCAAGAAACACATTATGACACACATAAAACAGCAGGCAGTTTTATAGCCTTAAACACTTAATATTCGGAACCTTAGAACAAAGAGGTCAAACAGAACGTTCCGAGTCGTATGGCAGCAGCTTCCCCAATTTAATCTATTGTTACCTTCTTCTTGCAATAAATTTTGTTTTAGTACTCTCGTTTCCAAATACCGCCGTCTTCAATTTCATATCTCTAATACCTGAAAGCTTGATGTCTGGCAGCTTACAGGGAACGCTTAAGGAACTGTGACTAAACATAAAGTTGCCCCTGTGCTTAATCAGGCATTAGGCAATGAAGAATTACGAGAGGGTGAAGGCACATCTTCACGCATTTTTGCTAAATGTAGTGGGTCAGTTCCACGCCGAGGCAGGTTTGCTTTGAGAAAAGGGCCCCCTCTACAAACTGGATAAAGGGCAGCGTCCAAGAGAAAGTACAGACACGGTGAGGAATCGCACCTCTCGGAAATCGAAACCTGGTCTTCTAACCCGCAGTCACAACACCCCATGAAGTGCCCTGGCTCACAAATGTGGATTCTCTTTTAGATAAAAAAGTTTCTTTGAAGCTATTCTCGGGGTTAGACTGCGTAAGCGAATAAATGTTTTCCGTTGTTTCGGCAAACACTGCAGGTGCCGAAGCAAGTGGTATATTTGTTATCAGGCGTAGATGGGTGGATAATATTAGGATTGGTCTCCAGGAGGTGGGATGTGGGTATATGGACTCGACTGGGCTGGCCCAGGATAGGGACGGGTGGCGGAGGCTTGTGAGTGCGGTAATGAACCTTCGGGTTCCATAAAATGCGGAGAATTTCTTGACTAGCTGCAAAACAGTCAGCTTCTCAAGAAGGACTCTGTACCATGGAGTAAGTTAGAAAGTAAAGATTTACACTCTGCGAAAGACATTAGCAACATACAACGCAAAGTGTGAGTTGTGTACAGTGGTAGTTTAAAAAAATGGAAAAAAAGTTACTATTTTGGAAAAAATGGAACGTAACAACACGGCAACCCAACGAAACAGCTTGACACGAAAAAGGTAAGTGACGAATAATTTTAATTACAATAGTAAATTCCGTGCATTGACATGTAACGTGACGTCCTGCAGAACGGCCACCAGAGGCGGAAATAGGATATTCGAAAGGCCAGCACAGACAGCACCACCAAATGGTAACACAGTGAAAGAGGAATTGAACGGCGAAAGGAGCCACTTAATACTCTCGTTACCAAACAACTTGTTTACTAGTTGGAAATATGTAAGAGTGGTAAGACGCGTCTGTAAACTTGTAATAATTCACGTTACAACACAGGTAATTTAGCGTGTCATATTTACAACACCACATTCTAACAACAAGAGCCAACATAACTAGCGGCGCAGAAAGAGGGACGTAACCGGTTGCAAAATTTATTTCCCTATGAATTATGCAAGTCTGTCAATAAGTTTAGCCCCATCATTTCACATATGTAGCGGACAAACAAAAATCATGAAGTATGAATTATGTTATTTATAACACGGTGACTGAATTGACATAGGTCAAAGGCCTCTAAATGAAACGTAGTATGTAGATGACGGTCCAAAATTTAAATGTCCTTTTCTGATCCATGAATTAAAGATCCTGATATATACAATTATACATATAAATAAGACAGCCTGCTTCTGCATTAATGAGTAATCATCATAACAACGCAGACTGAAAGAGCAACTGAAGGCAGAGATGGGATAGTGAATGCGTTTTTATTAAGTACGAGGGATTCACCAGCCTTTATGTGCTCTACTAACAAACAATTATTTATTTTTAAATTGCTTCATCTTTCAGCGTGTACTGTAAATAGTTAGGTGTTGTGTAATACAAAATTATCAAAGCGCACATCAGTCCCCTTTTTCGAATTTCCACGTACCTGAGCCCTATGAACACAAGACTTACGGAACTTAAGATTAATTTTGTACAACACAACGAACAGCTTTTCCTCAGCAATACAAATTAAGTAAGGTGTTCGATTTTCAAGACAATTCTGTATAACAACGAACTATGACTCTTTAAATAAAAAATATTTCTTCTTGGCTCGAGCTCAAGAATGCGTGGAGGTATGCATCCATTCTCACTTACGCCTTCGCGGTATGCATAGGAACAAATTTACCTATTTTACTTGAAGGCATGTTTTAAATATTTTCCTCACCTTTTGTCTCCAGAAGCAATTTAAGGAATTTCAAGTTCTCATGGTACCGAATATTAAAATTTCCTTCTGGCATACAGTTCCGTGACGTCATATCCCAAAAGATCGATGTCTTAAACTACAGTTTGTGATCTTTTCCCGTAGAAAGAGTGTGTTTACAACCAAGGAAAATGTGCGATGAAATTATTCTAACATATAGATTTTTACAATAGTCTTACTTGAAAAATGGCGACAGCGATTACAAGAGCTTCTTCCACCGTCACAAAAATAAAACAAAACAAAACACTACGTTTCAAAAGCAAACTGCTTCCTTTTTGAATCCACTGATTTAACCTGAAGAAGAAAGATGCATACTTCCGAAAACTAGCGTTTTGAGTATTTTTATGACGAGAGAAAATTTCTTGCCAAGGCTGCTGTTGTTTCTCCGATTAACTTATGTTTTACAGGTCTTAATATTTGGAGCATGGACACAGGAGCGAAATATAACAGTTCGTGTGATGAACGCTACAGTGCAACTTCCTTTTCCAAATTTTTAAATTTCATAACCAACATCTTTCTAACAGAAGTTCCAAAACTTTCAGAGAAAACCATTCGGAAAGAGGACATATCGCTTGTCACAGGAGTGGCCCAAGTCTTCTCAAACCAAAATGTGAAGCGTGCTGCATATTGACCCAAACACAACCTGCCCTAAAGGAGAAGCATAAAAAGAAAAGCTTATGATAAGTGTGGCTACGAGGCGTGAAATGGCGGTTATTTTTTTGTTTGTCTCTTGCACTTCGAGCGGAAACTTCGTAAGAAGAAACTTGCTAAGTGCGGCAGGTTCCCGCTAAGGTCTCACATTTCTCATACCTACAGACTGTCCGTTGCACAATTAAAAAAATGGGTGAAAAGCGATAAGAGTATAACCTACTTTAGCACTTTTCATCACACGTGAAACACATTGAAAAGTTCAGTCAAGTAGTTACCCATGCAATATATACTCTAAAATATCTACTGCAGGAGACACTTCGTAGTCGTTAGGGATAGTAATATACTGAAAATATACCGCCCTGAAAAAGGGCACTTAGACGTATGGCGTACATAATTTTATTTGAGCTACGTAGGAAATAAGGTTAATTCTCCATGTTCAATACAAAGCAAAAAGAGAACAAAAATTATCAGTCACAATTATGTTTATATTATTCTATTTTATTGCGATGTGTTTCGGGTTTTGTGGAAAGCCATAATCATGAAATGTAAAAAAAGAATGCTTTCGGTAAGAGGGTGTGTATGTGTGTGTGTGTGTGTGTGTGTGTGGGTGGGTGGGTGTGTGGGTGTGCGTGTGTATGTGGGGGTGGGTGGGT
>Ga0136643_10008710_pt1 | contig 14866 bp, 2 predicted proteins | sample TergutLab28metaG_FD_96883 | JGI IMG/M metagenome (GOLD analysis project Ga0136643, IMG submission 96883) | Labiotermes labralis P1 segment gut microbial communities from Petit-Saut dam, French Guiana - Lab288 P1 (version 3) (version 3) | ecosystem: Host-associated > Arthropoda: Insects >... | reverse complement strand
AACGGTCATAACTCCGTAACCGTCCAAAATCGGACACGTTTATATGAACTTTTTTGATCACAAAGACCTAGGAAATCACCTCCTGCAGTTATGCCCTAAAGTCGTGAAACACCCTGTATATATGTAGAGCGAGAGATACAACAAATGTGAAGTATGACACTATGGTTATGCCGATACTAACTGGCACCACCCATATAATAACAAATATTTTAATAAAAAATTTGTGCCAAGAAAATGTTCGGAAGTTTCGCTATGACAGACAGCCATACTAGGAACATCACATATAATACGGAAAGGACTGCAGTCTGAAACTTGAACCCTGAGCGGTGGGGATCACTGCTGGTTCAGGATAAGTACCGGGAGAGAAAGATTTGTGACGATAAGAAAAACAACACGATAAAAATAAGAATTATTATTTTTATTATTATTATTATTATTATTGAACCACCAGTAAATATATCCAAAGTTGTGCTTGCCAACCTGTATTACCTGCAGCACACACTCTTTATATTTATCTCACAATGTATAGCATTTACCACGCATTATCTCTTCTCCTAAGTACCACAAGCTTAGTTACAAATATGGGAACCATGCATTGCTGAAATATCGTGGCATCCCCGCCTGAAGATGGTACAGACTTACTGAAAACCTGAGCGACGTAAATGTACTTGCATCTGTACACTATTTTATGAGTTGTGATACATGTTGCATGTGACTTAATTACATATTATTAAGCTAAGGTTGTGCAAAAAAAAGGCGGTGGAATGTAAACTTAATCCTTATTTTGTTTCCTATAAACTAAGCCCACAGGGTGTTCTACCTTTTAACTTATTCCAGTGTAGGTGTTTTACGTTGCAGGTCGTTTTCTCAGTGTTTGGCAGTCATGTTAGGCACGGAAAATTTATGCTCTGTGAGTGCCTTTTAGAAGCGTTGTTCCTCGCAAATGGAGCCTGCAATTTAAACTCAAATTTTTTTGCGAATAATTCTACCTTTAATGAAAAGAAAACAATTTGCATTCTCGTATTGCCTTCAACATCATTATACGAGTTACAGTTTTCTTTATTACAACTTTTAAACATTCTTGGAACTGTTTTTAGAAGGTCTGTCGAATTTCCCGTTATCTTAAGCCGTAATATAAATGAAACTGTAATTAAAGTTTTGTCTCACTAACATTTCTACCTGCGCCTCTAGAAAAATTTATACACACTTTTGTCAGCATACATATCAATTCGAAAAGTCCATAATCCTTTAAATCGTTTTGGAAGATAATAAAACAGATTGACTCGTATTTTAGTTGTGTCTTATAATAAAAAAATAGGTAATTCTGCTGTCATGAATATTGAATGACACCTTATTTCCACCTAAATACACGTGTTTTAAAGGCGTAATTGTGAGTTTGATGAAGATAAACCTTGTTATTGATGTGTTTCTTAAAGGGCCAATAAAATCTTTTGTTCCCGATGAGTAATTAGCTATAGCAGGGCACTCTTCGCAACATAACATTACACAACACGGCATGCTGCCACAATACCCAACTGGTACAGCGAAATTAAAGTGACTTTTTATAGTGTGACTTTAGCAACGACGATATGGCTCCCTGATGATGGTCCTAGGACCGAAATATGTCGGGAGCGTTTTTAATATTTTAATTTGTAAATTTTATATATGTGAAGTATTTGGTATAATAATTGAGTAAATACTGAGTTCTTATTGAACAAGCTATGTGCATTATTTTGTACCAATTTCATGCCGTTCTTTTCATTACAATAAAAGTGAAATTCTTCGTCTCCAGCCTAATTTTATTTGATCTAATTCTATCGTAGGTACAAATATTTTCCTTAGTATCATTTTTTTACCTACTGCGGTCTTGTTATTTCTTTAGAACAAGATCAAATTTTCATAATAATCAAAATTATTCTCTCTTATTTCGTAATAAGTAGTAAGAGTATACAAGTCAGCAGGGCTTCACAGCCTAATAATAAAAAAATATGCTAAATTTTTTTCCCATTATTGTCCTTGAATATACTTTTAAATTGCCACTTTCTTTTCCAGTTGTATTTTAACTTTTATCACATTTTAGAATAATTTATTATCTCTCTCTATCACAAATCTCTTCTGAATATTTATGAAGACCGTGAAAACAGACTTCGTTTTCCATTCTTCACTCCTAGACGAAAACCGCAGTAGCGTCTAATATATTCTCTTTACATTTATCATTGTACCGGTATTTAGCCAAATACGCAATTGTCATCATGCCTGTATCTTTATCATTTTTGTGATTTATGACCTAGGAAGTCACTATCATCAAACTTGCAACTTTATGTTGTACGTGTGTTATGTCCATTAAGTCACTGTTATCACATCTATGTCTCTATCATTTACTGATATTTGGACCATTAAATCATTATTATCGCAAAATAAAAGAATAACTCTTTTCCCTCCCCATTTTCATGATCCTGCCCGCCAGCATCTTCTAGGGCAGGCTTGGAAATTGATATTAACGAAAAAATCCGTGGTTTGGGTCCGCACACACGTAAATGCGACACGCATAAAGCAATGTTCATTCGCACAGAGACTTTTACAGATAAAGCTTTAACATTTTGTGATCATTAATTGAAAGCAACAACAAGGAATGGCCTAAAGTCGTGTCTGGCTGTTTTATAATGAAGGACTTATAATGGCTGAAAAACTTAAGGAATGATATTCGTTATGTTTATGGCGTATATGGAGGGGTCTCTGATTAATTAAAGCGAAGGGAAAGAGTTCTGGAAGTAGCGAGAAAATGGAATGTCACGTGACATTCCTTGGCTGGGACTCGTGAGTTTTGTGGGGGATATTCCTTTCAAGACTGGGCCACTCTTGGCGTGTTTAATAACAATAACGACTAATTTCTATTGCGTCTTAGCGTGTTCTGACGCTGTTCATGACCGACAGAAGTCCACTAACCAATGAGGGGTTTCTCGTGAGCCTGTGGGTTCAAAAGAAATGATGAAGAGCCCAAAAGTATGAGGAAATAAGAACTAAAGCTGCCTTGCATTTTAGAAAGTCAACTACAATGGAAGCTAGTTTCAGTAAATAAAAAAAAAAACATTCCAAATGGATCAGTGCTAGATGCGAAAGGAAGTGTAAAGGTGTTGAATTATGTGAACTTTCGGGATTTATTTAGCCTCTGCAAATGCGTTTAGAGACTCTGGTTCGAGATTCAATTGTGAAAATAAGTTTGTGACGGACATTAAGTGTGGTATTTTATGCTGCAAAAATGCAGGTGCCACCACCTTTTAATCTGCTGAAAATTGTCGGGCGATACTTCTCACAGTCTTCTTGCCTCAACAGACCCCATGTGACTACTTGTGGAATATGACAATCATAGAACATTTTAACCCAGTGTTTAAAATTAGAACGATAGACAAGGCAGAAAGAAGTAACATGATGTTTTTTTAGAGGCAAATGTACCTGAACGCAATAAGTTGGACATTTTTACAGTAACTCTTTTCGTTACAAGGAGGAGTACGAAATTTTTTGTGTAGAATAATTACAAATATTCTTTAAAAAGTGGATGTTAAATATTTATATAAAGCATCAATTATAAATATAACGACAGTACTAAATTTTAAAATTTGCCAAAATTTCAAATGAAACGTGCATTTAAGAATAATTTATTTTTAAAATGAAAGAAACAACAGAGAAGAACCAGCAGTTCTAGCAGTAATATAAGTAGTAGTAGTAGTAGTAGTAGTAGCAGTAGTAGAAGCAGTAGCAGGAGCTGCAGCAGTAGATCTTGTTACGGTAGAAGCAACAACAACAAAACCACAACAATAAAAACAAACATCCTTTAGTGGACCTGACGGAGAGAATTTCGTAAATTGTAGCTTTGTTATTAATCCCCGTAAAAAAAAGATTTACACCAACCAACTTCTTATTACGGATATAAAAATTAAAAAAATAAACTATAAGAAAAAAGTCAATGTGGAAAAGCATAATTTTCTTATTTCTCTCACCATCTGCAACAAAAATAACAAAAAAAATAATAATTAGTAAAAATTTTCTGTTGATTTTGGAAAAGGAAATTAGTCCATATCCAAACATTTTGACATTTTCCATAATCAATTTCATATCTTTTTCCTACATTTGATTTTTTGGGGTTGAAAAATGAAATTCAGAAAATTCGTAATGCTACATACTCGTATGGAACAATTTTGAACACAGATCTGCACCTGTGTAATACTCTTGGAACTACATGTTTCCAAGTACGTGCAGCAATAAAAACTTAGCTTCCGTAGTCAGATATTCTGTGTTAAGAAAACTAGGTTGTGTCCTTGTTTCTGATGGCTGTAAAAATTACGTGCATTTCTCAACTGTAAATCTAAAAGATTACGTTACATACGTAAGTATACCAATGTACTTGTGGCTAACTGAACATACGTGTATACTGCAGAGGTGCGTGAGCTTTATTATAGATCTGTTTAAAACGCAATGTTTATTTCAATTATAATCACATAACCACATTTTCTTCTCTCTGACTCTACGCATGAATTAAGGGTAAATTTTTAATATTTCTGTGATATATTCCAAAAAGTTTCAGTCCAATTGTTCTTAATGGAAGCAAGGTTACTAATTGTCATTTAGGAATTTCCAGTCCTCAGCATTAATGCAACTTATCGATTAATGGCATGCTGCATGTCGCAGGGTATCTCTACTTCATAACGAATATGAAATTGAATTCAAAAGTGGGCAATCAGGGTAATGGAAGCAATTGCTGTAAGTAAGTTTTTCGTTATTATCTGCTGTGTCTTTTTTTCAGGTAGTCTAATTCATTATCAAAATTTCGTCATAATTTCTTTACACAAGATACAAGGTTACCATGTCAATGTGTTGTATAATCCGACTCATATAACTTCATTTTCTTGTGTCTTCATGGTCCTCATTACCAGATCATCCAGGAAATAAGCCCAGTTGCCTGTTTTGTCCGCGTTACGTCCATTTCTTTAATACCACATTCGGATGGACCCTTCACAGGTTATTTCAGTTTCCTGGTCCTTGGTCATTCTAGAGGCCAGTTCAGTCACAGGCTCACTTTTCCGTTGAACTGCCATTCTTCAGACGTGTTTCTTTCATTCGCTCCTACCTTCTTGATGTGAAGTTTCATATGTAATTCCTGTATTTTCACTGACATTTTGTGTCATTTCAAAGTTGCTGCTACTTAGTTAAAAAGCCACAGACTGGAATGTTTAAATTATGCCTTCCTTGTTGCCTTTCACAACAGAAATTATGATCCATTTCAAATACATCTTTCTGATAACACTCATTATTTTATTATAATTTGTTTACTGTATTCTTCTAATTTCCTTTGTGGGATATTTTTAATTTTCCACTTCAATTTCTAAAACCGGAGATCTTATGACGAAAGATATATTACACATGTTACAATTTTGAACTGCACTTAAATGCCAATATATGTAGGTGTATGTTGGGTTCTAAATTAATCTCGGTGCACTATTAACCTAAGTACTAGAAAGAAGTTAGTTTTATTATATGGCCGCCTTACTCCCAGCGAAAGGCTAACAGTAAGCCGTGTATACGAAGCTGACAATACGCCCACTGGGCTAGTGATAAAGGTGGAAAAGAAGATCTCACTTCAGGAGTGAATTAAACTTGCTTCTGCACCGCAAATAAACAACAAGGGAAGGCGTGGGCTGAGATATTTTGCCTCAAGACAGAAATAAATTTTAGCCCTAGAGGACAGAGTAATAAACTTTCGAGTACCTTAATTTGCTAGAAGTTTCTTGACTAGCTCAAAAAAATTCTTAGCTTTTGAGGTTGTTCCGGTTTTTTTAGTTGGTTGGTTGGTTGGTTAATTAGTTACCTGGTCATATTCTTAGTCTCTTTTTGCAGGTGGGTACACTTAAGGAATATATGGAGTTTATTTAACATCGTATTTACTTTCCATGTTCTTGAATCAGATTTACAAATCATCTAACAGTCTGTAGACGTCTAATTTTTCGAACAGCGACCTTTCGTGATAAAAAATTATATTACCATTTTCTAAAGTCCTTTACTGGTTCCGATATATAGAAATTAGACCACGTGACTAGCATGCCGGCTACTGGACCGTTTTCTAAACCACTGCATTTGAGCCCACAGTCTCACGTCTATTTATTGACAGAGCATATATGCGTTTCTTTCGTTTTAACGTTTAGGTCACCAGCACGTTTTCTGGCACATTTCGTGTACATATATTTCCCATTACCCTCATCGTCCCTTCTCCTTATTTTATTGAAGTATGTGCATAATGGGGATGTCAATACGCAGATGAAGTGGGCATATTAAGAGGCTCAAAATATGCAGTCACAAGAACAGTCCACGTCATAAGGCTCACAATATGCAGTCACAATAACAGTTTACGTCACAAGGCTCACAATATACAGTTCTGCCAACTTTTTTGTCTCATTCTTTCTCTTACAACCAAATATTCTCCTAGCACTCTGTTCTTAGATACCCGTCATTACGGTGACAAATTATTTTAAGAGTTTGAGCCAGAAACAAAGTTTCTTATTTTATTTCTGTCAGAAAACTCTTACATTTTCATATGTTGTTGTGTTTTCTGTCTGCTAGACGGCACGTTCTTCACCACTGCAAGAAATGCAGTGCTGGCTCAGAGTTATTTCTGAGTGAGTGGATAAGTGAAAATTTGTACGTTGCTTTTATATCTCTGTGGGCCCCAAAACATGGAACCCATAAACATCCACGGATACATTTTTTCTGTGTATGGTGTGAATGCCAAGTCCGTACTATAAGTTCGGAAATGCTACATTGAACTTAGAATTTATCGATTGAATATCATGGATGAGGACAGTAGCTTCCTTTCTTCAACACCAAACCCCACACACCACAAAGCCTCGGCTTGTTTGCCTCTGAATTTCACGTGTTCGGCAAACTGAAAACGCATTTCCGAAGTCATGATTTCCATATGACATCATAGTCACAGCCAACGCTCAGACGGGACTACGAGAGCAGGGCGTCTCGTTGTACCTTCAGGACTTGGAAAAGCTCATCACAAACAATGACAAGTGCCTGAAAAACTTTTACGGCTATGTGACGAAATAAAGTACTGTTGTTGAAGTATAAATATTTGCTTTGTATAGTCTTACCTCTAGTCACCTAAAGAAATGAGTAAAATAACTCAAAAATATATTCTCGGGCTCCCGGACGCTTCAGATTTTTTGGGTGGCGATTAAACAAATTTTCTAGAAATATCTCGGTCCTTATTTTAATAATTGGCCAACGAGATGCAACACGAATCAGTCTATTTATTATTCTGCAAGTTCACTCTACATGTTTCGAGTGTCAACCACACCCATCATCAGGAGTACTCAAAACATTAACTGCAGCCTCCGGTAATGGTGTAGCTAACCTTCCTCCAACGTGGCCAAGCTAGCTTGGCCACGTTGGAGGAAGGTTAGCTACACCATTACCGGAGGCTGCAGTTAATGTTTTGAGTACTCCTGATGATGGGTGTGGTTGACACTCGAAACATGTAGAGTGAACTTGCAGAATAATAAATAGACTGATTCGTGTTGCATCTCGTTGGCCAATTATTAAAATAAGGACCGAGATATTTCTAGAAAATTTGTTTAATCGCCACCCAAAAAATCTGAAGCGTCCGGGAGCCCGAGAATATATTTTTGAGTTATTTTACTCATTTCTTTAGGTGACTAGAGGTAAGACTATACAAAGCAAATATTTATACTTCAACAACAGTACTTTATTTCGTCACATAGCCGTAAAAGTTTTTCAGGCACTTGTCATTGTTTGTGATGAGCTTTTCCAAGTCCTGAAGGTACAACGAGACGCCCTGCTCTCGTAGTCCCGTCTGAGCGTTGGCTGTGACTATGATGTCATATGGAAATCATGACTTCGGAAATGCGTTTTCAGTTTGCCGAACACGTGAAATTCAGAGGCAAACAAGCCGAGGCTTTGTGGTGTGTGGGGTTTGGTGTTGAAGAAAGGAAGCTACTGTCCTCATCCATGATATTCAATCGATAAATTCTAAGTTCAATGTAGCATTTCCGAACTTATAGTACGGACTTGGCATTCACACCATACACAGAAAAAATGTATCCGTGGATGTTTATGGGTTCCATGTTTTGGGGCCCACAGAGATATAAAAGCAACGTACAAATTTTCACTTATCCACTCACTCAGAAATAACTCTGAGCCAGCACTGCATTTCTTGCAGTGGTGAAGAACGTGCCGTCTAGCAGACAGAAAACACAACAACATATGAAAATGTAAGAGTTTTCTGACAGAAATAAAATAAGAAACTTTGTTTCTGGCTCAAACTCTTAAAATAATTTGTCACCGTAATGACGGGTATCTAAGAACAGAGTGCTAGGAGAATATTTGGTTGTAAGAGAAAGAATGAGACAAAAAAGTTGGCAGAACTGTATATTGTGAGCCTTGTGACGTAAACTGTTATTGTGACTGCATATTGTGAGCCTTATGACGTGGACTGTTCTTGTGACTGCATATTTTGAGCCTCTTAATATGCCCACTTCATCTGCGTATTGACATCCCCATTATGCACATACTTCAATAAAATAAGGAGAAGGGACGATGAGGGTAATGGGAAATATATGTACACGAAATGTGCCAGAAAACGTGCTGGTGACCTAAACGTTAAAACGAAAGAAACGCATATATGCTCTGTCAATAAATAGACGTGAGACTGTGGGCTCAAATGCAGTGGTTTAGAAAACGGTCCAGTAGCCGGCATGCTAGTCACGTGGTCTAATTTCTATATATCGGAACCAGTAAAGGACTTTAGAAAATGGTAATATAATTTTTTATCACGAAAGGTCGCTGTTCGAAAAATTAGACGTCTACAGACTGTTAGATGATTTGTAAATCTGATTCAAGAACATGGAAAGTAAATACGATGTTAAATAAACTCCATATATTCCTTAAGTGTACCCACCTGCAAAAAGAGACTAAGAATATGACCAGGTAACTAATTAACCAACCAACCAACCAACTAAAAAAACCGGAACAACCTCAAAAGCTAAGAATTTTTTTGAGCTAGTCAAGAAACTTCTAGCAAATTAAGGTACTCGAAAGTTTATTACTCTGTCCTCTAGGGCTAAAATTTATTTCTGTCTTGAGGCAAAATATCTCAGCCCACGCCTTCCCTTGTTGTTTATTTGCGGTGCAGAAGCAAGTTTAATTCACTCCTGAAGTGAGATCTTCTTTTCCACCTTTATCACTAGCCCAGTGGGCGTATTGTCAGCTTCGTATACACGGCTTACTGTTAGCCTTTCGCTGGGAGTAAGGCGGCCATATAATAAAACTAACTTCTTTCTAGTACTTAGGTTAATAGTGCACCGAGATTAATTTAGAACCCAACATACACCTACATATATTGGCATTTAAGTGCAGTTCAAAATTGTAACATGTGTAATATATCTTTCGTCATAAGATCTCCGGTTTTAGAAATTGAAGTGGAAAATTAAAAATATCCCACAAAGGAAATTAGAAGAATACAGTAAACAAATTATAATAAAATAATGAGTGTTATCAGAAAGATGTATTTGAAATGGATCATAATTTCTGTTGTGAAAGGCAACAAGGAAGGCATAATTTAAACATTCCAGTCTGTGGCTTTTTAACTAAGTAGCAGCAACTTTGAAATGACACAAAATGTCAGTGAAAATACAGGAATTACATATGAAACTTCACATCAAGAAGGTAGGAGCGAATGAAAGAAACACGTCTGAAGAATGGCAGTTCAACGGAAAAGTGAGCCTGTGACTGAACTGGCCTCTAGAATGACCAAGGACCAGGAAACTGAAATAACCTGTGAAGGGTCCATCCGAATGTGGTATTAAAGAAATGGACGTAACGCGGACAAAACAGGCAACTGGGCTTATTTCCTGGATGATCTGGTAATGAGGACCATGAAGACACAAGAAAATGAAGTTATATGAGTCGGATTATACAACACATTGACATGGTAACCTTGTATCTTGTGTAAAGAAATTATGACGAAATTTTGATAATGAATTAGACTACCTGAAAAAAAGACACAGCAGATAATAACGAAAAACTTACTTACAGCAATTGCTTCCATTACCCTGATTGCCCACTTTTGAATTCAATTTCATATTCGTTATGAAGTAGAGATACCCTGCGACATGCAGCATGCCATTAATCGATAAGTTGCATTAATGCTGAGGACTGGAAATTCCTAAATGACAATTAGTAACCTTGCTTCCATTAAGAACAATTGGACTGAAACTTTTTGGAATATATCACAGAAATATTAAAAATTTACCCTTAATTCATGCGTAGAGTCAGAGAGAAGAAAATGTGGTTATGTGATTATAATTGAAATAAACATTGCGTTTTAAACAGATCTATAATAAAGCTCACGCACCTCTGCAGTATACACGTATGTTCAGTTAGCCACAAGTACATTGGTATACTTACGTATGTAACGTAATCTTTTAGATTTACAGTTGAGAAATGCACGTAATTTTTACAGCCATCAGAAACAAGGACACAACCTAGTTTTCTTAACACAGAATATCTGACTACGGAAGCTAAGTTTTTATTGCTGCACGTACTTGGAAACATGTAGTTCCAAGAGTATTACACAGGTGCAGATCTGTGTTCAAAATTGTTCCATACGAGTATGTAGCATTACGAATTTTCTGAATTTCATTTTTCAACCCCAAAAAATCAAATGTAGGAAAAAGATATGAAATTGATTATGGAAAATGTCAAAATGTTTGGATATGGACTAATTTCCTTTTCCAAAATCAACAGAAAATTTTTACTAATTATTATTTTTTTTGTTATTTTTGTTGCAGATGGTGAGAGAAATAAGAAAATTATGCTTTTCCACATTGACTTTTTTCTTATAGTTTATTTTTTTAATTTTTATATCCGTAATAAGAAGTTGGTTGGTGTAAATCTTTTTTTTACGGGGATTAATAACAAAGCTACAATTTACGAAATTCTCTCCGTCAGGTCCACTAAAGGATGTTTGTTTTTATTGTTGTGGTTTTGTTGTTGTTGCTTCTACCGTAACAAGATCTACTGCTGCAGCTCCTGCTACTGCTTCTACTACTGCTACTACTACTACTACTACTACTACTTATATTACTGCTAGAACTGCTGGTTCTTCTCTGTTGTTTCTTTCATTTTAAAAATAAATTATTCTTAAATGCACGTTTCATTTGAAATTTTGGCAAATTTTAAAATTTAGTACTGTCGTTATATTTATAATTGATGCTTTATATAAATATTTAACATCCACTTTTTAAAGAATATTTGTAATTATTCTACACAAAAAATTTCGTACTCCTCCTTGTAACGAAAAGAGTTACTGTAAAAATGTCCAACTTATTGCGTTCAGGTACATTTGCCTCTAAAAAAACATCATGTTACTTCTTTCTGCCTTGTCTATCGTTCTAATTTTAAACACTGGGTTAAAATGTTCTATGATTGTCATATTCCACAAGTAGTCACATGGGGTCTGTTGAGGCAAGAAGACTGTGAGAAGTATCGCCCGACAATTTTCAGCAGATTAAAAGGTGGTGGCACCTGCATTTTTGCAGCATAAAATACCACACTTAATGTCCGTCACAAACTTATTTTCACAATTGAATCTCGAACCAGAGTCTCTAAACGCATTTGCAGAGGCTAAATAAATCCCGAAAGTTCACATAATTCAACACCTTTACACTTCCTTTCGCATCTAGCACTGATCCATTTGGAATGTTTTTTTTTTTATTTACTGAAACTAGCTTCCATTGTAGTTGACTTTCTAAAATGCAAGGCAGCTTTAGTTCTTATTTCCTCATACTTTTGGGCTCTTCATCATTTCTTTTGAACCCACAGGCTCACGAGAAACCCCTCATTGGTTAGTGGACTTCTGTCGGTCATGAACAGCGTCAGAACACGCTAAGACGCAATAGAAATTAGTCGTTATTGTTATTAAACACGCCAAGAGTGGCCCAGTCTTGAAAGGAATATCCCCCACAAAACTCACGAGTCCCAGCCAAGGAATGTCACGTGACATTCCATTTTCTCGCTACTTCCAGAACTCTTTCCCTTCGCTTTAATTAATCAGAGACCCCTCCATATACGCCATAAACATAACGAATATCATTCCTTAAGTTTTTCAGCCATTATAAGTCCTTCATTATAAAACAGCCAGACACGACTTTAGGCCATTCCTTGTTGTTGCTTTCAATTAATGATCACAAAATGTTAAAGCTTTATCTGTAAAAGTCTCTGTGCGAATGAACATTGCTTTATGCGTGTCGCATTTACGTGTGTGCGGACCCAAACCACGGATTTTTTCGTTAATATCAATTTCCAAGCCTGCCCTAGAAGATGCTGGCGGGCAGGATCATGAAAATGGGGAGGGAAAAGAGTTATTCTTTTATTTTGCGATAATAATGATTTAATGGTCCAAATATCAGTAAATGATAGAGACATAGATGTGATAACAGTGACTTAATGGACATAACACACGTACAACATAAAGTTGCAAGTTTGATGATAGTGACTTCCTAGGTCATAAATCACAAAAATGATAAAGATACAGGCATGATGACAATTGCGTATTTGGCTAAATACCGGTACAATGATAAATGTAAAGAGAATATATTAGACGCTACTGCGGTTTTCGTCTAGGAGTGAAGAATGGAAAACGAAGTCTGTTTTCACGGTCTTCATAAATATTCAGAAGAGATTTGTGATAGAGAGAGATAATAAATTATTCTAAAATGTGATAAAAGTTAAAATACAACTGGAAAAGAAAGTGGCAATTTAAAAGTATATTCAAGGACAATAATGGGAAAAAAATTTAGCATATTTTTTTATTATTAGGCTGTGAAGCCCTGCTGACTTGTATACTCTTACTACTTATTACGAAATAAGAGAGAATAATTTTGATTATTATGAAAATTTGATCTTGTTCTAAAGAAATAACAAGACCGCAGTAGGTAAAAAAATGATACTAAGGAAAATATTTGTACCTACGATAGAATTAGATCAAATAAAATTAGGCTGGAGACGAAGAATTTCACTTTTATTGTAATGAAAAGAACGGCATGAAATTGGTACAAAATAATGCACATAGCTTGTTCAATAAGAACTCAGTATTTACTCAATTATTATACCAAATACTTCACATATATAAAATTTACAAATTAAAATATTAAAAACGCTCCCGACATATTTCGGTCCTAGGACCATCATCAGGGAGCCATATCGTCGTTGCTAAAGTCACACTATAAAAAGTCACTTTAATTTCGCTGTACCAGTTGGGTATTGTGGCAGCATGCCGTGTTGTGTAATGTTATGTTGCGAAGAGTGCCCTGCTATAGCTAATTACTCATCGGGAACAAAAGATTTTATTGGCCCTTTAAGAAACACATCAATAACAAGGTTTATCTTCATCAAACTCACAATTACGCCTTTAAAACACGTGTATTTAGGTGGAAATAAGGTGTCATTCAATATTCATGACAGCAGAATTACCTATTTTTTTATTATAAGACACAACTAAAATACGAGTCAATCTGTTTTATTATCTTCCAAAACGATTTAAAGGATTATGGACTTTTCGAATTGATATGTATGCTGACAAAAGTGTGTATAAATTTTTCTAGAGGCGCAGGTAGAAATGTTAGTGAGACAAAACTTTAATTACAGTTTCATTTATATTACGGCTTAAGATAACGGGAAATTCGACAGACCTTCTAAAAACAGTTCCAAGAATGTTTAAAAGTTGTAATAAAGAAAACTGTAACTCGTATAATGATGTTGAAGGCAATACGAGAATGCAAATTGTTTTCTTTTCATTAAAGGTAGAATTATTCGCAAAAAAATTTGAGTTTAAATTGCAGGCTCCATTTGCGAGGAACAACGCTTCTAAAAGGCACTCACAGAGCATAAATTTTCCGTGCCTAACATGACTGCCAAACACTGAGAAAACGACCTGCAACGTAAAACACCTACACTGGAATAAGTTAAAAGGTAGAACACCCTGTGGGCTTAGTTTATAGGAAACAAAATAAGGATTAAGTTTACATTCCACCGCCTTTTTTTTGCACAACCTTAGCTTAATAATATGTAATTAAGTCACATGCAACATGTATCACAACTCATAAAATAGTGTACAGATGCAAGTACATTTACGTCGCTCAGGTTTTCAGTAAGTCTGTACCATCTTCAGGCGGGGATGCCACGATATTTCAGCAATGCATGGTTCCCATATTTGTAACTAAGCTTGTGGTACTTAGGAGAAGAGATAATGCGTGGTAAATGCTATACATTGTGAGATAAATATAAAGAGTGTGTGCTGCAGGTAATACAGGTTGGCAAGCACAACTTTGGATATATTTACTGGTGGTTCAATAATAATAATAATAATAATAAAAATAATAATTCTTATTTTTATCGTGTTGTTTTTCTTATCGTCACAAATCTTTCTCTCCCGGTACTTATCCTGAACCAGCAGTGATCCCCACCGCTCAGGGTTCAAGTTTCAGACTGCAGTCCTTTCCGTATTATATGTGATGTTCCTAGTATGGCTGTCTGTCATAGCGAAACTTCCGAACATTTTCTTGGCACAAATTTTTTATTAAAATATTTGTTATTATATGGGTGGTGCCAGTTAGTATCGGCATAACCATAGTGTCATACTTCACATTTGTTGTATCTCTCGCTCTACATATATACAGGGTGTTTCACGACTTTAGGGCATAACTGCAGGAGGTGATTTCCTAGGTCTTTGTGATCAAAAAAGTTCATATAAACGTGTCCGATTTTGGACGGTTACGGAGTTATGACCGTT
>Ga0136643_10008706_pt1 | contig 14870 bp, 10 predicted proteins | sample TergutLab28metaG_FD_96883 | JGI IMG/M metagenome (GOLD analysis project Ga0136643, IMG submission 96883) | Labiotermes labralis P1 segment gut microbial communities from Petit-Saut dam, French Guiana - Lab288 P1 (version 3) (version 3) | ecosystem: Host-associated > Arthropoda: Insects >... | reverse complement strand
CATGAGTTGTATTTAATGACTATATAATGGACAACTACATGTTTCGGCCTGTACTGGCCATCTTCAGGTTGTCTTAGGGGAACTTAACTTAAGATCTTACTATAAGCATGTGCGCGCACTTAACTTAAGATCTTACTATAAGCATGTGCGCGCACATGCTTATAGTAAGATCTTAAGTTAAGTTCCCCTAAGACAACCTGAAGATGGCCAGTACAGGCCGAAACATGTAGTTGTCCATTATATAGTCATTAAATACAACTCATGTGACACAGATGTGTTTGACTATATACCATTTTCCAAGTTTCACACACACACAACGGGGATGACACACTTCGTGGAGTTCACCCTATATTGAGCATAGAAGAACATGTAAGAGACTATGAAGAATGGAACTTTGTCTGTAGAATATTCATACTATATTCATGTACAGTTATACTCTGAAAAGTTAGTGGACTTAAGACAGCAGTTTGTAGTGTAATACCCTTAGTAATTTCTCCCTCATATCCCACATGTTGTCTCTGATTATAGCCCAGTCTGGCAGAAACATGTAGGAGGAGTTTTAAATGCATGTTTGTTGTCCATGTCATATTGTGTGCTGTGTTGGTCTGTATTGAAGAACTTTATGTTTGTTGAGTGTGTTTGTTTATCCTCTGATGTAATCTGTACTGCCTGAGCTAGGGTAGCTCAGTGGAATAACTGGCTATGGACTGGATCTTCCTAGATTTCATTTTCAAACAGGAATGTGGATTTTTATCGTTGCCATCATCATGTCCCACTCGGTGGAAGTGTTAACCTGACTATTCGCCTGTTTCTAGTTCAAGAGTTAAGGCTGTATGGAGCTGTACCTCATCTGTCTTATAATATCTTGCAGGTGCTGGCTTTGTGCATCTTATGATGCATGTGAAAACTGGTTGGTATTCATCACATTTTAATGACTGGTATACTTGGTGGTGATATGTGTACCTTTATTGTCAGTTGTATGGTATGACATTAGAATTTATTTTTGAGAAAAGAGTGAAACTGGGCTGTCCCAGTCAGCGGGTGTTGCCCTAGTCCACGTTGAATTCGAAGTCGTGACTAGAGTGACACTCGTCGATTGAGTCACGTTCACAGCATCTGTCGCCATGATTGGTGGGGTTTTGTAGTGTAAGTATGAAAATAGGTAGGTAACACAAATTGATGCTGTTTCCCCACAGGAATTTGCCCGCCGTCTACAGGAAGAGGAAGGGTCTCAGCAGTTGGACATGTTGGATTTGGATAGACTGATGGCCATTGAAGCTCAGGACAAAGAGTTGGCACGCATGCTGCAGGAACGGGTCAGTTCACTCGATGTATAACAATGTAGTTGCTATAAGTCAACATTTTCAAGGAATCTGCTGCCTCCATCTTCCGGAAGAGCAGTAATCTCAGTTTTTACCATTGTGAGAGTCTCAGCTGTCATATGGGGATGTGTTATAAAACCAAACACATGTATGGGTGTAACTCTGATAGAGTGTTGTACTGTGTTTGACACCATTCATTAACATGGGGGAGGTATTTCTCAGTTTATGTATCCTCTGTACCACTCATCCAGGATCCAGGGAATTGCTTTTCAGGCCATTCAAGTTTTAAAGCTGGAGTTTTGGTGTTCTTGATAAATGACAGTGGATTGTGGGTTATATTGCTAGATCTCACATCCGGCTTTATGCCATAAGGATAGCTATTTCAGTAAGTTAACTCTTCAACACGGGGGTAGTTAATCACTTCTAAACATATCTGGAGGAGGAGGATATTTATATCTCTGCACTGAATATGGCATGCTGTGTTTTTCAGTGATGTTGGAAAAATGGATGGTAACAGAGGAGCTCAATAATACAGTAATACAGCAGTGTTCATATTCACACAGTGAATGATGATTAGGTATAGTCAGTCATGTTCAGAATTTCATAAATCCTTTGGACTTACCGAAGTAAATTTTTCATTCGTTACGCCTTGTCACTGTTCACATCAACCCCATAAAAACTGTGAACAAAGCGTAGTCACTTGCTTTGTTCTTAATCATCAAATTATTGTTCATTTGGCCACTTCATTGATGTACTTAGTTGTTACAGTAGTCTTCGCAGGCAGTCAGCCATGTGTGTATGGAGGGAATTTCGATAATTTTGGAGACTGCCCTTACCTCCATCATCAAGGACTGATGTGATGAGTGTTGTGGCTGTTTCCTGATTAACCACACTTGACTGTGGTCTCATATGGACAACTGACTGACTCTGCCAGCAGTTCCTGTGTGGTCCAGAAGATGGGCTTCACAAGTGATCAGCATGCACATGTATGATACATACAGGCCTGTTACATCATTTGAATCCCTGTAATGGGAGCAGAGAAAGTCTCCCAAGTGTTGGAAATTCAGTCCATACAGACATGTTAGACACATCTGATCACCTCAGAATGTGTCACTGTATTCAGTTGCTCTGAGAATGGTGCATGGGCTTATTTATTGAATTATTCATGATGTTAGGATTCTCAGCTGTGAAGCATCAGGACAGGCAGCAAATGAAGTCCTATATGTGTTGCATGATATGATGTGTAGGAGCGTGCTAAGGCAAAGCGAGCAAGGGAGCGAGCCAAGCAGAAAGCTGTTTTGAAGAAGCAGCAGCAGCAACTGTTGTCGGATGATGAGGGCTTTGTGGCTTCTCCATCTGCCCACAGCCACCTGCCAGGTAGTGGGTGGGCTGAACAAGATGGACCAGTTGCTGCTCACTCCACAGCCATCCGCCCAACTGATCTTGACCTGACCGCTGGAACCAGCAGAGTTGCACCAAGTCGAGGCAAACAAAGGTGTGTGCCCAGAATGCTTCTCTAGAACATTGGCTGTCATGAAATGTGATGTGACATCCTTTCTTGTGTGGGAGGGCTGACTTTGAAGAGAAAGTTGGGGCAAAAAAACTTATATAATTTGACACCCTCTTCCTGTTTAATGTTGCTGCTAAAATGGTATGTTCAAGCATATGTATATGTAATGGCATTTGTGAAAAGTATATCCTTGCTTAAATAATATAGTCACTAAAATACACACACATTTTAGTGTGGTAACAGTATTATAACTGTATTGTATTGTACTGTAACAAGACACATTGTTTTGCAGGTTTCCAGATCCTGAAGCTATAGAAGTGTTGTCATCTCCTGACCCTGGACCGTCTCATTCTGCATTGCCCAACATCGCCATGGCCATAGACCCCACATATCCTCGCAGAGCTACAATTACCCAAACCAGCACATACAACACTTCAGTACTGGACATGCCGCCTAGCAACATTTCCAGCCCTGCCGTCTCTCTGCCTCCTCCAGGTAACTGTAAGGGTGAAATGTGTGTGTGTATTTATGAATGGAAATTGATTGTTGGTTAACCTCAACCTATGTTCTCATATGAGAATGCACATAAAAAAAGACCCCTAGCAATTCATTTTATACATATATTAGGCACCAAGGAAATTTACTGTGTTTTTAAGACATGGTGCATAATCTCTGTCTTATTTTTCACAAAATGCCATTTGATTCATAATTGTGTCTTTTTTTGTTAAGGTAATATGTTTTTCATAAACTTTGTGGTAAAATGTAAATACCACCCCAGTCAGATAAAGATAAATGCTCCATGTTACATTTATCCATTTTATATTCCACGTTGCATGTTGTTTCATTTGAATAGTACCACAGATCAGTTTTTCTCAACATTTTGGACTGTACACACCATTGGACAAACACTACTCGTACCTGGCCATGTGGACCATTTTATTACTGCATGTATATGTTTATGTTGTAGGCATGTCACACAGTAAGCCACTTGGTTGTCTCTTTCATATCACCATTTTGTGAAGTATTGTAGATGTGTGTGACTGATTTTGGTCACCAATTCCAGTACTACAGTGGCTGAAAATATGGAAAAGTAACATGAAATTTGTGGACCACAGGTGAGGAAGTGTGATGACTGGTGGTGTGCACATGACGGAAAGCTGAAATGTAACAGGTTTCGCAGGCATTATAGACTCTTAAATTTTATAACATTTATCCAGAACTGGAATCAGAGTACAGTGAACCTCCGGTTTATACTTCAGTAGGAACCCTCTCAAATTAATATGAAATTTCCATCAGCCTTGCTTGCAGAGAGCTTTGTAACCCACTGTTTTGGTTTTGTTTGTCTATGGCAGGAGGCTTAATGGAAAGGGAGACCTTTATTAGGTTGTAGATGGAAAAACAGACCTCTCTTATCATCAGTATACAAGTTTCAGATGATATTCTTTAATTTCTTGCCACATCTTGTTCTTTTCCCAGTCCACTCTTTGTGGACCAACACTCCTACATTCACCTGCTGGAGTTCTACAGAAAATGTTATATCTCCTCTTAAATGTGAATGCAAGAGTGATGGTCCAACCATTAGAACCTGTAAAGTTGTCTACTCCTGAATGTGCAAAAGTATGCAAGGCCCAGTTCCCAGATGGGGTATGCAGTGGCACAGTTGGTTGAGGCACCTGACTTCAAGCTCGAAGATCGGATTCAATTCCTGTTGGGGTCACTGGGATTTTCTATTGATTTAATCCTTCTAGCCATACTGTTGCGCTGGGTTTATCTCAGCCTGTAACAGAAATGTGTGCCAGGGATGTTACATGGGGCTTAAGGCAGCCATTGTATAGGGCTGACACCTTACTACCTTCATGTGTCGATTGTCTAGAAGCAGCCGTAAGGTCCTACCCAGGCCTGTATAGGGAAGTGTTTTGTTAGCTCTGCTCCCATGACAGTAGTTCCAGCTATGGACATGCTATTTGTATATGCGTGCTTGAACCATGCAGCAAGAGAACATACCAGTTACTCCAGCAGTTAGTTTTTCAGTTATTTCTGCTCCTTTGTAAAATATCCACAGTGGGTGCCTTTCTGCTGTACGGTTGTTCACAGTTGTGTTCATTGTGAACACTGGAAGTCGAAACATGTTACAATGCATGCCTCAACTTTCACAGAAATGTTTATCACTCCTAAATTAGTTCACCATTTTCTTTCAAATGAAGCATAAGTCTACAGTGTAGTTTGATCTGTGACACTGTTCAGGAGTTACTCACTAAATGCAAATCGTGACACTAGCCCAGTGATTGACAAGCAGTACAGTGTAAGGTACCAGAGTATTCAGCAGTGCAAGCACCACATACATGCTTCTATTGGTTACATTAACCTTACGTTTGGCAGCATTTTGTGATTTGAATAAAGATTCTGAGAATGAAGCTATGACAAAGAAGTAAGGTAAAATTAGATGTTGAGGGCTAGAAAAATGAAGTGTGGATTTCAGTAAGGTGTCAGGTTGAGGAAGTGGAAAATATGCTACAGTTGAATATTTTTCTTGTGGGAATTTGCCTCAGAACTCACAGAAACTGTGACATTGCATTGCTCTGGAACTTACAGAAACTGTGTAAAATTGCATATAGTGCAGAAAGCAGGAATACAATGTAAAGGTTTTTGTCATAGCTATGTAGTATAATGCCTAAGTAATGGACTGGACAGCCAGGGTTCAGTTCATGAGAGCAGCACGTATTTTTATCTTACTCATCTCATGCAGACCAGCACTGGGCCCTCTCATTCTCCTTATTTTGTTCAGTTTTTCATAGGTATTTCCTCATTTGGTATATTGTATATTTAACCAGGTACATTTAGAAGTTAATGTGTAATTATGAGTTTTCAGTTCCAGCTTCACAGCTCATACATTCCGTATATTAGTTGTTTTTGTGCCTGGCACTAATGTTGTGTTGACATTCAGAATATGTAGGCTTCTAGGTTTAGTTCCTTTGGTGTGCACGGTTTGCCCAGGCACATGCAGGAGTAGTACCTTCTAATGGGCCACAATCTTTTTATATAGTTTTATCATCCTTGTATTTATTTCAAAATGATCTGCATCATTAATAAGTGTCATTAAATAAACTTATGAACTAACTACATGGAGTGATATCCTTTTGATAAGCTAATTACCACTTAGCTAGTTAGGAAATTCTCCAGATGGTGTGGCACTGAAAGTTTGCTGCTTGTGTTCTGAAGAGGCAAACACTGGTCCCTGTTCTGAGTCAGCCCATCCTGTTTGTCTAAGAGCCATTTTAATATCCTTCCATCTGTGGTTAGGTGTTCTGTATCAGAATATGTATTAATGGTATCTCTCTTATTATTTAACTTTATTGTTGGTGACAGTTTTGTCTTAATTGGGCAGAACATGCAGGTCTGTTTGTTTCTCTAAATTCATCTCTTTTTGCTGTGGATAAAATGAAGAACACCCAGAGGTATTAAGAAATTTACTCTGTTGTTATCAGTATGCCAGCCATAGTTGTTAAAGCAATGTGCAGATGTTGTGGTTGAGTTTTTGAATGCAGTTTGAATCGTTATTTCAAGTTCTTCACATTGTAGTGACATCAGTAAACGTTGATTTCCTATTTGAATGTTATTCTTACTTCAAAAATGTTTTAGGTTATATGTAACATTATATACTGACAAAACAGCCATAGCTCAAGCCATCAACCAGGTACTGCCTCTTGTCTTCTGTAGCCTGACATTAATTGACATTATGTTTCAGAGTTTGATGATGATGATGATGATGATAGCCCAGTGCCACCATACATGCCAATACAGGGTCAGCGCCGATCAGCATCACTTGAGAAGAAAAACAAGAAAGGACGAGGCAAGGATACCTGCAAACAGCAGTAACCTGTGCAAAGACATAAGGGATATAAATTGTATATAAACTAATGGGGTATCTAGTTTTGCCTTCAGTGGGGCTTAAGGACAGGTAACACAAGGGATGGTTCTGCCTGGTTTGCAAATAACTGTTCACATTTTTCTGTGACCTCTCTGTGAACAACCTAAATACTGGCTAACAGCATAATTTCATTCATGAAATATACAGACCTAAAACAAATTTTAGGTGGCTGGCTGTACTCAGCCAGGTGGACGAAAGTGCTTGTTTTAAGCACTGTTCTAGGCATTGTTTTGATTGTAAAAGTTCTTCAAACTGAATGTCATTTGTTTGTACTGAATTTTCTTGGTCTGTTGAAAGAGGTGCATGTACCTGCCTAATGAATTGTTTATACTGCAGGTCCTGGACTGCGGTACAGCTCTGCCAGTAAGGTGGGACCAGAACAAATTTTTCATATACAGACAGTTATTTTCATGTCAATTCTGTACTTTATGCATATCACTGAAAAGAGATAATTGTTATTCAAATTCTGGGCAGTTTCTAGGCAGTTTTTATAGTGCATAAGATTTTTCAGAATGTGTGCCTTGAAAATTAGTTGTCCTCTCCTACAAGTTCGCTACCTCTGCTCGGATATTTTTATCCAACTTATGAGCTTGTTTGTATCATACATCACAAGCTTCTTGTGCTCATGGTGAAATGGCAGAGCTCATACTTGAGAGCTGTTGCAATTTACAGGTGCCCATTTATCATGTCCCTGAACACAACAGACTTATCACATATGAACCCTGCATGTGCTGGGACATCCTGTGACAACTGCTCTGCTGATGGACATGATAAAAGGAACATCCAGTATAACTACAGTTATGCAGACTGAGAGCATGTGTTTCATAAGATGTATACTGCCAAGGGAAATTGTCTTTACAGGCTTCAGAGCGCAGCATTCATTTACATTGTTATAAATGATGACTGCTTTCTCATGTCTACTCTACTCATTTTTGTGATTTGCTATAGACTGATGAAAGTAGGAAGTTTTTGTTTCTTGAGAGATTTTAGATTAACTTGGTTTATACCCCATTTTATTGCTGCTTATTACCTTCTTTTTTAGTAAGGAATACATATTTTTTGTTCAACTTTTGAAAATTAGCTAACAAGACATCAGCTGTTAGTTCTTATATCTTATCGGGTGTTTTACATATGCAGACCAATTGCATACATTGGCAGTATAGTATTCACCACACGTGTTAGCAAGGATGTACACTCCAGTTATACTCATCTTTGTGGCCTTAATTTGAAGATCTTTGTGTAACTGTATGTTGTCCCCAGTAAAGTGTCATGGTGATAGTCCCAGATTGTGAACCATGACAGGCTCACAGAGTCATTGCCTCATAACTGAACATGTATTGGGATATTGTGATATCATCGTAGCTTGATAGTACTGTGTGTAGAGAAACCTAATGTTTTTACGAAATTTGAGCACGTTACCATGTAATGATCTTTGCAAAATGGCTTTGGGTAGCTCTGAGAAAACTGATAATAACTCCGATTCTTGTGAGCACTCGGTGTTATGGTTATTGGGTTTGAGATTAGTGGAATGTAGACTCTCCCATTCACCTTAATTAGTTGTTGTATTAAAAAACTTCTGCATATGAACAATTCCTTGAAATACCAGACTCAAGACTTAACAATCAAAGCACATCGAATGTTCGTATCATCTGGGATGGTACACTTTGTTGAATGGTACAAGCTTTCTCTAGCATAATATCACAGAAGACTTGAAACTTCATCAGTGCTACTGTGAGAACCTCAGATATCAAAGTACATTGCTTACTGCAGAATACAGTAGTGATAGCATGCGACTGTTAGTGATTTCTTCCAAAGAATAGTATTACTGTCATGAGGGAAGGTTTAATTTCAGTGACCTTGCAGCTGTGTGTTGAATTAGTTAAAATTTATACATATTGGTATTTCAGACAGGTGGATGATTCTAAAAGGTTTATGACGATAGTATGTCTCGAATATGGGACATTATCCATTGTCTGATTTTGGTTAAAAACAAAATTTGCCAGAAGCTGGCTTTGCCTTTGTTATCAGGTCAGATTTGGGTGAGTAGATTTTAAGCTTTTTGCCAGTGAAGAAAGTTGAGTCAGCTTCTGAAACATGTTTTTAACCAGAATGAGACAATGGAAAATGTTTAAAACATGTGTTAGATTAAGGTGGATGATATTGTACAAAGCAACTTGATATTTTTGAAAGATTTGGATATAGAGCCTAAGTATATATTTTTAAGATTGAGAGTTCTTTTATTACTGCAGTATTTGATCATTTTGCTGCCAGAGTAGTTACTTTTTTCTGTGAGATTGTTTTCCTGTGAGCATGCATACACCCATGGCAGGTAGTAGAGAACTTGGCAACATTGACCTGCTCAGGTTTGTTGAGCAATAGTTGCTTCCCTTTGCATTTGTACAATTGATGTTTCTAAGAAAGTATGTTCTGTGAAATGATGCCAGCAAGTTGGGTTATTGCGTTACTCTGCAGGAATGACTTACTAGTGTTAAGTGGATTGTACTCACAAGGGTAGCACTGAAATTTGTTGCGTTCAGAAAGGGAATCAAGAATGGGGCAGTAAAGTTATTTTAATCTACATGAATCTCATTGTTATTCTACTTCTTTGCACAGTACATGGACAACTATGTATATTTTTTTGTATGTCAGTCCATTAACTGAAGTTGGAAACATTGTTTAACATACATATCTGTTCTTTTCTGAAGGCTGTAGGCTAGTCAGAAGTTCAGCCACGGTACTGTGGTCTGTGCTTTGTGAAGCTGCTGTTGTGTGGTGTATCATGGTTATGTAAATGGTGAGTTTGGGGAAAGGTACCATATTTACTTGAATATATGACAGCAATTTTTTTTTGTAGTTCATCACCTGTAAAATGGGGGAGGGTCACTTTATACTTGCACCCAAAGTTACAGTTGTCTGTAGATATTTTCCTGAAAATTGAAGATTGTCGGGGACGTGGGGTGCCACCTATATATGGTTAAATATTTTATATCTTAAAGTCAGGTTCATTTGGTATTTGTAATTATGTACTCATCTTGGTTTTTGCAGTAATTTCTATGTTTCAGACCCCAAAAAAAGGTATTTAGATTGATAATGGTATTGAAAATTTCATGCCTTAATAAGACTATTATTTCTGTGTTTTGGAGGGTGACTTTTTCTTCTAATCTGAGCAGTTGAATAAGTCAGTGGATGCCGTGTTTTTGTGAGTTCTGGGTGGGTTTACACTGACACAACACACATAGTGGCAAATTTCCCTTGTCCCCTTTCAGACAATGCAAGAGAGGATCTTATAAAATTTCAATACTCAGATTTTTATGCTGATGAGAGAGAGGGAAGATACATATCTACAAGTTAAAATTTTTTTTGCTTTTTATCAAACTCAGAGTCATATTAGGGAACAGGCAGGAAGCCTGAAGAAGATGTAATATGCAAGTAGGAACAGTAGTTTAAATTCTGAAGAATGATCTTAGTACGTGCAAGAATCCTGCAAACTTTGCAAATAACTAGCAACTAGATACAAGTTGCTAGTTGGAAAAGTTGAGTGTTGTTGCTATGTGAATCTCTCTTCCTAACTGTTGCATTGTTGCTCCCCTTCTGTTTTTTTTATTCTTACTGCCTTGTGTTTATTCTTTTTGAAACCTGTGGTAATATACAGGGTGGGCCAAAAGTAGATATACAGTAATTAACTATATACTGTGTACCTACTCTTGGCCCACTTGTTATATACATTATGCATTTCATGTTATTCTTGCATTTATGTCTTGTGTTTTTGATTCATTTGGTTATGATACATGCATACACTTATCCATATTATTATTATTATTATTATTTAGTGATGGAATCTCATGGCTGGACATATTCAGAGGTTTCCCATAAATGTGACACAATCATATGCTTTGTGTAATGTAGAATATACTAATAAAAACCGACAGTATAACAAATGTATGCAGTCCTCACACCTTGAATATGAAATTGAATTATTCTTTCTTTTGTTCCAAGTTTAATACATCCTGCCACATTTTCAGATTTAGAACCTCTCGCGCGCGCGTGCGTGTGTGTGTGTGTGTGTGTGTGTGTGCATGCGCGCGCATGTTAGAATCAGCTGGTCTATAAACTCATATTCTTCCTTCCGTACAGTCCTACTGCAAAGACGAAGACACAAGTGAAAGGTGTAGTATTGTCAGTGGAAAGAGGGGTATTGGTTTGTGGGTGACAGGCATTACTACTATGAAATTAATTGATTTTTAAGAACAGAGTGTCTCTGTTGGCCCACAGGACTTTTTACAGGCCACTGTTTTATCCTATTCGACTGTGCGTAACTGTCCAGATGTTCACTTGGTATGAGGTAAGTCTGTAAAGTAAGAGGCATGTTTTGCTTCTCATTCAGGAGGTGCTTGGGCAGCTGTTCAGTGACCCACTCTTAGCCTCATTTGATTTTCATTTGTTTAGGCCTTTAATAAAATATTATTTTGGAGGCAGTCCAACACATAGACGTGCCTGAAGTTCAAGCACCATTTGACTTTTACCTTATGAAGTTGTTCTTGTTAGAGTGGGCCGCACTGTCTTCAGAGACTAGCATAAACTTTAAACTGAGTACTATTTTTTGCTATTTATGGCATGTCCACAGGTTTCCCAGTGTGTATGAGAGACCAAAGAATGATGCCTACAGGCAGGCTACAATCATGTCTTTAGTAGTCTTTGCTGTGTCATCCTAAGCTATGTCTTCTTCAGGAATCTGACCAGGAATGGGTGTGGAGCGGCAGAGACAAACAACAAAAATAATTTGGGATTGCTGGTAGTGTATAAAAGAGCAGGCTTGCACAACTCTGCGGTGAGGACCATATTGTTCAAGAGAAAAATCTACGTGCCATAGGGGTAGATTTTTAAAAATTATTTTTAATCTTCATTTTTAATCATGAAAAAAAAGTGTTTTCTGTGGAAAGAAAACATTTCTGTTTTTCCTAATCAATTTTCAAATGTAGTAATAGATACATCTCTTTTCAGGAGTAAGCTTGTCATCCTAGGGGGTTCTATACAAAGTGGATGTTGTCAGATCTCCAAATGCTCGTCAGCTAAGAATGTTACTCGTTTTTGTTCACAATCATGAAAAATTTTTTCTAATATTTCTGAAGGTGCTGGGTGGGCCCCTTAGTGGGTATGAACACTCTGAAGAAGAGATAAACCTCTTGGCCTTACGAGGAATCTACAGCTATTCATTACAGCCAGCCCGTGACCTAATCACTGTACTGACTGAGCTATCGTATTTCCAGTCTCAATACTGTCTGTAAACATTATCACATTCTTCACTAGATGGAATTACGTAAGCATTTCTTATGTATTCCAAATGTCCATCTACCACTTAATTTGTCATTTGGAACTCTAAAACTGTCAGACGAAAGTTGGCGATTGTCAAGCTGTTTTTAAGTAAATTTATATAATTCTCGGTTATAACACGTGTCTTATTTCCAGATATTCTGAATGGTGTTTTCTTCCATTAGAACGAGAAGTCGTGTGTCGATCGGAACAGGTTAAAATACAATGTTAATCGAAATATTACTTTGAGACATTTTGTTTTATTAAAAAGCATATTTCGATTATGAGAATTGCCAGGGAAATTTTTGGACATATCACATCCTTTGTTTTCGATTTTTAACAGACACATGTTACCTAATTTTTGCAATCCACCACTGGAGTTCATGGACATTGACACGAGCACCCTCAGAGGACGTAAGTACCTTATACCACTGATTCCCGCCTAAACCCTGGCACTGGCTCTGTAACGTTCGTTGAGGGTGGACGTGTGCTAGTTCGCTGCCGGTCTACAGGCTGCAACATAGGTTGCTACATAGGGGCTTCCCACGCTGCCACAGTAAGTGTAATTTGCTACTCAGCCGGTGCATATGATTTTACGTTAATTAATTTGAACTGATAATAGTTGGAAACCAAATGAGCTTCTTGACATTAACTATGATTTTGGCGCTTTCCGGAAGTTACGAACTGAACACAACCTAACATCGTTGTGGCTGTGAAGGTCAACGTAGTTTATTTGCAGTTTGACAGTTACACGTTTCGAGTCAAATGTATTGCACTTCAGGTTTAATGCATAATTCTTATCCGTATGAAGTAATGCAAAATACTAGTTGCAGAAGTCCATTTTAACGTGAATCTGCATTTCTAAATTTTCTAATGTATTCATCCGCGAGCAACAGCTACAGGTTACACTACGTGTTCTGAAATCGTAATGGACGGCTCTTTGAAATACGGTAGGCACAAACAAGCAGATTTTCACCGTTACTTACAAATTATTTGAAAGGAACATATCAAATGCTGTAACTTATGTTACTGGCGTGTATTCGGTAGGCAATCAGAATCCTGACATGGGAACTTTTTTTGTCATTACCAAGAATTATCATGGCTTCCTGACAGAATGTCAGGTTGTGTAAGGATAAATTACATTCATGATCCCTGGCAATTTCCTGTAGGGTGATACGTTATAATAGGTCACAACCTCTGCTTTATACATTTCTCTTCCTAGTATTACACAACCTTTAACTCGGTAAAACATAATGATTTTCTGAAACGTTATTGGTCACCAGTTAGTTTTCATCTGAAGTTTGTAAAAGTGTCACAGGTTATAATTTATAAAACCCTAACTCCACAAACTTAGATTTTTTCTTTCATGGAGTGGGATCTTCATTGGTGAGGAACAGAATATGTCAGAAGCAGTACGTACATATAAAGATAAATATACTAGACATAGTATAGGAAATAGCATCTAGTCCTGATGTTCAGAAAGTGTGGAGCCGTATCTCTACACCACTCATACTCCTTCATGGCGTGGAAGAGGAAGTAGGTTACTGTTAGAATTAGTAACACTTTATGTTGGAATTACTGTTTTTGTGGTTTTATTCCATGTTGAGTTTCCTCGGTATGGTTACCATTCTCTTCAGTGCTGTCAGAGGACCTTGCTCTTTCCTTTTTCCTGGTTGTGTATTATCTTGTTTTCTAATCATAATCGCTGTCCCACGAGCAGCTAGGGATGTCTTCTGTCCACTATAGTACAGCCCCGCCTGCCGCAGTAAGGCTGCTTGAATCCGAGGGTCGCCACTTCTCGAAGTTCACCATTCTTGGTTTCTTAACCTCCGCCGCAGATGCATCTGTAGTTCCTCGGTATGGTAGTGTACACCTTGGACTAGGGGATTTTTTTTTCGAGGTTTACTCCTGTAGATCCGTCGTGTTCCGTTCAAACAGGCTCACCTCTGGTTGAATGTAGTTACTCATTACGCACGGACGGTCTTATGTGCAGGGAAGTGAGATTATTATTATTATTATAAACATTCGGGTTTCATAAAATGTGGGGAAGTCTGTGATTCGCTGAAGAAGTGTTAGCTCCTTAAGAAGGACTCTGCACCATGGAGTTAGTTATTGCATATATTATTATTATTAAAACGTAGATCATCATAAATACTAGGCTACTGAAAAATAACATCCGCTTCCTCAAAAGCAGAAAGTTGCATCACAATTACTAAGACAAAAACAGTCATTCAGCGTCTTGGATGAGTTAAATCCGGTTCGTAACGTGGCAGTCTTATTCCATTTTAGTATTGTACTCCTGTATTTTTAAGTGACCGTTTCTGAATAAGTTTCTCCACATAATTCTGTAGGCACTTAGTGTCGCCCATTCGAGGAATACTTTCAGACTATCGTAACAATATCCTGACTAGCGCATGTGTCACAGCGTTCTGACATACGTAATTTTCTCTCTGTATTCTCCGTTGATTGCCATTTAATACAATGTTGTAGGACCTAGACAGACTTTTTCTTTACATTTTAGCTTTGCTGGGTAAAGAATTGCTACTTTTTTTAATTGGTATTAATATTTATTTGCAAACCGTTGTATGTATTTTCAATGTCTTCCTTCATATCACATATTTATTTTTAACACACGGGTTTGATGTAGGAAGCATCTGATATCAGTTTTGATCATTATGTTACTCAACTTTAGTAGTAATATTGAACGAATTTGTCGAAATAAATTTCGATAACTGCCAGAAATTCTCTAAATACTCCTCCCCCCCCCCCCCCAAACCACAAAAAAAAATAAAAATATATT
>Ga0136643_10008705_pt1 | contig 14872 bp, 14 predicted proteins | sample TergutLab28metaG_FD_96883 | JGI IMG/M metagenome (GOLD analysis project Ga0136643, IMG submission 96883) | Labiotermes labralis P1 segment gut microbial communities from Petit-Saut dam, French Guiana - Lab288 P1 (version 3) (version 3) | ecosystem: Host-associated > Arthropoda: Insects >... | reverse complement strand
GCCTTTTCTATCGCGTCTGTAATGATCCGTCCGTTACAGTCCTTGATGGCGGGAATATTTTCCTTATTTCCTTTACGCCTTTTTACGTATTTGTAGAAATCAGACCAACATTTACCCTCTTTGTTTAGTACTGATTTTAAGAATGCCTCCTGTGCCGATTTCTTGGCTGCAAGTAGCTGCTTGGATAGTTGTTTCAGTTTCTCTGTACAGTGTACTCCTAATTTTATTCTATTATACTCTTTTCTGACCTTTGATTTTAATCGTTTAATCTCCTTGTAGTAATATTCGGGGTCCGAATTTTTTCTAACTGTTTTGTGAGGCACAAAACGTTCTATACTCTCGTATACTATATTTTTTAAATTATTCCAAATCTCCTCCACGCTGCTGCCGTTGCTTGCCCAAACTACAAATTTATCGCGGAGGAAGGTTTGTAAGCCTGAGACATCTGTTTTGTTGTAAACCGGGACTACCCTTTCTACCTGGGGTTCAGTGCATGTGACGCTAACTAACCAACCAACCAACCATCCAACCAGCTAACTATATAACTGTTCAACTTCATGGAACAGAGTTCTTCACAAACTAATATTCCCTTAACTCGTAAAGTAATTTACCACATTTTGTGGAATACAAAGGTTCACAAAAGCCCGCTACTTCTCCGTACTCTGAGCCAGATCAATCCAGTCGACGCCCTCCCATACAATTTCCTGCACTCCTTTGTCTTCCAAATAGTCTCTATCCTTCAGGTTTCCCAACCAAAAGCCTGTATCTGTTTCTCTCCACACATTACGTGCTACGTGCCCTGCCCATCTCACAATCCTTGATTTGATTACCGGAACTGACATTTTTTTAAAACGCTTATTCGATTTCTTTTAACTTACATAAGAAAACTACAGCATAGAGTAACGTCGTTTGACGGGAATCGAACACTGGGCCTCGCTGACAATGTCTTGCAACTGGCGACGTCGCATCGCTGCGACCACAGCCAGGTCTTTTGAGCTGTTTTCTGGCACACCGCATATGACGTCACATATTATAACAACAAACCTGCACTCTCTCCGTCCACCTGTCGCTGTGACATTTCGTGTGGATTTCATTGATTTCACAGACCAGATTTCCAACAGAAAAGTAGCAGATGCAGTTCTGATATAAACAGTGACAGTACGAGATCCATGTAGTCATTTTTACAGCGAAATCCCGAATTTTGTTGGAGTTACAACTTTGGAGACGCCGGACTTTGTCCTGTCCAGTATTGCCCGACACACAAAACAGACTTGTTTGAAGGTTCGCAGGCTTCTCCCGCTCGTTCTTCTCATAAGCGCAGTATTAAGATGAAGATCAGTACGGAGCATTTGTGGAATGATACTGACAGGGAAAACTGAAGTGCTGAGAGAAAAACCTGTCCCTCTGCTACTTAATACAGACGGGAATTATACTGGAATCCACGTAATGGCACTTGATAACGTACCCTCGAGTTTGGAAGGTCGTCTTGAATCACCATGTACCTTCGTGTTGTTGGTAAGGCGTCATTAAAAAGTGAAGAAAGCAGCAAAAAACAGTTCATGCTGTCAAAGGGTAAAGGTAAAGTGTATCTTATAACCGGCCATGAAGGCCCGGAGTGGCAGTAGAGCTCTGTTCTTTCTTTAACTTCGGCGCTACATTGGGGTGGATGGTCAATTCCACGCCCCGACTGCTTAAGCCCTGGAAACAGACCCGGTAACCACTGTACAGAAGGCTTTGTGGGCCCCAGAGCCGGTCTGGACGGGTGCGGAAGATCTCGCACTCACCGAGATCCGATCCCAGGGCCGTCCAGCCCGTAGCGGGTCGCTATATCGAGTACGCTATCCCGGCACACAATTCATGCTACTACTTTTTAAGATCTGCTTTCCTTTAACGACAATACTGCAACTGCCCAGATAATGCATCAGGGACCGGAAGTTTCTGTGATAAAACTGCGATTTGGAGGCATGGAGAACCGGAAGTGGGTTCCCAGTGGGGCTAAGAGGCTCTCCTCGTCGGCGTACATACAGGTCGTGGAGCGTACCCAGCCTGCTATTCGGTGGCTGCCAGGGCTCCACCCGTGTGTTAATGCGGCCGGGACGTAAAGCCTACCACTCACTTCTGTCTAATGATGAGGCAGAGTGTGTGGCGCTTCTCCAGCGCTGCCGCAGAAATATGACTTGATGAATGATAATCTGAGATTTGTACAGTCACCTGCAGTGGTCTAACCAGGTTTAACCCTCAGGAGTTCTACCTTCTGCCCACACAGTGTACGAGGCTTATTCAGAAAGTAAGCACCGTTTCGCTGTAAAAAAATCGAGTAAGTTTTCGTATAAAATGTTACTGTTATCAGATTCTACATTCTTCAAACTCTTTTTCCACATATTCGCCGCAATTATTGAGGCACTTATCGTAGCGGGCACAAGTTTTTGTATACCCTCCTCACAGAATGCGGCCGCCTGAGACCTAAATGACTACTGACAATGTCATAGAGTCCTTGAAATCTGAGGAAAGTGCAGGGACAGATCAGAAATCGTGAAACGTCTGTCGTCACGTACTCTTTCGTTGACCTTACGCACCAAATCATCATTCACCAAAGATGGACGCCCACTTCGCGCCTCATCATGCACTTTCTGTCGTCCTTCATTGAACATCCGAACTCATTTCCTAACCATGCCATCACTCATCACATTGTCACCATACACTTGACAGATCTGGTGATGAATCTCAATTGGTAGCACATTCCTAGCGTTCAAAAAACGAATTACAGACGGTATTTCACAGTCGGCGGCCCCTTCAGTTGTCTTAAACATGTTTAACGCAAGGAACAAACATAAACATAACACGAATTTTACGAAATGGCATCTGTGGCTTCTCAATTGATAGAGGAAGTCACTGCACATGCGCAAATTGACAGTCTCGAGGATGCGCGAGAGATATGCGCAGACGGTACTTACTTTCCTAATAACCTACGTATTTATGTGTTTTGTGTGGATCTAAGAACAAACAGCAATTATTTCCCTTTACAGCATTAACTGACTGGTTTGGGTAATACAGACGGTGTGTGTTTACTGCGCGGTACGGACTGAATGTTTAAATATAATTCTATCCTGTAACTTTCATCCTCGATACTGAAATCATTTTGAAAGAGGCAATTAGGCAACTCTGCGGTCTGTGGTGGCTGCTGCTGCTGCTGCCGCCGCCGCCGCCGCCGCCGCTGCTGCTACTGCTGCCTTTGACCTTCCCGCCTGAAGACGAACACAGCAACAAATTAATGACAGCCATATCGAGCTAGCGTGAATAATTATTGAGAAAGTTTGTTTTCTAATATAAATCTAAATATGCTGCCTTAGCTAATATCCAAGCATAACTTTCTCCGAAGTTCATGTGGCTGTTCGTAGGACTGTCACTGCCATAGCAGGTTCTCACGGCGGTCTTCTGTGGGATGTGCGAGGTGACGGAATTTTTCCATACTGATCATGAAGCGGTACGGAGGAAGAAACTGTAACGTATAAATCAGAAGGTCTGAGGGAGAGTAACCAGACTTAAACCTTGTTATAGCAAGTCAGTTGCACGGGAACTGGAGGGAGTATGTTCGGAACATTACGTCACAATATGGTGCCGGAGTCAAACAGGATCGCCTGTCTTAAGAAATATATTTCACATAACGGCGCTGCCAGAGGCTCCGACTGTGCTGGGTCCAATTTGAATATCGACATGACAAAGACGGACGCTGCTATGTTCTGCTTTCAGGTTCTCTGCCATAATTTCAGTAGACGTGCTGCAGAACTTCAATGTACCCCAGTCCAGAAAGTCACCTCGGTCGATATTCAACCCAGTACACCTTGAATACAAGGGAGAAACCTTACGGTTTGATCCTGCGTAGTCGGTGTCTCTGGTTAAGTGTAGTGAGTACAAAGACAGTCCGTCTCTACCGTTAAACGAGTGTTTGCAAAAAATCACCGTTTCTATTGCAGATTTAATACTTCACAGGAATTCGAAACCCGGACTGTCCGATCTGGGGCTGGAATCCTGGCAGGAACAAGAAACGTCCAGACCGCTCTGGGATCCACCCAGCCCATTATTCAATGGGTAGCGGGGTAAAGCGGCCGGGGAGCGCAGTTGACCGCTCACGTCTACCAAGTGCCGAGGTTTACCAACGAGTGGAGATCTATGCCTTCACGTTGTATGCAGGGACAGGTATAAAATGTTTCATTTTGGTCATTTGCGGTGTGTGATGCGAACTGGACACAGCAAATACGATTGTGCCTGCAGCACGCTACAGTCGTGACAAGTCTGACGTGACGCCGAGCAAAAAGGAGAGTACAAACTGTAGGCAGGTCTAGGTCGCTGCTGAAGGTAACAGTACGGGACGATGAGACGCAGCGTGGCCCAGCCAGTGCCTTGGTACACCCTGTAAGTCTTGCTGCGAGGGAACTGCACTGTGCAGAGTCCTGGTTTGTTTGTTTGTTTGTTTCTTTGTTTACGTATTGAAAGACGTTAGTATCTCGGAACATACAAATACAGTCGAAACTCGATGTCAGGGATTTCGTCGTTTTGTGATCACCCATGTAATACTAATGTTTCGACCTGTCGTGAACAGCTCCGACGAATCGGGTGGGGGGGGGGGGGACCGCGTTTCTGGCAAGTCCGTTTCTTCTCTCTCCTCCTCACCCCCAGATCGCTGTCAGCAAGCCGATTGTTTTCGTGCTTTACAAGACGAGACTGTACTTCACCCACTTAATGCATTCGCACTTGATGCTTTAAGCGAGTGTTTGCATCTTATTACAATTAACGTTCCTCTGTTATACGTGATGCCGGATTTATTTTCTAGAACTGGCATTACGCAAGTTCTTGGAAACCCAATTGGCGGTTTACGTTGAAAATGTATTTAGATATTCGTGATTGATTCATTGAATCACGAACATCGAGTCAGTAAGAATAAAGTCGGTGTGCTGGTGAATGTGACTCCATGTCATTGCGTATTGTTCCCGATGTTTCTAAGGGTCGTAGTGCCTGCATCTTCAGGGTCAAGCGGTCTACGAACGGCATTGCATCACAGCCGAGGCAAACTCAAAGGTAAACTTTATCCTAGAACAGGCTATGAAGTCACTAGATGGTCAGCACCAAGCTCCGGCCTCGTTACCCCCGGGAAGGGCCCAGTACCCATTCAGGAGGCTGGGTGGGCCCCAGGTCAGGTTCTGACGTCACATCTGAGGAGCATTAAATACATTTGTGATAAATTTAACACGAGTAGAGCGTCACCATCTACATCTAGCTCTCGCCGTTGGTTTTCTCTTCACGTCCTCCCATGCCCTCAACATCTCACTCTACTCGATCAGCAGCATTCTACTGGACCTTACGCTAAGCTTTGTAAGCGCCATCTCCTTACTAGAGAGAACAGTTTTATTAAGTCGTATGTTGCAGCTTTCAGTATTTTACGTTTTTAAAAGCTCCATCGTTTAATATTATTATTTATATTAACGGCATCGTTCGATTGAGCCCGAGAGATTAAACATTTTATCTGCCGACTATACGCAGTGTCGTGATGTACCTGTCGACTGTAAGCAGTTTCATAATATTCCCGAATGATTTTGCCAGTCCATTCTCTCGCTTTCATCATTTCTAGCTTATGCTTGGTGTAACTGTGCATTTCTGAGAGTCTTTAAACATTTGGGCCACAGTGGTAACTATATGTACCAGCTGCTGTGATATTCAAAATGTCTGCACGATTATTAAACAGTAAACAGTGATAATTTCTGTGAACCTCATTAACCTGTTGGTCATTGAAATGCAGACGGGATTTGTTCTCTGTGAGTTACGAACTGAAATATGAAGTCGTTAGACTAATGTTACGGTTCTAACGATTCGTGGTTGTTGTTGGAACAGCGCGAGCTCTGTCATCCTTCCTGTGTGACAGCCGCATTTTAACGGTTCAAATTACAGTGACGGTGCAGCACAAAGTTGACATTTCACTGGACGGACGGACGGACATACAGACAGACAACACTTCGCCGTTCTCACTAAGTCAGTCAGCTGGCTAAAAAAGTTGTAACACGCAATTTTTTTTAAATTTGCTCCTAGGCGTTCTTTACGAAGATGACTTGCATCGTTTTGCGACCTCGTGTCAGCGCCTAAGCTGTTTGTAGGGTTTTCATGAAATTCGGTGTAGCATTTTGTACAAGAATTTGCCAGGCAATCAGGAGTTCAATGAAAGTCGCCTTACTGGCAGCAGTACTTGTTCAGTGACGTCAGTGAATTGTTACCCCTGTTTACGTATGTGTTGACCGATTTGGGTTAAATGCGGCACGAGAAGTCTCCACGCAGTGGGTTTCAAGACAATGGTGTAATGTAAGTGACAGTTTACCGGAGGGCGCATATGGAATTTTGGTCGTAATGTATACATGTTGCGTGCCATTCAGATGGAACTCGGTATAAGAGATGCCAATAAAAATTACCGAGTGACTGTGGCGCAGAGAGGCCGCACTTTTGTAGTGGGCGTAAATTGAATTACATCTGGGGCGCATGTAGCTCAAACCCGCCCGATGTTTTGCAAGTACAGACCGTGCGCCCTGGTGCAGCCTGTGTGCGCGGCTGCTGAGCGCACAGTTCGCAGTCTTGTTACTGCAAGACACAGTGACTAAGGCGGCGCGGCGTTTGTGACTGTGACTAACAAACATTTCAAGCAGTAAGGAACACGACGGCAGTGACAGCTACGTCCAGATTCGGAATCAGTGTATAAAATTCGTACTGCTTTATGTAAGCAAAACCTGGTTTATTGTGCTTCTAGGTGAACAGTGAATTGCGTAGAACTGGGAAGGAGCCGGACGACTGTCATGTTGCATCGTGAGGAACAGCAATGACATTGGGGGTCGAGATAGCGCAGTCTTGTCGGTGGGTGCCGGCGTGTCGGAGGCGTTGTCGATCTCCATATTCAGGTAAGGAGAATTTAGTTGTGCTGCATGTCGTCAGGCACTGCAATCGGACAGACCTGGACTCTAATCCTGACGCAAATAGCAGCTGTCTTGAGTTCCTGTATATTGTTTACAGGCAAATAACAGCTTACTGCGGCAGCCATGAAGATGACGCCGTGTAGACTGGTTGAAAAATAGGAACGTTTTGAGCAATCTGCTGCCAGCATCTTCAAGGTACAAGATGTAGGCAGAAGATTCGTGCGTGACCATAGATTGGTTAATGTGGTTACCACAGGTTGACAGTCGTACTGGCGGCACTGCATCTTCCCGACTTTGTGTGTCTGGAACTTTGCTATTACCGACTGCAGGAAATTAAGGCACTGATGTGCAGGTGTCTCTAGCATCGTTAAGTTAAATTCCTCCAGCGATTCTCTGTTGTAATTTATTCTTTCACGCCGTCAGAAGCTCGGGAGTACGTGGCGTCGAATGCTAGGATGACTGATGAATTGGTAAGGATATGGAAGGAAAGTCTCGTTGTCTAATACAGATACAACAGTTCAGCAACCGTCACGGTTTACTGCGATCCGGCAGATATTCAAACCGGGCACCTTCCGAATGCCGCTACACCAAACCGCGGCCCTGTGGACAGACGGATGGACGGACGGACATGCATTGAATGTGCAGGCAGAGACAGATACGGTTACAGTTCTGCGAAATTTTGTGAACAGGCTGTGGGGAAGTTTGTTTGAACTTTGGGACTGTGCTGGGTTTGGTTGTGGACGACACCATTTTGCATAAATATGTCAAAACTTGTGAGCTCGGTTGAATGACTTGCTGATTGGGCTTACGTCAATACAGCCTACCATTATGGCGACAAAAAGGTCTCAAGTGCACGCGCTGGGTTTTTGTCCCTCACTGCACTGGATGGCTTGTTACACAGTGTAACTCAATGTCACTCGTCTTCACGTACGTGCACGAATTATACCGGCCCGTATCGATCACTACAGGGCAGAGCTTATAACAGGACTATCCAAAATTATGTTTCTGTTGTGTGGGTTTGATGCTTAACCCTGTAAAACCCAGTGGTCACTATATGTACCACCAGTTTAACATTCCACAATTCTATATTCTGCCCACACAGTGTATTTATGTGTTTTCTGTGGATCTCAGAACAAACAGCGATTATTTCCTTATACAGCGTTAACTGACTGGTTTGTATAACCGAGACTGAGAATGTTTACTGCGCGATACGGACTGGATCTTTAAATATAATCCACGTTAGTTCGACTCCAGATCTTTAGCCGCGCCGTGGCTTAGGCGTTAGTCCCGGGCCTGTCACCACGGAGGCCTAGGGTCGATCCCAGGCCAGTACACGTGAGATTTGTGTTGGACAGGCTTTGATCGGCGTACGTCAGTTTCTCTCAGTCGGTTTCATTCTATCAGTGTTCCACACTTATCTTCATCTACATGTTGCTCTTCCAAAAGGACAAACAGGAACCTTCCAAATAGCAATGTGTTTATGTTAGCGCTGGACAGCAAAGTACTGTCACATTTCCGAACATCTGGGGGGCAGACCCTACACTCTGTCTTGCCCACGACGAGCAGAGTATTCATGAACGTACAGTAGACATAGTCCAAAGGCACACTGAGGAAAGGAACTTGATGAATGGAATTCAGATTGGTGTTTGTGCACCTCAGAGCACGACACTGCACTGTGATTATGTGCGAGGACCACGTGACCTTCAACTTCAACCTTAACGTGACGCCACGCGGCAACAGCCGCCGGCACCCTTTGAATCGGACCATGGGTTGGCCCTAGAGCCGCAGACGAGAGAATCTGTTGCCTTTGCCGGAAATCAAAACCCGGATCGTCACTGTACCGACTGAGTTGTGCCGGATGTTAATAATAATGTGTTAGAGAATGATTTGTGATATTCTTGTCTTACATCGCAGAAATTTTCGGAAAGAACGCCTTGTGAGAACATTTTTGTTAGCAGTGCAGTGTGCAAGTCGGACGGAACTGCTGGAATTAGACGGGGAGTACATTCTTCCACATCTTCATTCCTAATCTCCTTCCTTCCTTTCTGTATCTCTTTCGTGCCTTTATCTCCTTTTCTGTAGCCAGTAAAACTGTGCATTATATGCAGCGTCCTTATAAAGTCTATCCCAATGTACTCGTATGCGCCCCTATTTGGCCTGAGCATTCGGAGGGGGGACGGGAGGCTGGTTACAATTCAGTGTTTGTGTCAGCCATTTTGTGTGTAAATTGTTACAGTGTTGTATCTGTGTTGTCAGTTTAAGGCTGGGTGTAGGCAGGACACATAAATTTATGCACTGGGCTCCGAAATGCCTTAAACCGGCCCTGTTTAAATGCCATCTTTGTCCTTCATATGGCACAGTTCCGAGCTGCCTGGTGACGCACGTCACACTTTAAGGTACACCCAATTATGAACTCGTCACTCGCTATAAAAGAGCTGGTAGCTTCTACCTCAGAGGGAAGTCTGTCCGCGTTAAGTCGAAACGGTTCATGATTCCTTACGCCACTGCTGCATGAAGCACTCTGTGTAGTTAGCATTAGGATGTTCGGCGCTCAGGTGCTAATTGTATGCCGGGCGGACGGTACAAATGAGTGGCCTTACACCACAAGGGGTTCGGAAAATGGCACGCGATTAATTACCCTTTTAAAATACTGTGGTAACTATATGTACCATGTGACTTAACAATGGAGACCGCATTTTGCCTGCACAGTATGGTTCTCACAACAAAGAGGCATTATTTCCTTTAATAAAAGTTGTTATGAATATTCTGCAATAAGCATTAATTAATCTATTTGTGCAGCCAGTCACATGTCCACCAGTTCATCACTTCATACATACATTCCTCCACTCATTCAATCATTCATATATTCTCTCGCTCTAGCGTTCATTTATGCAGTCAATAATTCGGTCGTCATGCCTTCATCCAGTCACTCTAATATATTGTGGGGTTCGAAACTAACCGAACTGCAAGAGGATAAGTTTAAGTGAATATTTTGTTGAAAACTTGTAAGACCGTCTGGAGATTACCTCTGGACGCAATGCTGGATATTCTCAAATGCCTGTGATGATATTTACCGTACTGATAACGGAGAATGTACATAGCAACCATTGTGTGAGCGCTGTTGGCATTATCAAGGAGACTTAACTAGCGTCTTATCTGACAGACCCCGGAGCCGCTATAAGTAAGACATCCAAGTGTCTTTTGTTTTAAAGCTTCGTTGTTTAGAGATGACAATTCATCTCTTGTGACTCTATTAAACACAGCGAAGATGAAACAGGATTGCCAACACCTTGCATTCATTCACGCTATCAGACCAGCCGGTTTGACGTATTTTCTTGTTTAACATGATGATGTAAGAAGCAGAGGGACCCTAGTGTTTGTTGAACCATTTAAAGCCCAAGATTAACTGGAATTATAGGTAAGGTTCCAGTCCGTACTGCGCAGTAAACACACTCCGTCTCTGTTATACAAACCAGTCAGTTAATGTTGTATAGGGAAATAATTGCTGTTTGTTCTCAGATCCACACAAAACACAAATATACTGTGAGGGCAGAACGTAGAATTGTTGAATGTTGAACTGGCGGTACATATAATGGCCACTGGGCTTTAAAGATTTCACCTTACTACAGATACTTACAGGAGGTGGAAACCATTCTTAACTAAGGCATTAATTGAACGTTAGAGGTCAGATTCACGCTTAGACCGTTGTGTCCCCCTGTCAAAAGCCCCCATTATACATTAGACAGATGGCTGGGTGAACCCCAGGCAGGTCTAGACTCTGTGGAGAAAGGAAAATGTGCCGCTGTGGGTCCACAACCCAGTTACTGAAGTATTCCGGCTCTTATTATGATGACGTCTGTTTGAATTGTGGCAGGAAGTTTGGGGCTACTATCGGAACATTTATAGATCTAATTAAGTAATATGTTTGTATATCGATATCTCTGATAGAGAATTGGGCTATGATCCAGGTAATCGACCGGAAAACCTGGAAGCTGAACCCGAAGGGGGAAGTAGATGTAGAGAACAGACAGGTCTGACATCTTGCACGGCGAAGTGGAAAAAGTTATCATGGAGACGAGGGATAAGAAGGTTGCAGGGGATGATGATTTAGCTGTGGATGCACTCAAATTATTGGGAGAAGGTGGTCTGAGATCAATGGCACAGCTGATCAGCAATACACACACGAAACTGGACAGTGGCCCAAGTTACAACGACTGCCTTAAAGACGAAGCCAAAAGCTACAAAATGCAGCGATCATCGCACAGGCAGCAAATATAGCAGCAAGGATACTTGAAGGACTGACAAGAAAATGAAGGACGTACTTGGAGAAGATCAGTTTCGACATACGAATGGAAGAGGAAAAGGAACTGAGGATGTAGCTGGGCTGCTACGAATAATATCAGAACGAACTTTGGACATAGACGAAGAATTGTGTGCTTGCTTCATAGACTGGCAGAAGGCATTTTACCGTGTACTCGTACACCGGACTATATTAATGCAGATCCTCCAGAACAATGACATCGACTGGCGCGAAAGAAGATTGATCAGCAAATTGTACATGGATCAGAGTGTTAAAGTACGAGTGGGCCAAGGGATAACGAGAAGTGTGAAGATTGGGAGAGGAGTTAGACAACGATGCTGTTTGTCAGCGATTCTATTCAACCCATACAGCAAGTACCTTAACGAAGGAAGGTCTTGACCTGTTTGGAGTCTTCAAAATAGGAAGAAAATTAATTCGGATGGTGAAATATGCAGACGCACTTGTGCTAAATAGGAAACGGTACTGTAGGGCATGATTGGTAGACTAATGGAAATTGGAATATGCTGTGGAGTGGAAATGAATGTAGAAGAAAGTAAGACAATGAGAATCTCAAAACAACTGTCCGTAATACGGATTGTGGTAGATCAAAAACAGTGGAGAATGTGGAATATTTCAACTGTTTGGGTAACATGGTAACGAATGGTGCAAGACGTGGGCCGACACGTGAAATTAAACATAGAATTGCCACGGCTAAAGATTCAACAAGAAGAAGGCTCTTTTTACCAGCAAATTGGACTTAAATTTAAGCCAGAATAGTTTTGTGTGGTTCTGAAACTTGGACACTGCGGAAAGTAGGTCAGATGTACCTGGAAAGTTTTCAAATGTGGTGCTGGAGAAAGATCAGTTGGATCGATCGTGGGTGGAATGAAGAGGTATTACAGGAGACGAATATCCTGCAGACACTAAAACGAAGGAAGGCTGACTGGAATGGTCACATCTTGCGTAGGAGTTGCGGTCCAAAACACGTTGTTTGAGGAAGGATATAAGGAAATATAGAAGTGAGGGTAAGACGAGGAAGAAGATGTAAGCAGTTACTGGATGAAATTAATGACGCAAGAAGATACTTTAAGTTGCAAGAGGCAGCACTAGATCGCACTGTTTGGAGAAATGGTTTTGGAAGAGGCTGTGGACTGGCTTATCGTAATTCATACTGCGTGGTCATTATCTTAGATAATCCGTTTTTGATAACGAATCACTTTTCCCGTAATCTTAATTCCTTGGGACAAGACAAAGAAGTATAGAAGGTGTACATTTATATAAACAAATTAAATTACTATTTTATAGAAAACACCGCATCTCTGTTTATAAACCCCAACCAGTCAGCGTTGTTTATAAGCACATAACAATACCCCGCCACTCCGTGGGCACAATGCTAGTTTCTGAAACGTTAGAGCAGCTGGTGCATATAGTACCCACAATAGCCTATAACTTAAATATTGTACTTCAAGAATGATTAAAATGTTCAAGGACAGTAACACAAACTAAAGCGAACTAGAGTTTATCAGAAGTTAGTGTAGATGCACTGCACGGAGTTCTGTGTTTCGGGCCAGTAAGCATAACTTTTCAACCTTCCCTCTTACTGGCGTGCCGCTACTGAGGCTGTGAAAGTATCAGTAACATCTTTTCTCTCATTTGACTCTTTCGCAGTTAATATTAATTGTATGACACTTTAATATACCAACTCCATGGAGCAGATGCCTTCTTGAGATGCTAGCAGCTTCTCAGCTCGTCAAGAATTTCCCCACATTTCATTGAACCCGAAGCTTTATCATCGCGTTTACAACATCCCGCCACCTGTCCCTATCCTGAGCCAGATAAGTCCAGTCTAAAAGTCCCCAACCTCTTTCTTTAAGATCCATTCTAATATTGTCCTCTTATATATGCCTAGGTATTCCAAGTGTTCATTTCCTTAAGTTTCACCAGCAAAATCCTGTATACACCTCTCCTCTCCTATATTCCACAAGTGTTACCTGTTCATCCGGTCTCATTGTTCTTTGTTTGATCACTCACAAAACGTTTGATGAGCAGTACAGATTATGATGCTTGCCATTATTAAAGTCCCCTGTACTCCCCTGTTACCTCATCCATCTCAGACCCAAACACTTCCCTCAGAACCCTCTTCTCAAACACTCTCAGCCTCTGCTTCTCCCTCAGACCAAGTTACACTCTTTTAATTTTGACAACATACTGTAAGCTGCTGGACCGAATGGTACCAGGCATTCCCTGTGTGCAGTCTTGTGTTAATTTCTTCATGCATGCAGTTTTGATTTGTCGGGATTGCTCGCAAATACTTGAGCTTTGCCCTCATTGTTAGAGGGTTTATTTCATACCTTCATGTTGTGATTTTGTCCTGCATTCCGTTCACAAGTCATGTTAAATTTTTACGGCGAGTAGTTTTTAGTACCCCACCCAAAACTCAACCTGGAGGACCACACCTTGTCGGCTGTCCGCGACTGCTTATTCAATATGCTCGCAGCTACCCTCCATATTGGAGGCCGTTCCTCCATCCGCAACTTGAGGACGCGCCATGCCGTCAGACAAGTCGTACTTTGGTTTGCACTTCATAAAAATATTTATTTTCAATTGAAATTATTATTATATTATTATTTATTGTCAGTTGGTACTCATTTGTGTATTTATTGTAATTTAAATACATTTGAGACAATTTTAAATCGTAATTAACAAATCTAAAGTTGAATTATGAGAAAACCATTATGACCCAAGTAATTTCGTGCATCATCAGACTTCGCGTACCACCATGGTATGCGTACCGCTTAGCAACGTAACCGTCTCTGATGACGTCACTCATTCCACCACGTAATGAAAATACACGCACAAAAATTACAACTTTCATGGATGGCTGGACTGTATTTTTTTTTTTAACGATTATATGTTATAAAAATTAAACGCCAGGAGGGTTGCGTCACACCGTCAAATGCAGTACCAATAGCGTCACACCGTCAAATGCAGTACCAATAGCGTACACATAAGTGGCAGCATTAACCAATATCCAGTACGTTTTGTCTTATTATAAGGTCTTCCTTTAGAAGACACATGTGTCAAGTACCAAAGTTCATATCTGTCTGTCTTTCTCTCTAAAATGTGTAGTGAGCAGAGAATTCTGGACTGCAGCGACTCAAGTCCACGCTACGCTGTCTGTGTAACGGACAATTTAACTAACCGAGATGTTTTGAAGGAACGCTAAGCCTTTGTTTTCGGTCTTCAAGGGCTCGTAAGCCCTAAATGAACGAACTATCAACCCCATTCACACCACGCCGCCACCTATTCTGATGGACACAGTGGCCGACGTCAGAGCTCGCCGCCACCCATACATAGTGCTCAAGGTAAGAATGTGACTGGCTGGACCTCCACTCCCCCATACGTCTTCATGAAGTGCTGAACAAATCTCACATGTTTCCGCTTTTACGTGTGTTCTGTGTACTTCAGCAGCGAGTGTCAAATGTAAGGTAGTTTGAAGGTACAGCATATACAGGGTGTTTCACGACTTTAGGGCATAACTGCAGGAGGTGATTTCCTAGGTCTTTGTGATCAAAAAAGTTCATATAAACATGTGTCCGATTTTGGACGGTTACGGAGTTAT
>Ga0136643_10008703_pt1 | contig 14872 bp, 12 predicted proteins | sample TergutLab28metaG_FD_96883 | JGI IMG/M metagenome (GOLD analysis project Ga0136643, IMG submission 96883) | Labiotermes labralis P1 segment gut microbial communities from Petit-Saut dam, French Guiana - Lab288 P1 (version 3) (version 3) | ecosystem: Host-associated > Arthropoda: Insects >... | reverse complement strand
GTAGTAGTAGCAGTAGTATTAGCGTTAATAGAATTAGTAGTAGTAGTAGCAGCATTCGCAGTAGTAATAGTAGCATTAGTAGTAAAGTAGTAGTATCGGCATTACTAGTAGTAGTAGTAGTAGTAGTAGTAGTAGCAGTAGCAGTAGTAGTAGTAGGAGGAGGAGGAGAAGCAGCAGCAGCAGTATGAGTAGTAGTAATAGCAGCATTAGTAGTAGTAGGAGAATTAGTAGTAGTAGTAGCAGTAGTATTAGCGTTAATAGAATTAGTAGTAGTAGTAGCAGCATTCGCAGTAGTAATAGTAGCATTAGTAGTATCGGCATTACTAGTAGTAGTAATAGTAGTAGTAGAGGTAGTAGCAGCAGCAGTAGTATTAGCATTAGTAGTAGTAGTAATAGCAGTAGTAGTAGTAATAGCATTAGTAGTAGTAGTATTAGCATTAATAATAATAGTAGTAGCATTAGTAGTACCAGCATTCGCAGTAGTATTAGTAGCATTAGTAGTACTAGTAGTAGTATCGGCATTAGTAGTACTAGTAGTAGTAGTATCAGTAGTAGTAGTAGCATTAGTAGTAAGGAGTATTTGTCTTCCAGATATGGAGGACAGCTGCGAAAATATTGAATAAGTATTCGCGGAAAGCCCAAAAGGTATGGCCGTCATGCGTGATAGTCAGTAGAGGACCAAATGTAACTTTTAAATGATAACGTCTTAAATCCTGTTGTTCGAAGAACCTATGCAATTCCGTGCAATTCAAATTTTGGAAATGAGATTTTGTATAAAATGAAAGGTCAAGGGACCAATGGCAAACAAAAAAGAAACATCGTAGTCTTTGTTTAAGGACGCCTGTATGTGTGTGCATGGATATATGTGTATGTGTGTTTGTTTATATGCATGTACGTATGTATGTGTGCGTATGTATGTATGTGTATGTGTGTATGTATATATGTATGTATGTGTATGTATATATGTATGTATGTATGCATGTATATATGTATGTTTGTGTGTGTGTGTATGTATGTATTTATGCATGTATGTATGTATGTGTATGTATGCATGTATGTGTGTATGCATGTATGTATGTATGCATGCATGTATGTATGTATGTATGTTAGCATGCATACAGGATATGATAATGGTAAAAAGCTGTAAATAATTTTGTGCGTACGTTTTGAAATTACAAAATGGGGCTTCACCGCAGTGTTCATATTCAAGTTTATGGAATGTACCCATAAATTTGCCGCTGCTACTAGAAAATAAACAATAAATTATGGCCACATACGCTGTCAGGAGAAATGTCCAAGTGAAATTATGTGCCAGAATGTCTGACTTTATTTATAAAATCTGTGGCCCAGTGTGGTAATATATAATATCACACTGTGTGGTAATATATATATTACAACACTGTGTGTTCATAACGTTTAATAACGTGGTATTAGTCTTGACAACAAAGTTCATTACACTGCTCCATCCACTTTAAGAAGAAATCAATCATTTTATTGGCATGCCTTGTGTCTAGACTGAAAAAGGGTTCAAAATCTTGTTTACTCGGTGTTTGAGTGTTTGTATGTTAAAAGAGTCTACAATTGGACAATGTACATGTTCTGCATTTCCAAATAATTTCATGTACTTATTTTTAAAATGTTGCTTTATTCCGGATACAGTTAAATATATTCCTACTTCATACTTTTGCGTGATCGCTTTCGTAATAAGATACCTTGCAACAACTAAAATAAATTCGTTGCTTTAGGGCGGTACGTAACTAGCTGTACGGAGTAACCAGCGCTAAGATATTGCGCTATGTTCAAGGGCATCGCCACACATTTCTGTCAGGCCACTGAATATTTTAGTCTCGGGTTTTTTCTGAATTACCCTGATACTAAATAAAATTTGGAACAGGATCAGGAAAATTAAGGCAATTTTTGGAATACGGTCTAGACAACCCGTGAAACGGGGTTCGCTTCCGGACAGAAGCAAGGAAAATTTATCTTCCCTAAAGAATCTTGGGTTCACCAAGACCCCGCTGAATGGGGCACAAGTAACTCCCATCCCGGGAATAAAGTGGCGGAGTGTGAAGATTACGCCAGACCCTCCAGAAGCGCCTAGGTTGAGAATGCACGTAGCACCGATATCGGCTATTCAGGGGGGGACATTAAGAAAATTACTGCGTGATTATTTTATAGGATCATTTAATTCCATCTTCTACTTAAAATTTAATTCAGTTAAAGTTACTTATTTATAATTAATACGCAGGCACAACACCCACATGGAAAATTCTGGACAAAGTACAGCAACTTAAAACACAACACGTAAGAAAGTATTCCATAAAAACGCACAGAGAATTGAGACCCATATCACAGAAAGTATCTAACACTAGCAGTAGTAATTGTGGTGGTAGTGGTAGTAGTAGTAGTAGTGGTAGTAGTAGTAGTAGTGGTGGTGGTGATGATGGTGGTGGTGGTAGTGGTAGTAATAGTGGTAGTAGCAGTACTGTTAGTAATAGTGGTGGTTGTGGTGGTGATGATTGTAGTAATGTAGTAGTAATAGTAGCAGCAGTGATGGTCGTGCTTGTGGTGGTGGTGGTGGTAATGTAGTAGTAATAGTAGTAGTGGTGATGGTGGTGGTGGTGGTATTGGTGGTGGTGGTGGTATTGGTGGTGGTGGTGGTAGTAGTTGTAGTAGTACATTTCAGTCCAAAATTCATTTATCTAAGTGCATGGCAACAGCATACTAGCAGATTACAACGAAGCACTGCTAAAACAATGCACGAAGATCACAAAAAATACAATAACAATGCTAGGTCAAACGCGTCACTGCCCAGCAGTTTTTGCTTGGAATAACGGAAAATGAGAATATGAAGCCATTAAAAAACAATCACATAACGGCTGCTTCAGACCCACCCTCCCTCTCCAGTATGTGCCTCATCTCTCACTTTATCAATATTTCGTATCGTCGCCCAATAGACCGTGTGCTAAAAATGCAAATTAGATACTTCATATATTGCAGTTCTATTTTTCCTTGTATCCTAGTAAAGACAGTAACATGAATTTTTGTAAGAGTTCACCCTGTATTGCAGCAAAGTTTTTAATTGGAGTTTTATCCTTTCCTTCCACTGAGACAGGTGGAATAGCTAGTTTTTGGTTTATTTGACAAAATTTGTGTTTCCCTCCGGTGTACATGATAAATTGATATCAGATATGTTCGTACAACGTACATTTTTCTCAAATTTTCCAACAGCAAATCGCTTGAAGATCAGTTCAGGGTACAGACAGAAGGGAAGATAGCAATGCGCCTAAAATTGGCCTTATTTATGGATCCCTGTAAAAGAAGAAAAATCATTCATCTCATTATCAAAGACACAAATACAGTTGCTGGCTAGCAATCCATTTCTCTAGAAAGTATCAGTCATTTCAAAATAAGACATCACAAGAAACTCTATTATTTTTGAATCAGTAAATAAAGAAGAAGGAAGTAATTTCGGAGCAGTATATGATGTATTTCATACATGAAGACCCAGATGTCAGTAGTGTTCCGAGTCATGGTTGGTGTTAATATAAAAAGTCGAAACGCATTTGAATTACTGCAATGGATTTTTTCGACAAACACAGGAGTGAGCTGTGGAGTGAGTGACAGAGTTAGAGGATCGTGATACCTGCCTGCCTGGGCCGACTGGTTAAACGGGTTATTGACTGAGCTGGTTTCTGTATTTAGTCGCCAGCAGAACTACAGTGGAAGAGTAAGGGGAATATCTTTCGAGTGCTCCTGCAGAAGCATCATGGTGAGGCAGGACGAGTTAGCCTTCATGAGGGCTATTTCTACTTTACAGGTTTCGCCGGCCCTTCTCAAGGAGTTGAAGCTGACAATGGCGCGGAGGAAGAAGCCAGCGGTGTCTGCTGAGAAACACAGCACAACAGGAAGCGGGACCAGAGCTTCCCAACAGCTCGCGGGCAAGCTTAAAGCCAACGAGCTAGCAAGCTCGGACGACTCTATGGAACCCGCCAACAGGAGCCAAGCACCTTGCGCTAGGTCCGTGCCTCTGCCCACGAACTCAACATCACGGGCGAACAAGCTGCTGCCGGCAGCCGGCAACCCGGACCATCCGGGGTAGGGGCAACGTAAGCGGCTGTATTGGCCGGACCCGTCGCCCCGTCTTAGGCAATTGGGCCGCTCAAGCCCACAGCCATGGATTCGAACTCATCCGAACCCGGTGTCTGAATGGAGACAACCAAAAGGCGCATGTATAGCGACATGTCCGGGACTATGAGCGGCATGTCAGATGGCACCACTTCAAAAGCCCGAGTGGGCAACGCCTGCCTACCAGCAGGAGAGCGTCCTAACAAGATGCCCATTTTTATTTCAGGTGTTAGTGACACCCGTTCCTTCCTTGCCTGGTTGCGAGCATCCTGCTCTGGCGGTCTGATGGCCCACCTAAACGGCGAGAAGTTGATAGTCGTCCCATCAACCGCCCACGGGTTCAGAGCCGCGGTCAGTGCGCTACGGTCCCTTGATGGGAAAGACGGTTTGAGTTTCCACACCTTCACGCTCCCACAGGACCGCTGTGCGCGAATTCTGGTGACGAACCTGGGTAGGGGTATGCCTGTGAGCGTCGTCAGACAGGAGCCGGAATCCCAGAACATCAGTGTTCAGGGAATCACGTAGCTGCGATCCGGCCGTCGCGATCCGGACCCCGCAAAGGACCGCCCTCCCACCCCCACTTCATTGTGTCAGAAGCGCGAGGGCCTGAGGTGTCAAGAGTGCGATCGCTCACCGAACTCTGCGGTTTGCGAGTGTCGGTGGAGTCGTATGCTGCTCCAAAAGACCTGCTGCAATGCAAGCGTTGCCAGCGCTTCGGCCACACGCAGCGTAACTGCTGATACGCACCCCGGTGCATCACTTGTGGGGCTTCCAACTCTCCGTTGGATGCTCTACCCCGCGGGAACAGCCTCAGTGCTGTGACTGCGGGGGAGACCACACAGCGAAATACCGTGACTGTGTGAAGTGGAAGGAAGCGAAGGCGGATCTTGCAAAGGAAGCGCCCCAACGTAGCCGAAAGAGCGTCGTCACAGGCCAACCTGTCGCTCCTAAATCTCAGCGGGCTGGTCCCTCTGCTGAGCAGATTGACATAAGCGAGGGGTGGAATCACGTCGTCAGAGGGGGTCGTGTCGTCAAGGCTACCACGACTCCACCCACAACCCACATCCTAATACCCCTCCTCGGCCGGTCAGGGAGGCGCCCGAGAAGCCTATGGTGACCGCCACCAGGGAGACGGCCAGAAATCAAAAACCTGAGCCCAAACCCACAGCAGCCCCTGAACGGGCTTCTAGGAAGTATAAGAAGAAAGCAGCCGCGAGTGTCAAAACCGCGGCCGCCACACCCACAAAACCAACCTCGTTGGTCCCCACCCAAAGTCGCACTCCCCACTCGAGGAAATCTCAGATCTCCTCGATCACCTTCCCTTCCATGCATGTGTGGAGCTTACTCATCGGCTCCTCACCTCCATCTCATCCCTCCCCGCAAGGGCAGCTCGCCCTCGCGCTGTCCTGAAGAACGTCATTCTTTTTGTGGCCGAATATGGCAGCACGCCCTAGGAGGACAGAGCGGTGTAAAGCCATGGGCCTCGCCTGTTGTAATGCGGACGGAATACGTTGCAGGAAGCTTGAATTGAATCAGCACGGTGTCGATATTTGTCTCTTAAGTCAGGCATTCCTTAACATTACGTCTGCCACCACACAGACAGACGGACAGCTGGGAGTGGCACCGCCATCTTGGTCCGCCGTGGTATAGTCCACCACTCAATGCCCGTTCTGGGGCTGACCCACTTGGAGGCTACTGTCATTCAAGTCACATTGGCCGGCTAAGCGGTGTTAGTCCTTGCGGCTTACCTTTCGCCTTCCCGCCCACTGATCGGAGCGGACCTGACCGCCTGTTTCGGCGAGGAGATTGCCGGTCTTGATGGCTGGAGACCTCAACGCCAAACACGTGGATAGGAACTCGCGGCTGAACACGAGACGGGGGAACCCCCTACGTGATTCTGCTGACGAGAACTCCTGTCTGGACTTCGGACCGGACTCTCCAACCACCAACCCATACAACCCCTCGGTAACTCCCGATGTCCTGGACATCGTGATAACCAAGAACATCTCATTCCTGGTGTATCTGACTTCGTGCTCCGCACTAAGCTCGGACCACCTCCCGGTTCTCATTGATATTCCGTGTCGCTCATCCTTTTACCACCCACCGGATCGCCCTGACTTCAGGCGCACTGACTCTGCCAACTTCCAAATTCACTTGGAAGAACTAAATCCGTTCGATCCGGAATTGCACAACGAGATGGCAAACAACACAGCGTTGAGAACTTCTCCGGCGCCATTCTAAAGGCTCTGGTAGCGTCATCTTCCAGCGTCGCCTGCGTGACGACCCACGGCCTTCGATACCGGCCGGCATTCAGGATGAGATACGCCTGAAAAACCGGCTGCTGGGGCAGAGACAGATCATCAGGAACCCCGCTATGAAAGTCGCATAACTCCAGTATGCAACAGAGCCAGTCTGGGCTCGGAACCCAGACAGCCAACCAACCAAAGCTTATGCCTCCCATACTTAGTCCAGCGCAACCTAGGCCACAGTCTTTGGCACAATCAGTCAAAGCCCTCAGCCTGACTTCAAAATCGTTAGCGCAAGCATATTCCCCTGTTAGAGTTTAGGTGTCTGTTACTGAGCCTAGCAAAGCGGTCAAAAGCAGGAATGGCTAACAGACAGGGGGACGTCGACGTGCGCTTCGCATAAGTCTCCGCCCCCCAGTTCACACTTTGGCTTGGCTTGGCTTGGCTTGGCATGAGTGCATGATATTGCCTGCCGATAGCTGTGTGCTGGGTGGGCGCTGTTAACGACTTTGTCTCTTCTCTGTAATTCAAAGCAGTTTTCATGTATGACACATTTTCAAGAATAAACGATCTGAACGACACTTCAACTTTAAATGAACTTAATACCTGCAGTTTGGATTTCCATATATTTGCCATAAACACATTTATGGACGATGAAAAGAACTGAGAAATGTGGGCAGCAATAAATAAAAGAAGAAAATAAGTAAATAAGTAATGTAAAAAGAAAATTAACTAATTAATAATGGAAAATAAAATTCATTTCACCTAACTTCAAGGTGGTTCACACCCAGACATAAGACAATATAAACACGCAAATTAATTCATTTGTTTCAGTGTCTGGTGTGTGAACAAAAACCCAACAGATTAAGAAATGACTACAATGTTGCGTGGCCTATGTGTTTAAGAACCAGACCCGATCGACTACATGATGGCGCACAGGATATTTCACTTGGCCACTAGACAGATGAAGCTGCATTGCGCTTCGTGTTCAGTCAGTGTTACACCCTGGGACAGATATACTGCACACATTATACTCCCATAAGTGGGCCCCAGAACCGATCTGGAGTTGATTTACTGCCACTTACAGGCACTCTCATTGTCAGCGCCAGCTTAAAACGTCGTTCGGTATCCACCTGTTTTATGGTACCGCTTCTTACGCTGCTACACAAGAAACGGGAATTTACGTCAAACTGCATTGCTCTTGGTAAGAATGCGAAGTCTTCTGGTTACAGGAAAACATACTTTTAAATTGAATTTATCATAAACATTTAGACTCTCTACGCCTCTAAAATCGATTACTTCGACCGCAGATTTTAAACGGCTTTTCCTTATACCAGAACACTTTGCTGTATTTTAGAGTCATTTTTACCGGCGTGCTGTTTTTTCAGCAAGTTTCTCACAAATAAGTACATGTAGCGTGCAGTATAGAAACTGTCTGTGTTGTTGTTAGTTGTATATAACGCGGCAACACATTATAAAGACGCACCTTTTTATGAAGACCACAAGCAGCAAAACCGACAGATTTTGCGCTAAATTATATATATTTTATATTTGTTTTTAAAAAATTAATTGGCATTCATCGTACAACACCTAACTTAGAAATCTAAATCTGACTTGTGCGCTACACAATACCGGCACGCGGTCATCCAAATCGAAACTACAGAGATAAATGTGAGTATTTTAAAGCCAAATATTACGGAACGGGAATTTCCACCCCGATGGAAAATAGTGCACACGCTAGTTAAACAAGTGTAACCTAATAATACAGGTCGTCAACCACGTCAAAACTGGAATACACATAAACTGCACAGAACATAAGTGTACAATTTCATACGAACTCAGGAAAAAACTAAGCCCCACTGAAAACATTACGAACGATTGCCTCGAGTACCCTTTATACAACCAGGCTATCAAGTGTATCCACAGTCGACCGTATAACTCACGTCCATCCCTGTTAGGATTTAAAATTACATAACATTTTACATGTTATTGTATTATATCGTTTTTAATCAATAGTAAATAATTTTGAAAAAGACATAAAGACCAATGTAAAACATGGGATCCCATCGGTATAGCGAACGAATGTACCTTAATTAACACCATCTTTCTGTAAACCTGATGACGGCCGAACAAGGCCGAAACATGTCGCTTAATTAACCAGTTGTATATTTGCAACTGTTATTTGTATGTTGTGTAAAGACGGCTCAATTTAATAAAAAATATTAAATCTGACCGCATAAATGACGTTTGTAATGGTAATTTTTGTTTTTATGTGTTTAATCAGCCTGAGGATAATCATGTATTGGTTGAAACAAATAGCTGCATATTGAAATAAAAAGATAAAGCAATCCCTGCACAGGCCTGGACACACCCTGAAGGTTCCAGCAGGTTGAGGCTCCCAGGCACATGAAGGTGGTAAGTTTGTCAGCCCAACGCAACGGCCTCTTTACCTCCAGGAAATATTCGTTGTAGTAATTTCTCTGGGAGTCCAAGGATTATTCCATTGATTCATTCCAGTAGAACTGAACCTGAGGCCTTCCGGTTTGTAGCACAGTGCCACAACCAAATGAGCCACCGCGTGCTCCCAGCATATTTATATAAAAAATAAAATTTGTTTGTCAATAGTGATTAATGATTATTTTGTAAGTTTCCTATTCACGAGCAGTCCCTCATTTATATGTTATTAATTTCCTTTTATTTGAATTGATTATGTTTTCAGGGGTCGCCTTTGTCTTCTTTAAATATACTGGAGATTAAATATACGTGTGAATATCCTCCGAAAGCCACTCTACGGTCTTATTGTACCTGCTACAATCTTTGACATTTTTAGGGGTTACCCCGTGACGGGTCTAGTGCCCTATGAACATTGAAATCCTCTCTCCAGGTTACACAATGAAATTCAACAAGACTCCCGTAACTTCAAATGCTCTGCATCCGACGGAGATTTAAAACATATTTATTTTGTACCTGTCCACACTTCGGTTAGCCTTCCAAAGCAGTTGTGCGGCGTCAGTTTGAATATCTATTTCTGTTTTCTTACGCCATTCTTGAGTCAGTTCTCTACAGAACAGTCGTTAAGTTGCTGAGTGTATGCACTGTGTGTTGCCGTTCTGTAGCTACTGCTGGACATATATATTGCCAAACAAATACGTGAAACCCAGCGCGCAACTCTTTATGAAGTCTTATGAAATTGCACAATAAAAACAAGAAAATTAAAAACAAGAAAGAGGGAGGAGACTCGCATCTTCTGAAATACGCCGAGCCGATTAGTCAACATCTCCAGACGTCTAAGATGAACTTTCGGGATGGTACAAAAGCAAGGAAATTGGCAAAACTTTCTGGCAAAGAGAAGTAATGTATGCTCCTGTCAGCAATCGAACCCCTGTCTCGCCAAGGCAATACCTTAGCGACATCCAATCCATCACGACCTTTAAACTTTGCGGGTTATATTTGGACCTATGATCTATGTACCAGCTGTCGATATTGTCAGTCTATTCTTTCTCAAGATACTAACGGGACTTTACGACCCATTTCGACTCTACTGCCAGTCTTCATTCCATCTCTCTTCTGTACTTCCTCACAAAAGTTTTCCTCTGGGTTTACATTTGACAGCTTTCTCCAGGAAGTAATGCTCGCTCATTCTGTCTACATGAGCTGCAAATCTAATCTGCCATGAGAACCTAAAATTTCGCATATCGTTCATCAGATATGTTGTTCCTGTGTAGCCCCTTGCATCTTGATTTAACATGATCCAACATAAATACCAGTTAATCTCAATATCGACCTACTTCCTGTCTTTTCTCGTTCTGCTGACGTGTAACCCAACTATTTCTCCACCTTAACCGTTTAATGTTTTTCTTTCATTAATTAATGCAATTCTCTTCTTCTCCCTTTCTCTAATTCCCTTCCCTCTCTTTCTTCCTTTATATGCCTCTCTGTTTCCATACCAGGCTATATATACTGTTTAATTTCAAAATATTCATTCCTATTCTTATATATAACTTTCATTCTCAGTTTCGGAACCACAGATACGTTAAACTTAAATCCTTCTTTCACGGAAAGTGTATGTGTTAAACGCAGACAGCCGTGTTTTATACAGTTCTGATATCGCTAAAGCCGCCCAAAGTGTCTCGAAAATCCAGACAGTCACAATAAAATTAGTTGCTACATTAGCTTCCATTGGTTCGTATTTATCTGAACGGGTGATGCAAGGATTTACATATAGGCCAGCGTTTTTCCTAATGTCTTTACGGTGCACCATGGCTATGTTAGCGAATTAGTAGTAGACCCTTCGTTTTATCTTCTGCACATTTCAGAACAGAGGCTGCAAATTAAGGATGACGTGAAGATGAGTAGTAGATGCTGAAAGGCAGTAGACATTCCAGTTTAGACTTGCCATCACAGAGTTTTATAAAATGATACAGTTCCACAAAACCAAAGTCGGCAAAATCTGTTACGTGTTGTCTTCTTGTCCGTTTGAGTGTTGCTCTAAGTTGGACACAGCTAAAAAATGCAGGATTCCATTATCGTAAGAAAAGGAAATTATTCCACAGTGAAGTACGATGTACGTACATTTGACACAGTCCACCGGAATACGTTGTTCTGATTACGAGCAGTACACACACACACACACACACACACACACAATATATATATACAAGCATGCAAACACACGTACAAACTTACACACATACCCACATACACATACATACGTAATACACACGTAGACACACACGTACAGTGGAATATCAAGTTGAACTATTAGCAAAAATAAATTAATTTTGAGGGGTCCGAGGGTCGAAGCTCGAATGGAACCCCTCACATCGCGACACTATCGTCCAAGCAAACACAGTTTCCCTTCAAATACGTTAACGAACCTTACCAGTCACACCTCGCCCCAACACGTTCTAAAATTTATTGAAAGATACAGCGTCATTAAAAAACCAACAAACAAGTATAACAGTCATTCGTATGTTCCGATATATCATACGTAAGATCAAGTTGGTTTAAGCGGTGAATCTTGTGACATGTAGCCTAAAGATGCCCATTTCGAATCTAGGCATGGACGTTGTACATTCTAATTAGATTTTCTGTGGCTTCCTCAGATATTTGAGACAAGTTTCGGCCAGTACCTTAATTACGTCACACACAATTCGTGTTCCCTTTCATCCGATTACCAGAAGCACTAAAGCCAGTCGGGAGTTATTGGGAGTGTCATCAACTATACTACAAATAAATACGTAAACAAATAAATAAGACACCATAGACAGGCTACGTACATGCATGAACACTTGTACATAGAAGGCACGTATAACCTAATCACAAACCCGCAAAAAAGGGTAGTAGAACTGTTCTCTTCATTTCGAAATGTGCCAAAAATAAAACTACAAATCAAACATTTCTCTTGTAGAAAGAAATAAAGTTAGTTCTGTTTGCAGCGGAACGCGATTTATCTTTATAAAGTTGCATATTCCAGCCGCTTTATTTTTTTCAAAGTCTTCATGCTTCTTTTAACTCTTTCCTCTACTAACAGTCAATGTATTCTGCCCCACCTAATGATAAGGTTTCCCCGACATTTTCTCGTATTATTTTCCAGTTCTTTTAACCGCTTGATTTTTTCCCTTCACATCAGAAGCTCCAGATTTTCCTTCGACAACGCTGGCCAAATAGATGCTGCTGTGAGCAGCAGCGAAAGCTAATAAATTACCAAACGACGTCCTTCCGCTCCAATGATATGAATAAAGGCGCCAAGTAATTAGAATGACGGACACTCGCCTGCAAAGAGGGCATTGCAACATTGCTCAAATATGATGTTTCAAGAACCTGTACACGAGAAAGTGCTTTATACGCCAGTAAGTGCCATCACGAAGGCATAAGGGAATGCAAAAACAAACATTCAGTAACAGCACGTATTATGCCTAATATACTAGACTACATAAACAGAATGACTAAAGAAAATTAGTGAAGTGACACATAAAATCCCACACGTCACTGAACATTTAACGTACAATTCTTTGTCATGCGGTTCTCTTTCAAGTAGGAGCGTCAGACCATTATACCTACAATCACCGCTGTGAGAACCTAAAAACACGTAAAACTAAACAAAAATTAAAAACACACACACACACACACACACACATATATATATATATATATATATGTATATATATAATTAAAGTGTGGCAGTAGTGTCAAGCAATTGCTTGAAGGCGGCGTTACATATGAAGGTCGAATATAGTACCAAGTGGTCCACAAGCGTCATCCATTGTCACACACGTGTACAATATCACAGGGCAAATGTCAAATGTATAATCAAAGGAATGGAGTAAACAGTTAATGCAAATGACAACAGAACATCATTATGTGGTTGTCCACGTTACAAACGAACATCCTGCACGGTATGGCTGGTACTTTTGCCGTTCTGAACACCGTAAATGCACTACAACCCTCATTCCATACAACCCATTACGTTATAAATGCTGAATAATAAATATATAAACTTATAGTCTATGGAAACTTTAGTATATAAAATATAATTAATTAAAATAACAGAGCAGACTCGTGTTTTTGGTCGTGTCCTTAACTGATATTTATAATTTTCAGGTGAGAAACCGCCTTTGTGTTTTCAACAATTATTAAATACATAATTGTACAGACTAAAGCAACTTCATTATCGTATTTTAAAAAATTATACTTTACATAATAAAGTTGTGTTAGACTATACATTAACATAATTAATAATTATTGAAAATACAACGGGGGTATCTCACCGGAAAATAATTGCTGAATTTTATTCCAAAATGGAAGGCAAAGAGAAGGTTTTTTTCAAGGGAAACCCAACAGTAATCATTTTTTCTGAAATCCAATTGCCCGTCTGAGTTTAACCGTCTTTTCCCTGATGCAAACTTCGATACGTATAATGCAGAATATCCGACATTTGTGAAAATCCTTACTGACAACATGCACCAGTATTTGATCGCCATGCAGACGGTTGAAGCGTGGAGTCCGTGTTTAGAAAGACCTAGTGACACAGGGGCCAAAATGGGAGAAGAAGCAGGTTAAAAACATGGAGACAACGTGGAGTGGAGAAGAAAAACAAACATGAAATAGAAACATAATGCAAGGAAGGAAGCTACAAACACTAAAGTAAAATACAGCAAGAAAGTATAAAAAGTGGGTAGAATTATAGAGGAAAAAACAAATAAATAAAACGGCAAGAATATTCGGTAATATATGGCTTTGACGATGCTGTATTACTCACTGACACAGTCTATTTATTTGTTCAATATTCTATATCTTTTCAAAAGAACGCGATGTTTTGGAATCCGACTCCGCTTCCATCTTCAAGTAAAGAAGCACCTAACCTGATGGATTCCTTACTATTCCCAGACACTGGGTACAACAAGATGGGCAAAGTCCAAAAAAGGAGATTTTTTTCAGTCGACAAAAATACGTACACAAAGATCCATGTGTGGCTTTAATAAAGTCTCTGTATTTCTTTTAACGTTGTCGGAAATTTCCACGCCCTTTCAATTCTGTCAGTTAAATATTTCACAACACAAAGTTACATCGGCTACTGAGTGCTTCATTTAAACGAAAGAAAGCCGATCCTGATGATATATACAGCTGTCGTTTAATTGGCACAAACGGAACAAACCTGTGTAAGTGTCGACGGTAATTAAAAACGTTAAAATTAGCTCCGTAATAGCATCTTCCGACTCATCAGAACACTTTGGAAGGAAGAACTCACAGTCGAAGGTGGCATGCCAATTTATTTCGGATTCAGAAACTTCTCACAAGTGTGAAAGGAAATTCCTAATTACTCAAAGCAGCAATTACCCACCGTTGGTATAACGGACGTCCCAATTAATTATTTAAGTTCTCTCACTTTTGTTCCTTATTACACAAGGCTCGAAAGTTATGATCAGAAAGACAAATCCGGAGTCACGTTCAAAAGCATCCAATGGTTGAACACAGGGATGAAACCGATAAGTAAGGGAAGTCGCAGCAATGGGAAAACACCCAGCGTATTTCCTGTTGTAATTTGTCGGAGAGAACCTATTAGCCGTAAACATTAGTAAAAAACACTTGTTCGACATCAGACCCAATAACAGACAATATATACTACACAAAAAGTGACAAATTATGAAATTAAAATTTTCATTGTTACACCGTGCATGTTATCGAGTTACTCAATTATTACACCAAACACTGCACACATATATAAAATTTATACATTAAAACATTAAAAACGCTCCGACATGTTTCGGTCCTAAGACCATCCTCAGGGAGCTATATATTCCTTGCTAAAGTCACACTAGAAATAGTCACATATGAATTTCGTTGTACCGGTTGGGTATTGTGGCAGCATGCTACCACAATACCCAACTGGTACAGCGAAATTAATGTGACTTTTTATAGTGTGACTTTAGCAAGGAAGATATAGCTCCCTGATGATGGTCTTAGGACCGAAACATGTCGGAGCGTTTTTAATGTTT
>Ga0136643_10008701_pt1 | contig 14874 bp, 6 predicted proteins | sample TergutLab28metaG_FD_96883 | JGI IMG/M metagenome (GOLD analysis project Ga0136643, IMG submission 96883) | Labiotermes labralis P1 segment gut microbial communities from Petit-Saut dam, French Guiana - Lab288 P1 (version 3) (version 3) | ecosystem: Host-associated > Arthropoda: Insects >... | reverse complement strand
TTTTTTTTTTTTTTTTTTTTTTTTTTTTTTTTTTTTTTTTTTTTTTTTTTTTTTTTTTTTTTTTTTTTTTTTTTTTTTTTTTTTTTTTTTTTTTTTTTTTTTTTTTTTTTTTGTGTGTTTTTGTTTTGAAGATCATATTTTAGTGGGGTTTTTTTTTTTTTATGGGGTGTGAGCCCCCCCCCCCCCCCCCCCGACTTCACGGTAGGTGTTCACGATATACAAAATATGAAACCTCTTTTTGCGTTTAATAATTACAAGTCCTAATGTCCAAACGGATAATAGGAACTTACTGCATTGCTATAATGACAAATATTTTATATATGTAGTTCCATGCTTCGTAATTCTAGTTTGAAGAAATCCGACAAGATGCAAATGTATGCAGATATTTATTTACTGCTTAATTACTCTACATGTTTCGGGCATCCTTCGCACCCATCATCAGGAGTACATAAAACTGTAGTTGCAGCCTCTGGTACACATCATACTATCTGGGGAGCAAGCTTCCCAGATAGTATGATGTACTCCTGATGATGGGTGCGAAGGATGCCCGAAACATGTAGAGTAATTAAGCAGTAAATAAATATCTGCATACATTTGCATCTTGTCGGATTTCTTCAAACTAGAATGACAAATATGTTATTTTTTAAAGTGGTGTTTTCAGTCTATGCATATTAAACCTTTTGGCTTTGAAATTTGAAAACAGAAGCCTGTTTGTTTCTACACTGTTCTGCTGTCAGTTCTCAAGTTTTGTATGGTGCTTTATCTTATCAATTGTCATGTAAGTTTTTTGTAGAACATTGAAGTTAAAATGTACACTTAACAGTCTGGCTTACTTACTTGCCTGCGTGCACAGTACACTTCCGCTTGAGAAGCCATTAGTTCTGTGTAATAAAAACCAACTTGATTGACTGTCTGTTGGTTGGGTTAGCCAACCGCCAACATATAGTCAACTGAAAAGCACAACACATACCAGTTGTTGTACATATACAGTATACCTCCTGATGATGGGCTACAAATATGCTCGAAACGTGTAGAGGTTGATTGACGAAATAAACTGAGGATAAACAGTGCATCAGTTTGGTTTTTATTACACAGATGTATCAAGATGCACGGTCAACAAAACATAAAAGAAACCATTAGTTGTTTACCAACTTAATGACATCTCCATCTTTTAAAACATTTTACAGTTGGTTACTGTGTTCACAAGACGTCAACACTGGATCGTGCTGTAAGCTTAATTGCTAACAAAACTTAATTAGAATTTGAATATACTGTATTTCTGGTTATTCTGGCACACAGTGTATGTCAGACAGTTTTTTTTTTTGTAACTCCAGTTGCGTGTGGGACGATGCTGTCTCTGTCAGAGTACTTGGGATGATAGGTGACAGGTGTTGGGCGTGTCTGTACCATTAGTTTTTTATTCTTAATAAGAATTATTACTGCAGCCTCTCTTTTTTAGATATGTATGGGAAAATAGGATTTCAAAATTTGTTTCTGTGTCCTCCATGTTTCTAGGTTGACAGAGTCAGAATGTGGTGTATGAGCAGCAGTAATGTATTGGTTGTGACTTTCATGTGTTTCAGGGTGCATCCGCATATGCAACACCAAAGATGTTTGATCCTGCCAGCTTTTCACAAAAGACAGGTGTAGTTACAACATCCAGTACCCTGAAGCGCTACCCAAATTGATGATTGTGTGTTAATAATTAAAGTTCATATTATTGGTATTAAAACTGGTGGGTGGGTAGGATTTTTATATTTGTTATAAGAGGGACAGCAAAAGGAAACCAAAATAATGTGCTTGGCGTTGAAGCTTAATAGATATGATTTTTTTTTTGTTTTAAAAATTATATATTGATGCAGTATAATTATTAAGAACAGTTTTCCATCAAGAAAATTTGTCACCCATTTGTTAATATGTAGCACTATTCACAGTATAGTTTGGGGAGTTTTCTCAGTTTGAGGCAGTGAGTTACATCATAACTGTTTGTAATCAAATATCCAACACATCAGTTGACACTTTTAAGGTACCACTGGATCACAGAGGGTTAGATATCAAATGACACTGTACTTTATATTTTGATTATGTGATTTTCATTTGGTTGTTGAGCCATAAAATCATAATTGTTTGTAATTTGAGTTGTATTGAGACTTTAGAACAGTTGAAGTTATAGTATGGTGGAAAATAATACTGCTGATTTATTTTACTTGGAAAGGTATAATTTTGTGAAATTGTAATTGCATTTTATTTCTGATATTGGTGCCACACTGTTATTCGTGTACTGTTTATACTCTGGAATTTTCTTAACCTTAAGAGTCATGTATTGTTAAACACATGGCTCCCTCAATCCTCATGTACTAGCTGTTTTTCGGGTGGTTGGATTATGAAAGATCACAATGATGCAGGTGCAAAAGACTATGATTCAGCTGTCCACATATTTTTTTTTTTATAGTCATGGCTGTATGTTATGATGTATCTGTGCTATTAGCAATGTGAAAATACTGTGCATTATGAATGTTTGCTGCAGCATGTTGGGTCATGTTAATACCAGTATGTGGGAGTGTGGTGTGCGCAGTCTATGCGTTATGTAAGTACATACCTACACAACATACATAAATGTTGCCCATATTATAATGTAATCACTTCAATAGAGTACATGGAGAAGAAATTTGCTGCTTGTGAATTGTGTACACATTATTCGACTGATTTTACCATCATTAATGTATTGGTAATAATCATTGTGAGATGGTTAAGATAACTGTCTTGTAGACTGTGACGCTGTGTATTCTAGTGGGCCTCACTTCCCCAAAGACACTAAGCTTTGTATCCACTGCTATGAGAATGTAAAATCTGACAAAATGAGATGTAGGTGAATAATGCAACATGTTAGCATAAAGGAATGGCCAGTTTCCAACAGTGAAGTGTGAAAATATCAGAGATGTTGGAAAAAGAGTTTTAAGTATATTATCAGCAGGCAGTTATGTGTTCTTGCCGAGCATGAATTGTTGCTGTGTTTTTCATTCGATAGTGGATTGTGCTGTATGTTGAGCCAGGAAAAGGATGAAGGAAAACTGTACCTGAGATGGCTGGCTGGCAGTGAGTGGTATGGAAATCTTGCTGTGAATAGTGAGTGAGAATTTATTATTGTGTGACTGCACCCATTGGCTCTAGCATAGCTCTGTGTGTGTGTGTGTGTGTGTGTAATATGTTTTATTGAACAAGTGACTCTTCTGGTACTTTTTTTATTATTCTGGGCCTTGCAAGATCCCAGTTTTATTCCTTCTATATGCAGATTTGGATAGTTAAAACCATATCATTATTCAGCTTGTTGGTGCATCTGTGTGAAACAAAGAGAATCAGGAATTCTTACCATTACCTGGCAGTAAAATTCCATCAACAAGATTAATCTTGCAGTATGCAAGAATGTTAAATGTTTCGGCAGTTGACGCGTTAGACCCTGTTAACGTGTTTGATCATAAAACAAGGAATGAAGATGGAAATGATTTTGCCGATTTGTGTGTTTGTGAGTGACTATAAACATCAATGTTTCATGCCTTTGTGCAGTCGAATGAGAAATCAGTGTACATAAAAGTGTAATTATGCTATTGATTTGTCACAATGTAGCTTCTATATGGTAAACTTGGGGAAAGGAATCCATTAAATTATGTTATTTGTTGGAAAGTGGATATTGTAAATGATAAATTACTTTACCTATTCATAAAATACACATTTCATAGTATTCATAATATATTTCTTTAGTTATTATTGCCCATGGAACTGAAAAAGGAATGTATTATATATATATATATATATATATGAGTTTTGCAGTTTATATTCCTACAGTGCAGAGTATGGATACTTATGGTTTACTATTTTCTGTAGTGATGCTGATTCCAGCTGATTCTTACTCTTAATCCACAGAAGAATTTACTCAGTTTGAAACATACTCAGTCAGTTGACAATGAACACACAAAACTGAAAGTTTCTGTAATCAATGCAGTGCAGTAGTGTGGCTGCAATGTGCTACATTGTATGTTTTGTTCTGCCTTTAATTAGGAATTGAGGGGTGTCACTTGGTTGGAGGCCTGTACTCCCCCCTCAGATTGTGCTGAATCTTGAAACATTTAGGTAAACAAGGGGCTTCAGAAGAAACTAAAGAAGGTAGTTGTTTGGATTTCATAATACAATTATGGTCTGCTGTTTATTTACCTCTTAGCTCATTGCATGTGTTTTTTTCTCCCATTACATGTTATTAGTGGTTGGCTTTTGTGGTGTTCAGATGGTGACCACCATGTTCACTGGGATGACAGTTTTATGATATATAAGAATTACTGAAATTATGTGACATTGTTGGGTATTGTCATAATGAAGCACCATTCACACAGCTCAGAGTTCAATGTATGCTTGCTCTTGTGTGATGTGAGAGTATTCAGTGTACAGCAGCATCAGTTATCTGTCAGGTTGCACATAGGTCAGCATTAAAGGTATTGCGGTGATAACCATTATCATAAAAATTACATGTGGTTTTCTGTCAAGAAGAATAGCTACCACTTTAGAGCAGAATAGGGTTCATGTAACAAAAGTGAGAGAACATGAACTGTCAGGACAGCATATTTTTACAGACCCTGTGAAACAGTTGTGTAGACAGACTGAAGAGACAGTTTTTGGCAAGTGGTGGCATGGAACTGGTCATATGGACTTCCTCCTAGTGTTCGGAAGTGTTTGGTTTTCATTACATCATGCATGTAGCAATGATTTCTGCAGCTGCATCTTGTGCAGATATCCATACAGTTGCTACTACTGTGAGATTGAGCATGTCCAGATTTGATATTTGTGCAAATATTGTTTTAGTGATAACTTTTCACCCACCAGTGTTTTCTGTCTGTTAGCTATATATTGAGCATTTAATTAAATCTTTGAAACATTATGTCAACTTCACTGAATCATGTGAAACATCTTACTCAGTGATGAAGGCTGTGTACATTGTATTGAAATAAGACAGCAGCAGTGTTGGCTGAAAGGTCATTTAGGAGGTAGGATCACCTGTAATTACAGATTGGCCATCCACCATTTCATTTGTGGAATTAATCAGAATTAATTACTTGCGACAGAAGTGGACCAAAATCAAACAAACTGTGTCAGTAAATGTTAAGTGCCCTGATTTTTGTCTTTTGTTTTTTTTTAATAGCCTCTGAGAAACTAAAAATGTGAAATTTCTACCCCCAGAAACAACTACTGCAGTAGCTCCTTAAATTAATTTAGACCAAGGCATAAAAGCACAGAGATCAATGTAATAGAAACAGGCTACAAAACACGTACGGCACAACTGTACAGAGCATTGGCTAATACTTTGCATTATATAAAAAACCACATTATGTAACAAAATTTGTCTTGAACAGGAAACTTGCATTATGTAATTACAGGCGGACCCCTGTATCCGCGGTTTACTGCGGCCCGAAAAAAATTTGGAAAATTAAAGAAATAAACGGTTCATAAGTTTTAAAACGCGCGCCAAGTGAGGACGGGCCGTAACATGGTGAAATCCAGCTGCCTGAACGCGCCCAGTACTTGACTCATGTTCCTTTGTTCCCGTACCAACTCTTCCTCGCAAACTTGCCACCATTCCGCTTCTAGCGTTCTCGCTTTTTGAATTAGTTGCCACGTTATCGCAGTGTTTGTGTTCAGAAAGCAACAAGAAGATTGGAGAAGTCGGTGAATACCCACAATAGGCTAAGATATTTTTTAACAAATAAAATGTTCTTACTACAGTTTAGGTACAGGCTGATTTTCATTGTAAAATGTGTAACAATAACATGTTATTTAATTGCTTATGCAGCACTTTGATGGAAAAGCATGATTTTTATTGTTCTGCCATCCCTTGAAACTGTACATGATACCGTACAGTACAGGTACTGTATTATTTCATTGCCCTGTCGTCTCTTGAGGGTTAGGCTAAAACGTCAGAATCCCTTACTTTCATACGTACGAGAAAGAGAAAGTACACTGTAAATGTACAATGTAGTGTAGAGTACACTTTATTATTACTGTATTTAATGTTGGTAATGCCTTACTGTGCGTAATTTATCAATTAAACTTTACCGTATTTATGTATGTTACACGAATATCACGTTATATATAGCGTTCTGTATTATCCGTGGTTTTACGTAACCGCGGTAGGTCTTGGAACGTATTACCCGTGGATACGGCGGTCCGCCTGTACTTGCAACTTTAAATGTTCTTGCATTCTGATTACTATTCAATAGTCTGTGTGGGGACATCATATTATTTATGCTTGTCTTCTGACCAACTATCTTTTTGTAAGCCAATTTTTATTGAACTCCTCAGCTGACATGGTATTAAAATCAGTATAAATGACTTACAAAGTTTGGTACTGAGGCAAGCCATCAGTTCTGCATGAGACGTGGCTTTAATGTGGCAGATGATCAAATATTCCCAAAGAGTGATATACAAAATACTTTAGGAAACACTGTTCTGTTCATTCGATTTGATATATCCAACAGGTGCTAGGCATTTCTTGGCTTGTTAAGTCTGTCTAGGATGTAATTGGTCGATCGTATGGAATTGCTTTATATTTGTGTGTCCTTTGCACATCACTGAATGTGAAGTGATATGTGTGCTTCGGAAATGAGTAAAGGTTCATACTGTGAAACGTGCAAAATTCCATATCATCAGCTGATCTTTCGCACTGCGGTATTAAGATACACGTTTATGTTCACATAAGCGTAACTTGGCTGATAGCACGGCGGGGAATCGACCATGGGTTTTACGAACTTCAATTTTTGAAGAAGTCAAGTTACAAAGAGGGGAAGTTTGGTTTGAACCAGTCCTTAATATACGTACACCCCTATTCCCCACTCTCATCCCAATTTTTATCTGCCTTTTTTCAACTCTAAGCCAAAAAAACTAATGTTGAAAAAATAGTGGAGGGCATTTGCCCCCTTCCTACAAGTTATGCCAGTGTTTGTTCACATGATAACATAATTCGTACTGGAAACACGTGACTCACAAATAGTTGCATACCTCGAGGTAAACATTTGTATGTACTACCAGTGCATGTATTGTAGTGCAGTGTCCACTGTAGAACCGACATTTTAACGTTCATATAAATTCAGGCTATATTGGCGACGAGTGCAACCGGCTACCTAAGTTTGTTTAAATCACATTCTTTAATGTTAGTACCATTTCAAGGTATGGTAACATGCGCTCTGCAGTTTCAGGACAGTATTCCGTGTCTTCGCAGTATCCTAGCGTTGTTGTAACATGTTGCTGTTCTTCGTTCTTCACGACGGCGCAAATATCGGTTTTGCTTGTATCTTCATAATGACTCTAACTTGGGGGTTTCCTGAGTAATGTTTCTGTCCCGAGTGCCTTTCAAACACTGTCTAGTAGCAGTACTAGTTAGAGCTTTTCCCGGCCGATACTTTTTCCGTAACTCCCAGCAACGGCGCTAGTTTTGCCTTTTCCTCAAGTAAAATTCTGTTGTGTCATAACGGCTGTAATTTGGCTTTTAATGATGCATCTTCCCCGTGTCCTAGCAACAGCACTAAATTTAGTTTTCCTCGAGCTGTCAGTTTTTCATGCGTGTAACAGTAACGTAACTGCCCCCTCCGTGATGAGTTTTAGAAGATTAGAGGGTGTCGGAAGGACACTGAATTATTTTTGTTGATTGTATCATGACAGTGCATACCGTTAACTAATTGAAGCCTTGTGGTTATTATATATTCCATCTGCTGTAGGAATGGAAACTGAATTTTGCCCACACCTTATTGTCATGTGTTTCGCATTATGATTACAACGAACTGCTATTATTTCTACACCATTCATAGACTGGTCTTTCTGATGGAAGCGCACTTCCTTCTTTGTGAGGAACAAACTGAGTCTGTATATTTGTAATGTACGTTAGTTTTAGTCTTTAAAGGGTTAAATGCTTCTTTTGCGTTTTTCTTCGCATTTTAGAATGTTTATAGCACACGTCTTTCTTTTAAAACACAGTACCTTTAGAACATGACGAAGATGCAGGCTACTTTTCTCAGAGACGTAATGCTCACTGCAACTGACGTTTGCGGCTGCTGCTACACACGAAAGCGGGGGGAAGAAAAAAACTCCCGCTTCTCTGAAAATGTATTCCAGTAGTTCCAGCTGTGCTGCCGGAGCTAATTCATCGTCAGCAGTGGACTTCACCTTGCTATTTCCATTCAGCCGGGGTGTCTGTCTTGACCGAACCTTTTGATTTTTAAGAAAATACTGGATACCGATCCTATTTTGGTCATTTCCGCGTGTGGTTCACGTGAATCCGTTTCCATTCTAAACGCTCTGATCGTCTGGACACGATTGTATGATTACGGTATATAGTTTATTGGCAAATAGAGTAATTATTACCGTTTTCAGGGTTGTGATGCCATGTGGTCTGGTAGATTTCCAAGGACCTACCATTAATATGGAGACGCCAGGCCTTTCTGATACGTCAGAACACCTGCATGGCATCACATACTAAGACTAAACGTCATAGTCTCTACTGTGGATCTGTCATATTTCGCAGATTTGGTACACCCATTGAATAAGTGTATTCGATTATGTTCTAACGAATGTAAAGCGTCGAATTTTTGTGACATCTATGGAAAAGTACATTTTGTAAATTCATATCTTTTTATCTTCCGATCTTCCCATAAGAAACCTGCCTTGACGAAAGCTGACCACACTTTTGCTTAAGTATGTACCAACTAACAATGACAAGGTAACATAATTCAAACTGAGCGTCACAGATGCAGCAGGTTCACGTGCAGGTAAGCACAGAAGAATGAGATTCTTAGGCCTTCGATGCCTTTACCGATACGAGGGAGGAGTCAAGACGTCGAGGAATTCCTTGCTGAATGCCCTTCAGAGTAGGAGGGAGAAGCCGGGCCCAAAGAGTGACAAAAATCGATACTGGCGTCAAAATTGTTCGTGACAGTGGCCATATTATATGCTACAAAGACCGTGATGGAAAATACAATAGCAGAAACGCATGCGTGTACAAGTAGCAAATAAGAAACCGGATGAAAATTAAATACACGAAACAACCAACGTACTCGGAACTTAGGTAAAGTAACAAACTCGGCAAATCCTTTAATACACTTAACGCAAACTAACCAAGTATACAAAAAAGCAATCATATTAATCGACGTAAGAGGATGGGAAGATATATGCGCAGGAGCAATAGACAAATGCAAACCACGCCAGCGACATCGTTACTGACGCAGACGCTCCGAAATCAAGAAGTGCACCGTAGAATACGTAACAGTAGGAAACTGAGAAGATAGATCTGTAGGTCCTTAGTATATGTCGATGCTGGCGTTGAAGTTAGATCCGACGATGATCGTGCGGTATGTCACGACTGCAACGATGACAGTACCTATACTTTCGACATTTCGAAACTAAAAAATAAATGTAATCCACCTGCAAGACAAGAAAATCCACATTAACCTCATGTAGTCCAGCCAGTACCCAAACACACTTGTAAAATTCAACGCCATTCATTAAGCACGATACGAGGACGAGTAGATGTTTTCAGAAATATGCGTGGGAGGAATAAAAGAGTGTCTTCAGCCAATGACGTTTTCATTGACGCAGACCCTGCAGAGTAAGTTGATTACTTGTCGAATACGTTTCAGAATAGAACGCAGAAGCCGAAACGAAATATGTAGATCTAAAAATAGACGCCTGCGTCGAAGTTGGTTTTTGTTACCAAGACAATGTTTACAATAATATGACAAGCGCATGCGCCAGCGGAATGTGGACACCATAAATTTTAAGCCAAATAAAAAAAAGCGGTGTTTTATTTGATGACCGATGCTGTATCCTCGACCACGCAGGAATTGTCCTCTGGCTGCCATGTCCAGACTGGCTCATGTGACTCCTATCTTCTGGTAGTCATGGGTCCTTTCCCAGGGCTGAAGGAGCTGGGAACTAAAGCTACCTATCTAATGTGTCAGATAATTCATGGAGATTAATTCTCACCCCCCTCTCCCCCATGCGTATTTTTGTCATAGTGTGTATGCACAGGAACTATTTTCTATATACATACACAGACACAAAAGGATTCTCGAACGTTTTGTCAGGAAATGTAGGAAACTTCTCGAAGAGCTGAGTTCCTTTAAAGCCTTTTATTGCGGCCGTAGATGCGACGAGAGTTAATTATCAGATTATGAGTTCTTACTGGACAATGACGGGGGGTGGGGCGGACAAACTCTAACGCTATTGGGTCATACCGAAAATATATTGAAGAAGGTGTGGTTACCACAGTCGGCTGTAATTAACAGACCACAGTGACCATAACAACTACACAAAACGGCCATCGGGAATTCGGAATACTACATTATGGAGTACATCCTTGCCAGTCCTCTTCTGTGAAAGTAAAAGTAATTTTTGTTCCATGTTATGCGATTTCCGGAAGAGCACTGCTTTTTGGAAGGTTCCAAGGCTTGGCCTGACTGTCCTTCTGGATAACGCAACATATACGTAGATGAAGATGAGTATGGAGCATTGACGGAATGATACTGACAAGGAAAAACCAAAAGTACGCGGAGAAAAACTTGTCCCACTGCCACTTTGTCGAACACGTATCTCTCAAGAACTGTCCTGGGCTCGAGCCCGGTCCTCCGCAGTGAGAAGCGGGCGACTAACTGCCTGAGCCGTGGCACGACGTCAGTTATTGTGAAGTTATGCTCCTACAAGATATGAAGACAGTGTCTTCTCATCATGTGTTCACCCGGCGGCTCGAGGACGAGCGGTCCCAGCGACTGGGGTGACTACTAGCTAACAGGAGGCAGCAGTGTTTGACAGGAGAGCAAGGTGGGCCTGACGGAATTTGTATCGCTACTGTACGCGGTAGCAGAGTGTGAAAGGATTTGGAAGGAGACGGTAGTGTGTGTGATAAGTAAAGGTAGGAGGTGCAGGTCCCAGTGGCCGCGCGGTGTAAGGCGTTGGTCTGCGGCCGCTCGTCTGCTGAGATTGTGGGTTCGAATCCTGCCGGGGGCATCAATGTCTGTGTGTAGTGAGTGTTGTGTGTTGTCAGATAGAGGTGTCTGCGACAAGCTGATCACTCGTCCAGAGGAGTCCTACCGACTGTGATGCGTCGTTGTGTGTGATCTAGAAACCTCGATAATGAGGAGGCCATGGCCCATTGGGGGCTGTCGCTCCAGTAACAAACGAACAAAAGTAGGAGGTAAAGGCAACCCCATGACATTCCTGGGCTGGCAGAGGGGGGTAGCGGAGGTATACATCCAACCGCTTTGCAACTCGTCTGTAGAAGGACGTGAGTTGTGAGCACCACGCTCCGGCCCCCATTGTACAAGAGGCTGGGGTGGGCCTCAGGGCTCATCTGGACTGCACGGAAAACTTCGCCTCCACCGCGATTCGAACTCCGGACTGTCCAGCCCATAGTGGGTCGCTATACCGACTACGCTAACCCGGCCGCCATTTATGAGGAGTACTATCCCACTGTTTACCTGGAGAGAGTAAGACGGGGCAAAATTTCAAAACAAACAGTGCCTTGACGGAGACTGGAACAAGCCACCTAAAAATGCAAGTCAAAAGCTTTACTGTTTTAGCTTATTGCGCCGTGTATTTGAACCGTCTGAAGGAAGGTGTAACACGGTAATCTGGAACGAAGTGCAATTTTATGCTACTGTTTTAAATTCAAGAACAATGGACCAAAAATTAGCATGACCACACGTCTTGTATATCCGACGTCTGGAACCGGTTTTGAGCTTAGAATTCCGTAATCCAGCTTAAAATTATGTCTTGAGACTTGAACAGAGGAAGTTTTACCGTACGCAGCTCTGATATGAGTCTTTTTGAGTTGAACTGTCTTTGTTTACGCACTGGAGGTGAAAATAATGATAAAATTTCGATTGTAGAAGTATGCGTATTATTGTGTTACAAATTTTTTTTATGTTTTTGTTGACCGTGCATCCCTGTCTAATCTTGTAAATAAAGCCAACCTGGTGCACAATTTATTCTTAGTATATTTATCAGTCTCTACATGTAGAGATTGATAAATATACTAAGAATAAATTGTGCACCAAGTTGGCTTTATTTACCAGATGTGTTACACATCTAGATTTAATCCTCATCGTACTACCTCTTTTGAATAGGTTTTGTACTGTTTTATTTTCTCGAAAATTCTGAAATTTGAAGCTAATATTTTTCTCATGTGCATTTCGTCCGCATTCCATCCATCGTCTTTGCGTGTTTGTCCTGGTAGTGATTCTACTCAAGGCAGACTACTGTTTCCCCTGTACTGAAAGTGCGGTTGGGAACCCTAAATAAAATATTTTTGGAATAATCTAAACATGCACGTCGTTGTTTTCTCCAGGTTGAGTGTATGTAGATATAGATGGTTTCCCATTTCATTCTCGGTACTTTGGTTAGGCGTAAGACGCCCAATTAGGTAACGAACAGAGAGGGAGAGGGAGGGGGCGATATTACATGTTATTTTTCATATTACGATCTACTTGATTATGACTCCGTGTAGTAAGATAAGCGTGCACCACAACTTCGGACAGAATACTGCCACTGTCTTCAAGGTAAAATTGTTACCAAACTACACGATGTGATTTTATAAACGCCATCTCTTTGACGGAATGCACATAGTGATGTCCGTAAATGACCCCGACGATTTTAATCGTGTAGTACTCGGAACACGTGTACAGAACAGAACAGCTGAAATAGGCTATGTGGCAGATATAAGGATACATTCATGGAGTTACAATTCGGCAGTTAGGTTGCAGCTTACTGCACCCTCTGGCCGCAACTTTGAGAAACTTTTGTCAGTATTAAAAATGGCCGCGTGTGAAAGATTGGAGTGTTGTGTGTTAGCTTTCATGAAACGAAATTTCTTGTGACAGTGCAAAGACAATTTAATCGCAAGTGCAGTGGGATCCACGAAGTCAACCATCGATTTTGATTGTGAATGTTTGTTAGAGTTATGCCTGTAAGAGCAAAACTGCCGGCAAGCAATCCGTGTGTATCTAACGTGTTGGAGAATCTAGGCGTCTTGGTAAACAGCGTTAAGTCCAAGCCACTCTGCAACAGTCAAGTCTATTCTTCCTATCGTGTCACCTTCCCCCTCCCTCAAAGCTTCATAACAAAATCGTATTAAGTATCGAATGTGAGCACAGTAGACGAATTGCTGTGGTGTGCCCTGTCACGGCAGTGGACTGGTCTGCCTTGTGTCTCAGATGTGACAAGTTATCTGCACGTTCTAGTGAATCGACACAATTCGGAAAATGGCGCAGGGTTTCCAGTGAGCGTACAGTGGTGTTCGCGTGTTCCCGCTAACTGAAAGTTTGTAACTACTGTTCTTTAAGAGCCGGGAGAGCTGAGTAGAGTGAGTGGGCTTCGGACTGGTGACGGGAGAATCGGAGATCGATTTCCGGTAAAGGCACAAAGGTTAGTCTTCTCCGCCGCGTCCAGACCGACTCTGGTCCAACCCAGTGGGTATCAAGTTCTCTTTCCACTGGGCTAAGGAGACTGGGAGATTAAGCTTGAGTCATATCTGGTGCTGAACGTTAAGTCAGACGTACCTATAGCCTACTTCCAGTCCCACATGTATCTTCATAGCGTGGTGCCTACCGAAGTATAGGGCCAATTTGACTATCTACTTTGTACGTACTTACCCTAGTTGTGCGGACCGAAGCGCGTGTGATTTTCTTAGTTGCGAACATGCGCAGTAGGGGGAATGTTTTTGGCGGGCGGGCTGAGCGAAGGGGCATTCGTAGTTGGCAACCCTTGGTGTTCGGATCGTAACAAAAGGAAAATTTTATTAGAAATATAAGAATAAAGAAGAGCAATTGAAATGTGACAATGTTCTTTCACGCAAATGTATTCGGCAATTTGTTGCGCGTTATTTTTTAATTTTACGTAGAAGAAAATGCTGTTTACGATATATTCGCGTATTTTGGGCGTTGAAGAATATGTATAGGTTAACTTGCTTATACACTGGTACACGTAACGTCTGGGGTTTGTAGCCGCTTACTGGAAAGATAACATTTCATTTATTGTAATTATGTCTGAGTGTCGACGTGTTAAGATGTGTTTGTGCGAATCTGGCGGCAATAGAGCCCTTCACGAAGAGAGGTACTGGAGCAAAACACGCCTGAAAGTAAGTACTTGTTTCTTTAATTGTCTGATCAATGTACCTGTGTACTGTATAAACTGGAATCCGACCAAGATTGCGTAGAGTCAGCTTTCACTTAAAATCCCATCACACCGAAGAGTCGTCATTCGAGAAAACCATTAGTTGCACATGGCTCCTAAAATAGTCATGAGAAGATAGAAGTGCTTAAAATGTAGGTTATTTTATGTATTCAACTGCAGTAGACGATAAACACATTTGACATGAAAATGCGTTAGTATCTGCGAGTCGGTAGCATGACATGTTTTAGGTTTATGTTTTCCTTGTTCATATGCATGAAAGTGTGATTTGTATATCTTCCAGACTCTTGTACACAGTTAACTTGGGTTTCTTGCGAATTTGCTCCATCCGTTCTGTTTATCTTTGTGTACCTGAAGTTACCAGGTGTGCCAGAAATATTTAAAAAAAGCAAGAATTTTTCCCACACCTCAAACTCGATCCCCTGTGTCACCATTACTGTATTTGTCCCTACTAAGTTTCTGTTGCTTCTGCTTTATTTTACACCGTCACACACAACTTCCAAAAGTTGTGAAAAAATATCAGTCTCACTATTCTTTAACCTTTTGATGCCTAATGTCAACTATAGTGGTCGTACCGCACCGCTAACCTCTAAAGTTGCATTTTATATATTTATTCAACAAATATAGGTACTGAATATTTTAAACGTGGTATATACT
>Ga0136643_10008695_pt1 | contig 14877 bp, 7 predicted proteins | sample TergutLab28metaG_FD_96883 | JGI IMG/M metagenome (GOLD analysis project Ga0136643, IMG submission 96883) | Labiotermes labralis P1 segment gut microbial communities from Petit-Saut dam, French Guiana - Lab288 P1 (version 3) (version 3) | ecosystem: Host-associated > Arthropoda: Insects >... | reverse complement strand
TGCACGCTATTCTTCATATACTTTGTTTCCACCAAAAAGGACTTACTTTGGCCCTCTCTACCCACTGCATATGTATAAATTGAGTTGAAATATGCGTTTTTCCCTTCTAGCAGAAGGTAGCACATTGTGCTTGCTCTGGTAGATATCAGTTACTGGTGTGCTGTGATAGACATTATGATTTTTGTTATTTCTTCTTTAGGAGAATGTGTCCTGTCACTTCTGTGCTTTTGAATGCACACCATAAATTCACCTGAGGAATATCTGTAAGTTCGATGTCTCAGGTATATGTTGGGTGGAATAGAAGACCAAGTACAGGAGTTATGTCTTTTCAGGTAGCATGTGAAATGTCAGAGATTAAGACAGAAATAAGACATGTTGGAGATCACATAGCAAGAATGGAATTGCATGGGGGATGTGTGCTACATGACAAAGTTCATACCAGAGAAATACACATAAAATGGAAATGAGAATACTGTTTTTACCTGAAAATAAGAAGCCTTCTAGTTATAGCCTTCAATTCTGGGGAAAGTGCTTGTATGTAATGTGTTTAACTGTGTGTGTGTGACTATAAGGTGACCCAGATTTTCATATGATGTATAAAGAAAGTTTCTCATCTTATATGCGGGCAAATATGGTAGCCATTTGCAAATTAGTTTTCGTTTCCTTTGGTATTCCTGTGTTCAATAAATATTTGAGTTTGAAACACTGTAATTGTTTATGGAATACTGTATGTTTTGAGTGTGACACATATTTTATGTGGTTATATTTGCCCATGATAGAATGCTTTTAGCTGGAAGAAGTGTGAGCAAAATGTCATTGTTCAAGCTGCACACTGTGAGGGAAGTAAGATGTAAGGCTGCACACACACACTTGTTACCTTGACTGACACAATATTGAGGTGTTTATCAACATAAAACACTGATTTCACAGCCTTTTTTCAGCAGAAGGTGCATATGGGACAGTTTCGGTAATGATTAGTTTCCATATTTTCTTTTATTCTGACAGTTTTATGTGTGAAAACTGTTGAAGTAAATGTAGAGTGAAAATAAAGCTGTTCCAGTGCTTATCATGAAAACATGTAACAGAGTGGAGATATTGGTCTGCTCAGTCTTTGGCACTAGATGGAGATGGGTGGTCAGCTTCATGCCCCAGCCACTTTATGCCCTATGAAAGAGACCCCAGTATCCATTGATGGAGGTTCAGTGAACCCAAAAGTTGGTCTGGACGCTATGGAGGAAAGAAAACTGCGATTCCTCTGCTGCCTAGCCCATAGCCTGATCACTGAAATTTCGGGTGCATCACCCTTTCTGCAGTGTTCAGTATATAGTCAGGAACATAATTTTCAGAACTGCACTTTCTCATTGTGAAGTGTATCTACTAAGAACCTAATTCAGCTCCATATCTTTCAGTGATGTGATTGTAATCCAACTATTTTTAATGAAGCAGGACCACAACAACATCTAAGTTGGTTTCTTTTTTGTGCTGTACAGAAATGTACTGCTGTCTTGTGTTTTAACAGCAGTTTTTCTGTGGGGTTCCAATCATTATTTCTGAAGGCTACGTTTGTTCTTCATACAAAGAGATCTGCATAAATTATTACTGATATGTAGTATTATGTTCCAGTTTGCAAATTCAGTAATTATTGGGGAGCCTTTATGAATATTTTCCAATCAAATACCGATACAAAATGAATGATGAGTCACTTTAAGTGTTTGAATGTCCGATGAACATAAATTATGATGCACACCTGTTTGTGCCATATTATGTTGTCAAAGTCCCAGCCTTTTTGGATTCTGCTTCTGAATGTGCATTTTTGTTCTGTGTTTTTTGGTGTTCCACAGTTTAGAATATACATCTGGACATGTTTTGGAGTATGATGCATTATGAAAGCCAGAAAACTTGCATAATTCATTGACTGATATTACGGATTCAACATTTTGTTTATATTTTATGCACTAGTCTGGTGAATATAGCTGTTTTTTTCTCTTTTTGTATTTTCCGTATTGTGGTTACAAGTATTTATAAACATCTTATGGTTAATGTTTGAAATTCAAGTTTTGTTCTATTGTCCAGAGGGGAAGGGTGAAAACAGCCATACATATATGTGCCTTTGCCTTGTTTGTCTTGCTAACCATTTATGAGCTGTGACATTTCACTCAGTAGAGTGATGGGCTGGAAGGGCATGATTCAATTTCCAACAGGGACAGGATTTATCTTTCAGTTGCTGTGTCCAGGAGGATGACTGGTTCCATTAAACTTTTAGCCAAAGGATACCAGGGGCTGTACATGTGCTGTTAAATTAGAAGGGTGGGTGGACCCCAGAGCTAGTGCAGTTGCTTCAGAGAAGAACAGTTTTATCCGCCTGCCAGGAATTGAACCATGGTTGCCCAGCCTCTAGCCCAGTCACTGTATGACTGGGCTCTTCTGGCTTCTATGTAGAGACAATTATAATGTTAGTTAAAGTGCCATTGTCACAACTGAGACCAAGTCAAATGTAACAGGGAACTTTGCAGGAGGTAAATTTAGAAAGTGATACTGAAGTGATCATTATGCTGATAACAAGACAAGTGTTTCTGATTGGTAGAGGCAGAAAATCTGCATAATGAGGAGCTTAATGATCTGTAATCCTCACCAATTATTATGTGGGTGATCAAGTCAAAAAGAATGCAGTGGGCAGGACATGTGACATATGGGAGCAGAGGAGAGGTGCATATGGGATTTTAGTGGGGAAATCTGAGGGAAAGAGGTCACTTGGAAGTCCTAGGCATAGATGTGAGTATAATATTAAAGTGGGCCTCCAAGAAGTTGGATAGGGGTTATGGACAGGTGGTAGGCTTCATTGAATGCAGTAATAAACCTCTGGTTTTCATAATATGTAGAAATTTCTTGACTAGCTGAGGAATTGTTAGCTTATCAAGGACTGTGCTGCATGGAGTTAGTGTGTCAGGGACAGAAAGTATTGCTCAAGTATGAACATTCAGCCAATTCAGAGGTCTTAAAGCAATCTTGACATGATTGTAGAATCTTCTGGTATTTATTTTTCTGTGTTGTAGATATTTTGGTTAAAACAGCTGAAATTTGCTTGGCAGTGAATGTGTTTCATCTGCTTTTTGAGTGCTTCTTCATTTCATAATTGTCATCTGTGTGTTTACTATCACACTTTGTATCACTTAAATGGCAGAATATATGGTCCTGTTACTGAAATTCACAGCCCAGTGTATAGCACTTGTTCTTTCTATTCAGTAGATGTAGGAGACTGGTTGCCTTCACAACTGTTTTGTCACTTTCCAATTTCCTTCCATGCAACTATCAGGATCATACTCAAATTAGGCTACAGTTTCATATATTTATTTTAACCAGAATTTTAATTTATCACAGAAGCAACATGTATAAAAATGAAACAAACATAACTGTAAAAATTGGGATCTCAGTTTAGCTTAGCGGTTGTATAACTTTTTAAGTGTTCTGCCAAAGTATTAAGTTTGATGATGTCCCTTAAGGGTTAAAACATGTTGCTGTAAAATTACTAATGAAGATGTTGCTCTATTCAGTATAAATGAAGTGCTTTTCTCCTCGCCTTAGTGGCTTTTAATAGTGGCACATCATCTAAACATACAGCATGCCACAGACAAGAGACTGTGTGCCAAAAATGAGAGTTATTTTGTAAAGGTTTTATACATAGGTACAGTAATGAGTGAAAAATTATTTTGGGTTGATATTTGTCTCTGTCATTATCACGACTGCTCTCGTCTGAGTCTGTACCAATTCACTATCCATGAACTCTCTGCAGTTTACTGATGTTATCTGTGATATAGAAACAGTATCAAAGGTACTCAATCAGTAACTTGTTTTTGTTAGACTAAATGCTGCTGAGGTGCTCTGTGTCATGGTATGACAGGAGCCAAAGAATGGTTTTTGAAAATATGGTGATGATCATTTGTATTATGCATGAAGTGGGTCATTATCTTGCATGAATTGAGGTTTTCCCAGTGTTACTGATGAAGATTAAAGTGTTTTGGGATATGATGGTTGATAATCAGGTACCAATATTTTGGAGCAGCTTGCTGCTTCCAGCTGAAGGGTAGTTCAAGAATAAGAACTTGTATTGAAGAAACAGTAGCACTGCACAGGGAAATAGGTTAGGCAATTGGCATCGCAAACCAGAGGCAGAAGTGTTACAGCGAGGACGAATCCACGGGTAAAACATGCCAGAGGCATGGACATTGAATATGAAGTGGGAAGAAGGAAGCCTGGACTTTACTGCTAGAGTTATGTGTCACTGGGGGGGGGGGCGCTTTCTCCTTTTTTTTTTTTTAGGGGGAATGAATGAGAGGTTTACATCCGTGATGTGCTTAAGGCCATCTTTCCAGATGATCAGGTCCATGTATCAATATTTGGTGTCTTCTGTGTCATTTCTGTAGATAACATTAAACTGTTCACGGGAGATATATAATGATGATACTGATATTCTGCATTAAGGAGAAGCTTCACCTTGAAAACATCAAAGCATAAAAGCGTTAAATATTATACAGTTGTAATAATTTATTATTTTACTGAAATGTATACAAGATATCAAATTAAGTATCTGAAATGCCTAAACATGCCTGCATTAGCATATCTCATGTCAAGTAAATGATGTAACTTATACATACACTGGAAAGATTGCTGTGAATAACACTTCATTGAACCCAACTTTGATACTGCATGACATAGCACATCCTCTGTATGACAGGTGCAATACGTGAATGTGAAAGGTGCAAAGTGAACATGATGTATCCTTTCATATAGAATATAAACCTGAAGACACAGGCAGCACAGGATACATCACTTCATATCTTGTAGTTGTTGAAACTTAACAGCATGTAAGTACAGACAGAATATTTTGAACCCTTCCCACACTGGGAAAAAAATATTGGAAGTTCTATTCCCTGTTCATTTCTTCAGTCAAAGTTTAAAACCAACAGTCAAGCGGTGCAGGAAAATCATGAAGAGTAATCTCGTCTATTTTACAGTCAGTAATGAAAAGTTATTTTTTTAAATTTCACACAAACCTGCTGTACAGATTTGTGTTCCATTATCTAGACTTATGATTTGGAATTACTCATTGCAGAAGACAGTAGTGAACTGGTATCTTGAATACTTTCTGAGAGCTTGAATTTTACTATGGTTTGTGTGCAACTCTGAAAAAAATGATGTGCCACAGGTTCCATTATATAAGTTTCCACCCTTCACTCATATATGCTGTACTCACAACTTGCCCAAGTACTGCCTATTAATAAGCTAGTGGTAGGGCAAAGCAGCTGTGCCATAGCACCTACAGGTCACAAAAACATGCTTCAGCACTTTTTGTTTTAGTGCCATCCCATGATGTTCTGTAAATGATTCTGTTAAAAACTGCATGAGACAGAAAAAACATTTATGGCACTGTATATTACATAAAAGCATTAATATAGGAGATTTTTAGTCATACCAACACTGAACTGTTATGAATTAAACAGACTGAAAAATAACATTTAAAGTTTGCAGATATTTGGTAATATGGGTTACAGGAAAGGACACTTAATTACATATGATTCGGTGCGCAAGGTTAGTCAACAGGCTGTATAGTAATAAATCGGGACAGGAGGAAGGCTAGCACACAGGTCCCTGCTACGAAACAAGCAGCAAAAATGTACCAAGTATCTTCATCAAACACATCTGTGAATGCCGGTACTTGTTCATAGATTGTATCAATCAACCGTAGGTTGTAATCCTTTTTTGCCATTCTGCTTGCATTTATGATTCTACTCTTTATAAGGGTACGCTACAGGAAAATAATGATAATCTTAACAATACAACTAATGCTTCTTGCTGGCTTTTTTCTCTGATTTAGTTTTGGGTGCAACAGTTTCAGGTTCTTCAGTTGATGCCAGTGGTGTGATGTGTTTATTACAAAGTCTGAGAAGCTCCAGATTTGTCAGGTTCCCAGTCTTAAATACAATCACTTCATTACTACCTGAAAGATTAAAAAAAAGCTGTTTATTACCTTTATACAGGCATCATTTTTCAACACATGAACACTGTTACACTGTTTATGTGATACCTCTCTTTTACTTTCATTTTGTTTTGTTACTGGATTAGGCACATCAAGTTTGGTAAATACACATGCACAGTCCCACTGTGTTGTTTTACATGGGTGTGAAACTTGGTCTCTCATATTAAGGAGAGTACACAGACTGAGCATGTTGAAGAACAGGGTGATGAGGAAGATAGGATATTTGGGGCTTAGAGGGAGGAAGTGACAGAAGTGTGAGCAAAATGCATGATGAAGAGCTTCATGTTCTGTACGCACAAATATTCAGAAGAGATGAGCAGGGCATGTCACACATGAGGAGAAAAGAAATCCACATAGGGTTTTTGTAGGAACACATGGGGGAAAGAGACTGTTTGGAAGACCCAGGCAAAGATGGGAGGATATGTAAATGGATCTTAAAGGAATAGAAAGGGAGAGAATGGACTACAATAATTTATCTCATGACAGGGATGAGTGACAGGCTCTTGTAAGAATGGTATGGAACCAGAAAATGCAGGGAATTTGACTAGCTGAGGACCATCCTGTCAAGGAGAACTGTACTCTAGTAAGCTGGTCCCACTGGAATTGGAGTTCCAGTGATACATATTGTACTGAGTAAGAATCATTCTGAATTAGAACTTATTAAATTTCTGGGACGGTGCTTTGTGCTCTTTAAGTTTGTTTATTGCAATTTCAAGGGAGAGATTTCTGATTTCTTTTGAAACTGGAAACTGCTACACAGGTCATGGATCCCCATTTTCTTTACTTTGTCACATGTACAGGGACACACAGGAATACTTCTGCTTGAATTACGAATCAGCACAAGTGTACTCTGTGTCAGATGTGAAGTGTAATTCCTGAAATTCCAAGAGCTACTCAACTAGTCAAGGAATTCCTTCCATTTTATGCAAACCACAGATTCACTACTTTGCATGAAAGTCTGCCATTTCTAGGGCCTGTGTATCACTACACAACATGTTGGCTTTACAGTGAAAAGTTGTTAGCTCCTTGCCCATCTCCAAAGCTGAAGGGCCATCTCTTACAGGTTTCCCTCAACTTGCTGCATATATATGCAGCTGTGTTGGTCTGCCATGGTGACAGCTGATCTGCTCAGTTACTGTAATCCATTGCAAGGGTTAGATTCCTCAAGAATGGTGGGTCAGGTAAATCCATGTTGGGCAAACTTAATACCAAGTAGGAAGAATAGGGATGTGATTGCAGCTGCACACAGTCTGTCATTAATACTAAAATTCTTTCACACACACGAATGAATGGCCCTACTTATACTATACACGAAATAAAAAGACAAAACCATGAATACTATGACCTTTACATATTGTAAATAAAAATATACTGAAGATATTTTACTGTGCAAGGGTGAAGAAAGATACAGTGGGGAATGCTGGAGATATGAGAAATAGTACCAGAGCATGGGTTCTCAGAATTTTCGGGTGGTGTACTACTAAATGAAATTCAATACTTTCAATGTCTATATTTTTTTGGATTTAAATAAAAAAGTTGAAATTGGAAATACTGACTGACAGCAGTATGAGTTATATAATGTTGCCAGCAATGCTGCGCATTAGCTAATGTATCTCACTGATGTCTAATTTATATTTTAAAATATGTATCCTTTTATATCTTATGATTCCTTACTAAAGCCACATACCAGTACACAATAGCTGGGGGATCAGTAAGGCTATACAAACCAAAGTTTTAGAAACATGTACTAGAGCATGCTTGGTAGATTGTGTGTATTCCCACTGCTGACATTTGTCTTTGAATGTACCATACTGTTCACTGTAACAGTATTATTTAATACCAAAATTTGACTCATTTCTTCATGATGCATGATGGGTTAACAGAATATACTGTGCATAAAACTGAACTTACTTAGTGTAAAAGTGACGGATGGTTCACTTCGATCACACAAGATGTCTGTCTTGACTTTACAGTTAAGGTTTGTTGCTAGAACTTCAGTGCCTGTCAAACTGAACAGAAACTCCCTGCAAAAGAGGGAAAGTACAGCTAGTAGGAGTAAAATTAATACATATGAGTTATCACACTGTGGATATTCTTTATAGTGTGCAAAGTGCCAAGAATTATTTACAAATGGCAGAATTGGGTGTGAAGTAATTATGGCACTGAATATTCAGGTTAGGTTTGTGTGGTTACTCTGAAGATGAAGGCATAGGGTTTTGCTGAAATATGGGTATCTGTTCCATAAACTATAAGGCATAACATCCTATAAGGCTATTATCTTAATGGGAGACTGATTTTATTCAGAACATGTAGCAAATGCTCATATAGATATACAAAGTGCCTCCTTCCATTGATATGTTTTTTTTTGTATGACGTATACAAATTATGGATGTCTGAGCTTTTCAGTTTACTGGCCTTAGCAGGGTTCTTTTAGCTAGTCTTGGTATGGCTGTATATGATTAGCTGGTTTTATGTGTGACTGTATAATTTAAAGTTGGGGTGATTTCCACCTTCTGAGTTGTGTTACATGTAGAGAAGCTGTAACTGCAATGAAATATAATTGTCATGTCTGTAAATCTAAGACAAACATAACTGATTACTTTGTACCTGGAATGCTGTAATATTATCTACAATGATGGCACATTGAGCTCAGTGGCATATGTTATTAATTCATAAGGAATGAAATGAGGAAGCGTCCTCCATTTGCTTCTTTTCATGCAGAAGGCTCAATTAGAAGAACAATGACATGGATACAACAGTATTATTTATCAGTGATCTTTGTGCAAAAGTGCCAGCTTTAATAATACAGGGATTTATTGAGATGCTGAGTGATGTACCAATTTTAATAAAATCTAAAGGTTCATCTTCATTGAAACTTATCACTGGTTCATACTCTTAGGTCAGTTTAATCCACCTAATTGTAAAGAGTAGCACTGATTCCTGTGCTACGTCAGTTCAAATCACATAATATCCACACAGACAATTTAGAGAAGATCCATATTAGGCCAGTTTGTCCTCTGTATTTTGCATCCATAATTTACATACACATCAGATAGGAAGATGCAAACAAATAAAGCACGCCAATTCCAGCACTTTCTCTGTGCATGAAGACTGTGCACCAACCAGGAGAAACTCATACTGAAATGGAATCATTTTATATATACTGATGTGTATTAAAGACAACTTGATCATCATTATCACCATCTTCTCCTTCTCCTTCAGTCTTTTGATTGGTTGGCAGCTTTCCATCTGGAATTGTTGCAGGCCATTCTCTTCATTGCTGTATCACTGTCAGCTCCCGTGTTTCTGGAAACTTGCTTTAAGTACTGTAGTTGTCTTCCCACAGCCATTTTTCTGGATATTACTCCTTCAAGGATGTTTACTACAAACTTTGTGATACATCCACATTATTACTAAGACATAATGTATTGTTTTGCCCTACATATTTTAACTTTTATGCATCCTCTGAAGCAAGAATTTGGTTTAAATTTAAAGGCCAAGTTTCTGGCTCACAGATTACACAATGCATCTAGGTTAGAAAAACCAGTCATTTAATTCTGTATAGGCAAATGATATCCCAAGAATCATATATAACATATCAATACACTGCATGGACAGAGTGAAGAATTAAAGTGGGTGGTACACATATATGAACCACTGTGCTTAAACAATTATCTTTGGCTTCTTATATGCTACTTGGAGACATTATTTTACATGCTGAATTATCTAAATTGAGAAAAACCAGAATGAGTGAAAGGACTGATGTTTATTTTCTAACCAGCGAGAATGTGAAGGATTCAAAAGTTGATGTGTACATGCACATTTGTGTAAGTCAAATGATCAGACATCAGTCAACATTATGCTAGTATACTGTGACAGCCACAAGATGGTTGCCTAGTAAGATGGTATTATCTATTTTTATGACTTTTCGTTAACTTATGGAAGTCATAATAATTTACTTCTTGGACAGCAAATATAGTACACATAGAAGTTTTGTGATACATGCAGTTCATGAATTGCGTAGAAAAATGAAGTATTAAGTCTGGGGGGTTTAAGAATTAAACATTGGATGAAGTGTACCCATTTTTCACTCATATGTATTTGCATGCTTGAAAATAAAAAGGGAAAGAAATAATTGCCATTGTTTATATTTTCAGGTAAAATATGGCTATGGAAAGGCCAAAACTGGCCATTCCCGTGCCAGAGTTGCACTCTGTGAGACGTGAAACAATATCGATGCTTGGCAAGACATATGGTTGTGGACAATGCAGCGGTAAGTACGACAACCTCGTGTTGCTGTTGGGAGAGATATATTTTATTTAATGATGCTGTCAGTTGCTAAAATTATACAGCATTGATGGTGCTTTAATGAAATATGTGTATGGAGCATTGGTAGATGGATAGACAGGGAAAAGTGAAGGTGCGTTGAGGACAACCTGTCCTAGTGCCACAAATCTCACATAAAACTAGTCTGGGTTTGAACCTGAGCTTTCACTGTAGGAAGCTGATGACTAACCACATAAACCACTGCATGGTCCTTCCTTTTATCTGTATGTCCCTGTGTATGTACGTGTGTGTTTAGTAACACCTCTGATTTCACATTTGAGAGGTATGTGGTTCAAATGGCCAGTGACCAGCTGTCCCATTGAAGGTATTCTGTGGTGTAATTTAGCAAGGCCAGTGATGGAATAGCACCTTACAGTAGCCTATGGTGCCTCTTCCCACATCACAATTTAGGATCATACACAAATCCATGTAGGAATTGTTGCAGTCAGAACAGAACCAGGACAGGTTCTGCTCCAAGTAGTATGATTTTCTGCTGTCAGGATCATTCAAACCATGCCCTGTAGTAAATAATTCATTCATCTAACATTGACAGTAAACAGGCATAATATTAGCAATTCTCTCTTTCTGTCACTGTATCTTAGTTCTTGCTGGATAACATCAGTAGTTTATAAATAGCTCACATTCTGAAGAACCTGTAATGGTGCCCGTGTCATAACTGATGGTCACTGATACTTGTCACACACACCACTGTTTAAGGCCACAGAAAGAAGTCCCACAGCAACTCTCTTAGCATCTATCTCAAGCTGTTATGCTGGCATGTCCAGGACACTTCTGTACATTCCCCTCTAGTCTAACTATACTGTTCAGTGAATGTTGGTAGTGATAATCACATGATAACATTTGTTCTATTTTTTTTTGCCCTTGACCCAGAATCATAAATCACATTGAACCTGTGGGTGTTTAGGCTTTCACAGGAGTGCAGTTAAAAATACCCTTTTTTCTGGGATATTGCACTGTCACCATGTGTTCATTGCCTGATGAGGTAAGGCCACCACATGGTCTCAATAAACACACAATGATGGAGTGCAAACCCAAATGAACCTTAAAACCAAAATGGTGCCAAATGTGTATACTTGATGAGTATGAGTAAGCCACCAAATTTGCTTGGATATTTTGGGAGTGCAGGATCCATTAGAAGGCTCTTGTGGCCCAAAGGTGGGCTTGAAAATCCCTGCCCCAAGCTGTGAGCATTTTTGTTACCACCTTCCGTTGGACTTCTTTCTTTGCCAGATAATTTACTTCTTCAGTTGTGAAGTGTGTCCATAAAATAATGGCTTTTGTTATGACAGTAACTAGTTTCATTCGTTGTAAAAAACATCTGGTTTCGTATTTAATTAACTGTACTAATCTTAAAGGAGATACAGGGCCATTTTCATCATACCACATTTCCTTCTGGACAAGTAGACAAACATGTGTACCAGTTATACATACACACATGTGCAGATGCACGCTTATCTTTAGTATTTATGTGTTCATGTATGAATGTGCGACTGGAGAGAGGGGCAGAATGAATTTAGGTAGTGTCATCAGTGCAGTAGACAGTTCAGATAGCTCTGCCAGGGTGGCTTGGCTACATGCTGTATGACTGGGAAATGTGGGTTTTGATTCTTGGCAGAAACAGAGGTTTTTCTTGATTCACTCAAGAAAATAACAACTCTGGGGCCACTCAACCTCCTGGGTTCAGTGGGTAAAGTAGCTGGGATGTTGAGATGTGAATGAGTGAAGTCATACCTTCACTGCCCATTATCTGTTACGAATGTAGCATTACATGGAGCTGAGTGCTGAGTTTCAAGACGTGTGCTGTACCCCAGGAGAAAATTTACTTGCTACTCCTTGAATGGAGGCTGGGTGGGACCCACAGCCAGTCTGGATGCTCTGGTGAATTGAATGCTGTCTTGTCTCTGCTGGGATTTGAAGTCACTGCGTTGACCACACTGTGGCTTGGAATTCAGTGCACTAAATACTGTATTTGTGGAAAGAGGGGTCAGTGTTTCATTCAGAAGATAACTCTACAAATGATTCATATTTGGGAGTGGCCCATTATGGGATCATTTAACATACATTTAACTCAGATGTGTGTGGGCATGCCTGTGTGCCTGCTTGCTAAACTCATTGACCTCAACAGTAAACATAATCCTTTCACACCTTTTTATTCCAACCTCACTGCCACTGGTTGGAAGTTAGTTTGTTAATGGGGGAAGACACTTTGGCATGCAAAAGCATAAACTCTTGCTATCTGTTACTGATTTACACGAATTAATAGAAATGTCAGTGACAATAAAAAGCAATTATGACACACTGCTTGCAATCATACCTGTTTTGCTCTTACTGACTACTGTGATGTGGTGATGTGTTATGATTAATTTAATTGTTATTAGATTTAACCATTTCTTTCTGTTTCATAATGCTGTATAAAGCTACACTGGTGACCATAAAATTGCTTTTTTATGTAATAGTCTATTTTCTTGCGTTGTATGAAAATTACCACAACCAAGTTGCACATTTTTAGGGATATGTTAAAATAAAATTTTCTGAGTTCTTATTCAAGCACCACAAATAACTAGTATGATTTAAGAATAGTAATTTTACATATGGATACAGCACTGCAGAAGTAGAGTAGTGTAAATTCACTTTTACACTCAAAAGGATTTTGTATGCAAATGAAATCTGACACCCAAACATTTAACATTGATATTGTGCTCTGTGGAAATACTCTGGGATCCTGTGGTTTATAATTATTTAAAATATTTGGCATTATATGTCTGTGTATTCTCTTTGTAGGTGTATTGGAACTGCCTGAGAATGGCCAAATATAATGGGTGAAATATGTGGCAGTAGAACATAGATAAGAATGAATGAGAGCTATTGTGCAGGCTGTATAATTTGTCTACAATATCACATATGAAGCCATATGTGGGAGTGGAATTGTGGTTAGGTTCATACTGTAGCTACTTTACATGATGTGAAAAGCCCTCATTATTTTTGCATCCTTACCTGACTAGTCCAAGAGCTGGACTTAACATAATGGGGAAGGAAGATTCCCTGCCTGTGCCAGGAATCAGACCCCGGTATATCAGCCATTAGCCAGACAGTGTAATACCTGAGCTATTTACTAAAATTTTGGAACCATACACTAAGGACTGAAGCTGCTCCTATCCCAAAGTTTGTTTGGCTGCCATGTTGGTATTAATGACAATACAAAATTTCTTCTCTTCATTAAATAGAACATAATGTTTATACCCATCAAGAAGATGGAGTTGTTGGCATATATATTCCTTTCATACCGTTGATGTTCTGCATCCCTTTGTGTTGGAAATCAGATCACATTGTACAGCCATCAAACACAACTGTAGTTGTAAGTCTATAATGAGGTTTTTACCAGCATACATTCATCTTCAGGCTGTATATTGTATAAGTTTGTAATTGTGTATTACACACACACACACATATATACCTATGCTTGTAGAGAGTGGGCTGGGATAGTATAGCGACTTGCTACAGGCTGGACGGTCCAAGGATTGAATCCCGGTAGGGGTGAGCTTTTCCGCATCCGTTCAGACCAGCTCATGGGCCCACCCAGCCTCCTATATAATGGGTACTGGTCTTCTCTGGGGTAAAGTGGCTGGGGCATGGTGTAGACCACCCACCCCTCCTCTAGAGCCAAGGTTAGAGAAATGAGTAGAGCTATGCACCTCTGGGCCTACATGGCCTATTATAGGTTGAAATTTACTTTTTTTTTTTAATGTGCTTGTGGACATTCAGATCTCAACCTATACTTAAAATTCTTTTCCAAAATATGTCAGTTACAACACGTTAATGGATTGAGTTAAGATAATAACAGGTGTGAAATACAGAGGAATTTTTCTTGATTATGGCACATGTTGATTACAGTGGTGTTCAGTCACATGTGGTAGACTCTAAAAGAATGAGCATCATAATGATTAGGAGATATGTGGGATAATTAAGGTTAAAATGCAAAACACTGTGAAGGTAATGCATCCAATTACTCTGTGGATCTGTAGAACCATTTGCATGAGGGAGGTACATTCCATAAATTTGGAAATTTATATGTATTTCATATACAGTGGGTACCATATCCTAAAATATCACAAGATTTTCATATATTGATTTTAATATATTTAATTTCAACTTAACTTCAGCCAAAATAAAAACTGGGAAACTGTATGATGAGATCTCAACCCCAATTTTAAAGAGCATATTACTTACTCCATGGTGCAGAGTCCTTCTTGAGAAGCTAACTGGTTTGCAGGTAGTCAAGAAATTCCCTGCATTTCACGGAACCCGAAGGTTCATTACAGCACTCACAAGCGTCTGCCACCTATCTCTATCCTGGGCCTGCCCAATCCAGTCCATATACCCACATCCCACCTCCTGGAGATCCATCCTAATATTATCCACCCATCTACGCCTAGACCTCCCCAGTGGTCTCTTTCCCTCCGGCTTCCCCACCAAGACCCTATACACCCCCCTCTCCT
>Ga0136643_10008694_pt1 | contig 14877 bp, 7 predicted proteins | sample TergutLab28metaG_FD_96883 | JGI IMG/M metagenome (GOLD analysis project Ga0136643, IMG submission 96883) | Labiotermes labralis P1 segment gut microbial communities from Petit-Saut dam, French Guiana - Lab288 P1 (version 3) (version 3) | ecosystem: Host-associated > Arthropoda: Insects >... | reverse complement strand
TCAAAGTTTGACCCAGGTGCCAATAAACACAAGCCAGCTCCATTTTTGCTTGACCCATCTTATTAAGTTTACAAATAACAACCAAGTAGTAACCAGCTTGATCCTAAGAGAAAAAAAAAAAAAAAAAAAAAAATACATCCAGAAGTCCAAGTACTACAATGTGACAAGCGGATGTCTTCACTGATGTACTGCACAACCCGACCCTAAACAGGGTATGGAAATCTCTATTTTATTGTTAATATCTTGGTTTACCCAATACTTTAAGAGATGAAATGAACAGTCATTGTCTCTTTTACAATACTGTAATGGGGTGCGGTGGCCATCCTACCAATGACACCATTACCTAAAAAGTGTATTGCTGCCACCACTTTGGACAACACTATGAGATATATAAAATATATTCTACATCACTATGCCTAGTACATAAACATTACGATATCTAAACACACAACAAAGAACGAATCAAAATTGTAAGGTACAAAAGAAAGATAAAACTCTAACACATGGCTTACAATTTCCTACCAAGGAACTACCACAAGGAAAGCTCGATCACCTCCCGTTTCTGCATAACTTCTTCCATCTACCACCGCCATCGATTTGGAATACTACTTATAAAAGCAACCAAATGGGGCCAAATATACTCCTGAGCAATTTGCACAACTTAATTTGGTTCTAGACGAAGTTGACTACACTTAGCTTGCATTATCAAAATCAGCAGTAAAGGTGACATCTCATAGTCCCACAATTTTAGCCAATTCCTAATCAACCACTTCCAACTGAGGTTCAGGAAAGACTTTCCTGTTCAAATGCCACTTCACAAAACCCTCACACACACATTCTCATCATAAATTAGAAATTACCTTTGTCACCTAGCAACAGTCTCGTGCAGTGCCAACTGTTTTGCTGTTGCCATGTGAAGGACAGGTGATCCAGCCTTCCTGTTTGTCTAGATGAGGAAAGTACCTAAGCAATTCACCACAATCTACTGTCGGCATATGCAAAATAAAATAAAATACAAAACAATAAAATAACTTGTTTTTCTATAGGGCACTACAATACTATCCCAATGTCTGCATAGCAGAACTGAGAAAAACAATGAAAAATCTGCAAGTCTTTCTGCTTTTGCAGTGGTTTAGTTGAGATATCCATTCTTCTGATATGTGGCTATGTGTCACTGAATGATTGGCACCCACTCTTTTGATACAATGTAATGATCTCATCTTGAGGAATAACAATGGTCAACCTTGAAGCCGAGATCATTACACTGTCTCACAACATATGGTACCAATCACTCAGTGACCACTGTTACATACCAGAAGAATGGAGACCTCAATCAAAAATCTGTATGGATGGCCACCATTTGGGTTGAGAATCAAACATGAGTATCTTCAGTACAAAGCAGAAATATTTTAAAATGTTCAGTGTATATTTTATCCGTAAATTTAAAAGCATTAAGATGCACCACAGCAGTCACGAAGATGGTCACTAAATGTGACATGAACTGCAAACAGCAACACTCCACTCATTAGAAATGATCTGGTATTTACCTTGTTAGCTCTGTATCTAAGACACTAGTACGAGGGCTCTTAACAGGAACTGGGATCTTGCTCTTTGTAGCTATTGTGGTGCTCATTATGGTCACTGTTGACAGTGGATATTGCTGTTGCTGTTTTCTGTTTTGTTCCTCAGCTTCCATAACGGGAGATAAGCAAGACGACTGGCGGCGAGGCAGTTCCTACAACATTACACCCTCAGATTCTCAAAAATCAAGTTCTATAATAACATACATAATCTAGACTGCTTAACACAACTCTCCTGTCTAAATACAGACACTAGAATGAATTACACCTGAAATATCATACAATTTTGTGACTTATTTCTGTACATCATTCCTACAGGTACAAATAATGACAGTTATATCATTCAAGTTTTGCACCTTTGCAGGTCATTTTTAGAATAAAAGTCACTGTTCCACACAAAATTTTGTCTATTTAGGCCTCAACACCATGCATATTCTCACATATAACTCTGTTTGTTCGTTCAGTACTGTTGCCCAAATAAAGCTAAAGAATGATTTTGTATGTCACTGTACACATGTAAAAATACCACAGAAATGTAAAATTGCAAATTTTTAAAGGCCTGTTGTATCGTAAATTTGAAGTCTACACAGTAGAGGAAATTACCATAACTTTCATCACTTCTTAGTGATGTCAGGATCATTCATCTACAGTTTAAAGATATTCACACCAAGCTTCAAGGAAAAATCATCAACTAGTTCAAAACTTCTTACTGGGCACACACAAGCATATGATGTACTGATATGAAAATGCTGTAAGTGTGTTTTTCCTTAATCACAGAAATTGTCCAAAAACATATTTCTGTTGTGCGCAGCAGTACACATAATGAATTAAACTTTCTTTGTAGGTAGCATCATGTCTTCAAAGTGCAGGTGACATGACTGTGATATTCTATGAATGTTCCCTACTTTCATTCCTAAAGGGAAAAAAGTATAACTTTCAGATTGCCGTGCTAGTCTGAGCATGTCAGTGTTACTCCATTTGAAGTTTTTAATCAAATGACTGATTTTCAACAAACTTCATATTAAAAGTACTATGCCATGTTGGACACCTTAGTGTCATAATCTTTACTTGTCTACAATTAGTAGTAACAACATGACAGACATATGAACTTCTAAGGTGTGAGTTCCACTAGCACCTAAAATGATTTACACAGCAACAGACATGGAAAAACAAGCAACTTCTGATACAGTAACATTTTTGTAGAATGTACAACATGATGCTGGTCATGCAGGCATGAACCACAGTTGCCATTATATGCTTCAGACAACATGCTTGGGCATAATTTAAAACATCTAAGAAGTGCTACAATAAAAGCCATACCTTATCATGTTGAGATCCATCTAACAAGTTATTGTTCACCTGCTGAGCATTTTCCGCATTCTCCTCATTGGCATCAAAGTACACAGACGGATCATCCTGTCCCACTCCACCTGGACTAATTGGACTGTTTCCTTCATTGTTAGTTCCTGCACACAGTAATTAACAGCCTCAATTAGTGCCCCAACAACTGAATTGTAACTAGTCAACTAAAGAGAAAACTCAAGTCTTCTGGCATGTTGCACTGTGTCACCTGTTTGAGTGGTCATGGTACATTTTCAAGGCACTGTCCCAAAATTGCATTGCAGGAACTGAGAAAAATTAGAGAAAACATGGGTCAGTATGGTCAGTGCACTGGGTATCTTCCAAATTTGGTAAAATTCATAATGATTGTGCCGGCTAGATAGATACTGAGAAATGGACGTGACGATGTTTATAAATTAATATAAGTATCAAGTATTCATTCAAAACACAACCTTAGCAAAATATATTTATGTGTTCATAATGTAGACGTGTTTCAGTTGCAGAGCACTGTCAGACCCCTTCTTCGTTGATGGATACCTGATACACTGAGGCACATTTACTTTTATATGCATATACAATTGTATTACTTCACTGAATAAAACAGATTAAAATGTGACACTGTGTCTCACAAGAAATTGCTGTGTATAGGACTATTTCTTAGTCTCATTATGGTAACAGGATAAATGCACACACACAATTACAAGCAGACCACACAGCTGAATGTTGTTATGCCACTTATTTATATAATTTTGAGTATCAAGTATAATTATGGCATGTAATCCAGAACAAACTTTCTTAGACTTTAGTTGATAATTGTGTGTCCTAATAATATCAGGAGCCAGAATAGTGTAGTCGGTATACAGACTTGGTTATGGTTTTGATAATCTGGGATCCAAATCCAGAATCCAGGCAAAAGAAAGACATTTTTCTCTTGTCCTGAATGCCCAGACTGGCTCTGGGGCCCACCAAGCCTCCTATTCAAAGGGTATTGTGGGCTCTTTCTCCAGGGGTAAAGCAGCCAAGGCATGAGTCTGACCCCTCACTTCCATCTAGAGACAAATTTATGCACGAGTACAGCTATACTTCCGCACCACCACATACCTTCATGACATGTACAGAGACAACTTCACCATTTTTATATTTATGTACATTGTTGTAACAGTAATGCTGGGCATGTGGCACATATGGGTGAGGAGAGGGGGGTGTATAGGGTCTTGGTGGGGAAATCAGAGGGAAGGAGACCACTGGGGAGACCTAGGTGTAGATGGGTGGATAATATTAGGATGGATCTCCAGGAGGTAGGATGTGGGTATATGGACTGGATTGGGCTTGCCCAGGATAGAGACAGGTGGTCGACGCTTGTGAGTGTGGTGATGAACCTTCGGGTTCTGTGAAATGCGGGGAATTTCTTGACTAGCTGCAAACCAGTAAGCTTCTCAAGGAGGACTCTGCACCATGGAGTAAGTAAGTAAGTTGTAACAGTAATGGTCTTGAAATATGGCAGTCTGTAGTTCACTACATACAGCAATTGCGGCATACTGGTCATGTTGATCTGTTGCTTGTGCAAGCCATAACCAACAGATCAACAAGACCAAACAGGCCCACAAGCACACATGCACACAGAATTGCCATTTACCATTCCTGTCAAATTTCAAGACTAGTACTATAACAGTAACATAACACAGTAGGGTCTCGTTTTACAACGGGGTTATGTTCTCGAATATTTGGTCGTAAATCGAATCATTGCAAAATGAGTTCTATTTAAATGGTTTAAATTGAGAGAGGTTTGTGGCCCAAAAAATTTGTCAAATAGTTTTATAATTTACAATATTTCTTTACATTATGACATACAACTTTAATTTAATGAATTAGGTATATAGAAAATTACACAGATAATTGAAAAAAATATCAACCAAATCACCTTTTATTTTGCTGAAGAAGACTCAGGCCGTGATTCAGAAGACGTCAAGAAAGAATGCAACATCAAATGTTTTGATTTATTCTTCTTTTCTGTCTTTTTTATGGATGTCATGGTTGGAAAAATCACAATCAACTTAAAAGAACTGCATTAAAATAGAAAAAGAAGTAACACATGCACACCAGAAAAGAGCTAGAAGTGCACTAAGCACAGAAAGGATGCTTGAGTTATGACAGTGATGCAACATAAGTCGGGAGAGCTCGGTCCGACTCCACAAGGGTCGTAAAAGTGAATCGTCATAAAACAAACCATCGCAAAATGAGACCTTCCTGTATATACTATATCCAATTAAAGAACTTTAAAAAATTTTGATCATAATTAAGTACACCATAATTTTGAATGATATTTGAAAATATGCCAATATGAGTTACATTATAAGCATATTAATTTACACAGTCTATCGTAAACTTGTCTCTGTGCACACCACCAAGGAATGTTGGGAGTGGGGGGGTGGGGGTGGACACATAGCTCCATGTGCCATTACACAGATACAAGTGGTCCATTTCATTTCTCCTTCACTCTACTATCACATCCACTGAACTGGAGGCTGAGTGGGCAGGTCCCCGAGTTGGTCTGGATAATCTGGAGAGCAGAAAAATGTCTTCTACCTGACAGGAAATGAACCACTTATATAGCAAAATATTTTTGTAGTTTTCATATCATCTTAAATTCTGACTGGAAATGATTTACTGCCAAGTAACAAAGCACTCATATATGATAAGTGGCAGGCAAAGTGTCAATTGCAGAAGTATTCCTGCAAGTACTTTGATTTCCTCTGTCAGTACCATTCTACCAATGTGCCATACTCCTGTTTCGTTTACCTAATACCAATACTACATAATCTTAGTAGTTGACAATGTTGTTAAACAAAACACTAACAAGGCCCTATAACATAAATTTAAAATGTAACTTAAAATGTTCTTTTTGGGGAAAGCTAACAATATGTAAGGAACACATGACCGTGGTTATGGCAACTCTGATGAGAAAGGGTGATAAATAAGCACTTTAAACATGTGTTGTGTATGCATAAGTAAAGGTAAAAGTAAAGGTAAAGTGATCCCGTTACAGGCCCGGTGTGGCCCAAAGGGTGGGTAGAGGTATAGCTCTACTCTTCCATGACTGCGGCACTAGAAGGGGGTGAGTAGCCAGCAGCATGCCCTGGCCACACTTTACCCCTGGGAAAGACCCGGTACCCATTTTACAGGAGGCTGGGTGGGCCCCAGGGCCGGTCTGGACAGGTGGAAAATCTCGTTCCCACCAGAATTCGATCCCCAACTGTCCAGCCATAGTCAGTCACTACACCGACTGAGCTATCCCGCCCACATATACATAGGTAGATACAGCAATTTATAAATAACATCAGATGACTGAAGCATTCATTCAATTTTGTAGTAATGCCTCCTGCTCTCATTAAAAAGAAAAGCTTTGAGGTGGTAGAGTACATACAGAATGAAACATTAATGTGTCTTACAGTGCTAGTATTTTTTGTGACGACAGTAACTTCATGACTCAACCCCAACCATAACAGAAACAAAGTCAGCTGTGATTAACTGAGAAACATTTATAAAGTAGATGAAAAATGTAAGTTTCAGCAAATTATAAACTTCAATTTATTATATGGTTTGCTACTCCCAGGTAACAGCTCAATACCCCTTGCCTGTATTTGGGCCAGTCAACAATTCTGATCCAAAGATCATCCAAATTTTTTCCTTTAATAAACTCAATTACAAACACTTGTCTGACCTTCAAACATGAAATATGACTTTTTTTTATCAGTACTTTACAATTATAATCTGCACTTCACCACTACTATTAACAACTGATGTCAAACTATTACAACAACTCCTTTCTTCATTCACACTCACAGCAGAAATGTTAGTGTTTCCTTTTCTGCTTGTTACATTATGTATTACAGAACTACAATATGTGTAGGGCAATGAAATTTAAGGAAATCCTTTATAATGTGATACAGTATGGTGACACAACGTTAATCTGTGCTGTATCAACAGCACTGACACTAAACACTTCACCTACGTCCATCTCGAATGGGCCAAAGCTGTTGCACAGAAGTAGAATGAGAAGGAATTCCTTCAGCATGCGCATGCACGCACACACACACACACACACACACTGCAAGAACAGTGCACTGTAATTAGCACTAACTCAAACACACACACACCAAGAGAACAGAGTGCTGTCACTAGAACTAACTCAAAGCATCTGACCTCCACCTCAAACAGAGCTGTGAATGTTGCAGAGTCTTAAATCAGTAGTACAGGACTTTCCTTCACCAAGAAGAGGCAGACAACGAAGAATGTCGTGACAAGACCAGACCAAGCAATATGCAGTGATAGCACAAAGCATGAAGCACTAGCAGGTGCACAAGGTGACACTGGCACTGTGCAATAAGTTGAAAAATGCAATCCAACATGATACATATCCCTTTCTTGAAAGAAAGACACCAGTACTTTTCACCACATCATGATAAAGTGAACAATGATCAAAGAAGTACTATCTGAAGCAATTCCTGCACCACATACGTGCATGCATGAACACACACACACACACACACACATGCACACAAACAGCATTAGGACAAGGGAGAGAAAATGGTCGCTTGCAGTAGTCCAAATGACTAACTGTAGTGTCTAACGTCTGGCAGCTGGTGGATGAGATAAACCAGTGCCACACACAGCAGAGAGGCAGAACTACCATATTCAAAAGGACAGCCAAACTTTTTTTTTGGTTAAATAAACAATATCAAGTAATTTTCTATTTTGGAGACACAGCTTCCTCCATACATAATTCTGAAGAAAATTCATCAGTTTACTTACAACTGAAATGGAACACGGAAGCAAGATTCCACAGCGCAAGATTTGAGATTCAGACAGTGGTGCTGATAATGATTCAAATCTTCCGGATATGCTGCTGTATGACTTGGTAAGTAATAACTGATACTTTGAAACCTGCTGCATCTTCTTGGATGACCCAGAAAGATGGATGCAGCAAGCTCCTCCAAAACATTGATAACTACTTAACAATCCACATGGTGTCATATCCCAGAAGACTTGGATATTCAGGATTCCACAACCTTAGATTATAGGCTTATGACTACCTTCAATTAAAAATAGTATAGTGGCTTCCTAGTATTAGTAGCAAAGGCTGTGCACTAAAGCAAAGACTTATTCCTAAGCAAAATTTGTCATTTCTACAAACATGTCAAATGAATAATTACCACCACTCCCATTTGTAATGGCAGGAACTTTAAATGACTCCAGTCTTGTTAGCCCATTCAGCTCTTCACGTTTTGAGCCCCTATCTGACACAGCTTCTGTCATTCTTTCCTTTCTGCTTTCCATCAAGACTGGCTTCCGAGATGGTACACTTTCACCATTAACTGCAAATACCAAAGTTTACTAAATCAAGGGGTTAAAATACATGATGTTGAATGTATGACAACAGTAGAAATTAATGATGCATAGTGAATCAAGACTATAATAAATGAATGACACTAAATCAAAGGTTCAAGATTACACAAAATACAATGAACAAAGGAGTTAAGAATGCAACATGAAGTTTAATAAATACATGGCTTCACAAGAATGTGCACAATCCTTTTTGCACTTTGTGAGGATAAAGAACTCCTGCCACAATGCACAATGAATAAGCAAAGCAGTACAACCCCACATTCAGAAACTCCAGGGAAAATCAACAAGCAAAATTTGTATTTACTTTTTCAATGTTGACTCTTTGCTCACAATTAAAACCCTTGGCAGTCTAGAGGTTAAGATGCATGACTTCCAATCCAAAGGTCACAGTCTGTCAGCTATTTTTTTTTAATAGTCTCTTAATTTTTTAAGTTTCTGTTACTATTTTATTTGCTTTCCTTTACATTATTTCAATGTAAATTTGTCACACAAAGAAATATTTTACAAATACTGTGAGAATAGAGGTCTAATTTATTTACTATTGCTGACTACAAAATATATATTTGTGGAAATATAATGCCACTCTTTGATGGGCTTGTTCTTTTCTGCCTGTTTGGACAGTAGAATGGTAGTAACAGAAGAAAATGTTTATTACTTCAATAAACCAAGAAACAATCTTAAGAAGTAGCAACAAGAACATTAACCATTGGGCCAAACTAGCTGAATTCCAGTTCATCCTCAATACTGCACAACCTATGAAGAAATAAATATTAAGACAGTAGAATAAACTGGAATAAAAAAACCAGGGTTTCAAACAGTAAAAAATGGTTACAGTCATGAAATGTAAATGAATTAGCCCCCTATTCACACAGGATTTGTAAAAGATAGGTTTATGTTGATGGTAATTTAGCACTGACATAATATAAGGGAAACAAATGAAATAGTAATATAAACCAAAATATTAGAATGTGTGAGTTAAAAATGTAAACCAGGAAGGCAACTGGCCAGGCATGAACCCATAGCCTTTGGACTCGTGGTTACACTCCTTAACCTCTGTATAACTGGGAGTTGTAACTGTGAGCAAAGAATAAGCAGCAATAAGGGAGATACAAATCTTCCCTGTTGACTGTCTCTGCAATTTATGAATATAGGATTGTACTGCCTGATCATTCTGCCTTATGGCAGGTGTTCTTTATCCTCATAAAGTTTAAAAAGAATTTGTAAGGACTTGATCATGCACCCCTCTCATAACAGCAGATGATGCTTAGCATATAATAAAATTATATATAATTATATACATCAGCACTACCTTTTTTATTAATACATAAGGCTACATGTTTCGACCCATCAGTCGGTCATCTTCAGGCCTACGTAGCAGGCTAAGTCACTGGTGCTGTGTGCACATTGGGATCCCAATACGTTTACATTAATAAAATACATAAAATTTGTTAAGTTTCTTTGCTAAGGATTTTGCATATTTTATTAATGTAAACATATTGGGATCCCAATGTGCACACAGTACCAGTGACTTAGCCTGCTATGTAGGCCTGAAGATGACCGACTGATGGGTCGAAACATGTAGCCTTATGTATTAATAAAAAAGGTAGTGCTGATGTATATAATTAATTTTATTATATATTTATTCTAGCACTTCATGATGCCTGATGCTTAATGATTTAAAAGGTTAGGAATGCCAGAACATTACTTCCATGCCTCCATACTCATACACCGTATGACTTCTACTTCTACTTTGCAAATAAGTTCAAAATGCTTCTTACTCTTAACACGATTTTCTTCCACTTCATTTAATTCTGGCCTCTTGGTGGGAACTTGGGTTGTTGGTGGCAAGTTATTGTTCACAGTCTCGACTACTGCTGAACCTTCTGCTCGGTCCAAGACTCGGATCTCTAACCGACCTGCTACTGGTTCCATTGCATTTCCTTCATCTTCCTCTTCATCTTCATCCTCTCCTTCTTCTTCTTTTTCTTTATCCTCTTCTTCTTCCTGCTGTGCCTGAATTTGACTTGGCTTGTTTTCAACAGGAACAGCCTCCCCTCCACTAACCACAGAAGTTACGCCAGCTTTCATTGTTGGGGAACAAGAGTTCAGGGCAATTGTCTGAAAAATCCCAAACACCATTACACAAGACCTTGCGTAACAGAACTCCTATATCTTCAACACCATCACCACTAAGGCTCAACAGTGCCCCTCATTCTGAGCCACTTCAATATGGTGTTTATCATTCAACTATTTCATTAAGATCCCTATATTAATCACATTTTTCCATTTTTACATTGGTTTTCCAAGCCGATTTTCTTCCATAAAATAACATTACAATAGTATAAAATTTGACTGTTAATTCTTGTTCAAATACAGATTGAACTTGGTTAAACTGTACTTTCTTACTTAAATACTTCATATGGAACAGTTTCAAAGATACAGACATTGTTTCAATTCCAGTTCCATCACAGTTCAAACTCCTGATTTTTGTCCAGCTACAAGACCCCAGAATTGAAATCTGTTAGTGTTGTATGATGACAATTAAATCATTACAAAACTGTTTTCCAGTTTCCATTTGGTACATCCTTCTGCTTTAATGGTGATCAGTCTACTTCAGATCCTTATAAAGCATTTTGTTAAATCACTGTATAAATACCATGACAATTATTATACTCAAGCAAAGACACAAAAACTGAAATTTATTAAATCTGGATAATTGAAAGAGTTCAAGGGTTGAACATACAAAAAGTAGAAGAAAAAAATATTGAATATTCATGGCTTGACATGTACAAGCAGGCTCCATTGTGTTGTTGTATTATTTCTAACCTGGAATTTTTTTAAGCTACTACATTAACCACAAAGCACAAATGGACATAACAATAAAAACTCCTTCATGCAGCAGTTTAACTTACAGGCAAACTCAGACGCCTGTCACGTTCCTTCTTGTGTTCAGCCTCTTCCTTTTCAGTCTGTGTTCGCCGTGTTGCTACATTCCTCATCACATCTACTTCATACACTAATTCATCAAATGCAGCCTGCTGCAATAATGGTGCTTCTAACCATGGTCTGAAATTAAACTTCACTCTTATTATCCATGTAATTTTTTAAAACTGCCATTTCAAGTGAACATGAACATCAAAATCATGCAGCATAAAACCCTGGCACAGAAGTTATGGGGTTGAATGTTATTTATGGTCTAGATCACCCGCAAGAAAAATGCAGCCTGCCTGTGTGCAGGTTGAGAAGGAACTGGTTCCTGGAACCAGTTCCTTCTCAACCTGCACACCGGACGGTTACTTACAGAGAATACTATACCAGATGCTGTATCAGTACAATCGGACCTCCTGATGATGAGCATAGAGTTGGTCGAAACATGTAGAGGATTGTAATAATAAATGAATAAAGTAATTGTGCATCAAGTTGGTCATTTATTTAAGTGAGTGTGTGGGGGAAGGGGTGGCAGGGAGGGGGAAAGGGATGAGGAGGGATGTTAAGAAATGAAGAAAATCAGATGCAAGCACTTGTAGTGTATTTGTTCATGTATTTTAAATTTTTTACCCTCCTGATTTACTGAACTCCCTCACACGTGTGAGTCATCACCACCAACAAAATATTTATGTTCACTGCCGCAGTCCTTCAAGTCTGGACAGGCCCTCCATTTTCTGGCCAAGAATTCTCACAAACAATTCTGAGGAGCAAGCAATCTCATAACATCTGACAAAAGATATCCATCAAATCTGATTATTATTCTGTAGTTACATAATTTTATCCACCTCTCTTCCTCAGGTTTTACCTCTACTACACAGAGATTCAGAAAATACCCTCTACATTTTAAGGTGTGGCATCCCCATTGTGTTTCTAAAATACACAATAAAAGAACATAATCCATCAACGCACAACTTTGATGTAGCAATTACAGATTGCAGCTCCATGTTACAGCTAATACAAAGTAATCAGTAGTGTAAAAAGGAAATTATTTTACATATAGTTAGTGGATGAGATCTCAGCCTTATTAGGCTTATTACATACGTAGGTATATATGTTTGTCACTCACAGGAAAGTCTTTTCAAATATTAGATAATATTATACTTGGTTAAAATGATACAATCACATGTTTCTAACATAAAAAAAAACTTCAAAGATGTCACTATTGTGCATTGACTGGTTATATTCTTTTATTACCCTCTCAATTGGCTACTGTGAACACAGCGTCCTCAGAACTGGAAGACTACTAGTGTGCTTATATTGTAGAATATGTGGTGATAAGTAACATAAACATTTGTGAATTACATGAAAATAAAATAGTTTGTGTTCAGAGATTGTATTTAAAAAAACATAATTTTGATGACAGCAGAGAAGAGCAAATAACTATTTGTAATATCTTATAATTTTCTAAACTGATTGTAGAAAATCATAAAACACTCCAAACAGCAAAACTGATTTCAAGTTTTTTTGAAGCACAATATTCCACAATATAGGAAAACCATTAAGCACTGGAAGAAGTAAGAACAAATATTTCAGTTTCAGACATTCAGATGAATAGATATAGTATAGATATAACTAATCAAATACTTGTAATTATATTTACTATTATTATTTTATGTTACATTCCTAAATAACTGTAAAACTCTATAACACTACAACTTCCACATCTCACAAAACCAGTTCTGCACTATTACAACAAATTTTATAATATCTGCAGAATTTTATGGGCATATTTTAATGTCCTTAATGTTTTCCAAACCTGTGCATTAAATTGACATTCCAAATCACTTACAAAGATCAACAAATGCATGTATGCAAAATATGTTTATCACATTTTATTCATTACGCTCGTTGTTCACGCTAAGGACAAATTTTATGTCATAACTAATTTACTAATTATTTTCTTTATTCTAATTTCTGTGCACCAAACGTTGCAAAATATAGATTTGGGCTCTAGATTAAGGTGGGAACTGACGTCATAGCATCCCTCCTTTGTGAGCGTGAGTCAGTTCTGCGCTTACCTCCAAGCCGCAAGGGCACATAGTGAATTGCATGCTGCATGAGGTGGTTGCAAATTATATTAATATAAGGGATGTTGTCTGAAATATGTCCAACTGACAAGAAGTGTTGTGTGCATATTATCAGTGTCAATGTTAGCAAGTTCAGCGCATAACTCTGAGCCACAAGGGCATAGTGACCGTTGGTGAGTGCATGTGTAACTCTGAGCCACAACGGAATATAGTTAACAGTGTAGCTTGCGTATTTGCAACATAAAACTCTACAATGATATTGCAAGGGCAATTACAATTGTGTTACCATAAGGGTGATAACAGAACAATCCACAATTCAGTGTTAATATATGTCAAGTGAACAGTGTAGCTAATTGATCTGTAATTCTAGGCCACTATGGCACATCTGAGTGTGTGTTATGCACGAGGCAAACACCTGCTCCTACTACTTATTACCATATAATTGACAGTGTGAACTAATTGCAAGAAACATTAACCAGTTTTAGTGTACAGAATTATATTATTAGTGCTTAATAATAAGACTAAATTACATTTGATTTGACCAGTATTTATTTAGGAATAGATTAATTTCTGTTCATGATTATATGTTCCCCTGAACCAGAGCAGGGCACCAACACACGTTTCAATTGGCATCATGAAATGTGTTGGTAATGAATAATACATGAGAAACACATTTTGCATACGAGCTTTTGTTGATCTTGTTAAGCGATTTGGAATATTTTAATGTATCTAATAATCCATCCATGTTTTCATACATGCGTTACTGATGTTAAGTAACTTCCTGAAGATGATCAAGGCATATCCAAACATGTTGGAGTTCTGATAGATTGTGTGTAAAAATATAATTTTAACATTAGTGTTTTGTTGATCTTATTATATCAATTAGATACACTCTATTTCTATTACTTACCTAATGTGTCCTGCCAACTGAGGTAAGCTCCAAGCATGTGGCAATGTTCCCTGTAACTCAACAAAACTCTCAATGCCTGCTATGTTGAGACAGTGAGGGCGGGAACCAGAAGGAGTCTTCAGACGTCCATTGCTTGCATTATCCGCAGGTAATGTTTCATCACGAGCCTTGCAGAAAATAAAAAATCCATTATTTACAATCTACACTTGGTTTATTTAACACTCTGGGCCCGATAGTTATACTGATATTATTCACCAAATTTTGCCAAGATGCCAAAGACAGTACTACCTTGATTCTGATAAACTACTGTACAAGAAACAAAGGCAATATAAAAAAAATTTGTTCAACAGCATGTGCTTCTATATTTGCCTATGGTCTACTTTGAAAATCTGTCAGTTTCTTAACCTGTGTAATCTCAAATGGTAGTCTTAATCAATGAATAATGTCTTGCAAAGGTAATGGAAGGAAGTGGCTAAGAGGTGCTGCCACCCCCCCCCCCCCTCAGTTAAAAATAAAAAGGGGGGGGGCCCGTCCCTGGATATTGGCTTAAAGGGGGGAGAAAGGGGGGGGGGGGGGAAGTGAGGGGCGGGAGACGTGCGAAATTCTTATTTTTTGACAAAGTCAG
>Ga0136643_10008693_pt1 | contig 14878 bp, 12 predicted proteins | sample TergutLab28metaG_FD_96883 | JGI IMG/M metagenome (GOLD analysis project Ga0136643, IMG submission 96883) | Labiotermes labralis P1 segment gut microbial communities from Petit-Saut dam, French Guiana - Lab288 P1 (version 3) (version 3) | ecosystem: Host-associated > Arthropoda: Insects >... | reverse complement strand
TAATGCAAGTGACGCCAGAAGAATAACAGCAGCAGAGATGAAATGCATGAGAAGAACAGCAGGATACACTTGGACAGATTACAAAACAAATGCACAAATTGCAAAGGAATTAAAAATAACATCAATTTTGGACAAATTACTGGACTACAAGAGAAGCTGTATACAACACGTAAATAGAATGCCTCAAAATAGATTACCCAGGGTAATGAAATACTACTCCCCAACTGGCAGAAGGAATCACGGTAGACCTCTGAAGAGACTTCTGGATACGTGAGACCAGAAAAGGTCAAGTGGCCCAACTCCACGAAAGATATATTATGATGATGAAGAAACCCACTCTCCAAAGCAGTCTAAACACAATCCTGACTTGCTTATTTTTTACATAGGACGATATCCATCCACCTATGGTAGCGCTACAGCCCCTTCTGGGCCCTGGCCCCCCTTCTTATTATTCACACAGAATGATATCCACCAATCTACAGTGCTACAGCCCTGTCCGGGCCATGGTTTCCCCGAAAAGACACCTCCATTCTTCTCTGTCTTCTGTTCATCTCCTCCATCCTCTTATTCAATGGATCTGCGATATGTCCTGTCAAACGACATCCTCCCACCTTGTTCTCGGTTTCATATCTTGTAAATGTGAGACTTCATAAATGTATGTAGGCCTTCTTGTGAAGTGTTCATTAATGCTGCCCTGTTTTAACCAAACCTGAACTTGGCAGTAGATTTCAGTAAAAATACCGAAACCTAACAAAACTGTGGGTATTTGATTAGGTAACGAAAGAAAGTCGTTTTATTCATTCTGGGATAGTCTTTATAGTTCCTCAATCTTCAGCAACATCTCTCAAATGACTTGGAATTGGCAATATATTTTTCAATCAAAATAGCACAGGTAATAGCCTCCTGAAATTTGGTTGATGTTTCATGCAAAATGGGTAATCATGTATTTCTTAGTCACACAAGTATGTACATACATACATAAATACAGATAACAAACATACTTTTGGGTGCATAGGTAGGTAGGTTGGTGGGTGGGTGGGTAGGTAGGTAGGCAGGTAGGTAGGTAGGTGGGTGGGTGGGTAGGTAAGTAGGTAGGTACATAGGTGGGTGGGTAGTAGGTAGGTAGGTGGGTATGTATGTGTGTACACTTGTGTGTGTGTGGTTGTGTGTGTGTGTGTGCATACATGTCATCAAACCACAAATTTAAGTTACTTTAATTTTGTACATTCACTGGTTGTAAATTTTTAGACGTAGAGTATTCACAAAAATTTGTACTGTGTTACAGGCACTGGGTGTGGGACCAAGAATTTATATAGGGAGTTATTACAGAACCACTGACATTATAGAGCAAGAAATCAGTGCCTGACACCAATGCTGTCAGAAGCCACAAGTCTATGACTTGTGTAACTTCCTCTACTGCTGATTTTGGGTACTGAACTTACCATATGTGCATCTGGAACTCCAAATTCTACCAATTCTTCAAATGCTTGTTTCGCTGCTTCAATATCCTGGGGAAGGGGGGAACCCAGGAGCTGTGCCCAAGCAACTGTTACTCTTGCCTGGTTGTGACCCAACTCGCCTGCTTGCTGCAGTACCTGATATGCCTCAAGCTTATTTGGACGTGTTACATTCAACATTGCAAGACCAGTCTCATACAGTTCCACCGCTGTAATACAGCAAAATTGGATAAGCAAATTACTTGTGTTAACCAAACAGTATCATCCAGCATGTACAAAATAGTTCTTACAACTACAAAATGTACTTCATTCCATACACTCGAAAAGTTAACAAAGCAAGTGGTCAACTTACACATCATTTTTAAAAAATGGTAAACTTGAAATATGATGATAATGTCCTTCATTTCTTAATAGAAGGTACTGGCACAGCTAAATTGTCAGAGCAGTTGCTTAGTCAGGCAGAGATCAGCATGTCATGAATCAAGATAACATACAGTGTCTGCAGCATGGCTGTGCTGTAGGAAAGGCGCAGATCATTTCTACGAATCAATGCACAATTGTTATAATAAACAGTCAGCTCTAAGCCATTCTTTATGTTCATGTCCAATCATATTCAGAAACACTACTAACATACGCATTTCTTGTTTAGAAATAGGACTATGCATTTTATCAGCAAAGCAATACACAAACATGTCAACAAAAAATTAAATGTGGAATCTAAAAACTATTTTCAATGAATCAGTACCGGACCGCACAAATCACATTTTCTGTATCTCAATATGTGTGATTCTTATCTATGGAGAAAGTCAAAAAAGAAAGTCTACAGAAAAAATCCATGCGTTTTGGACGATTTACAGTGTGAAATGCAGAAGATGAAGTGTCACATGATCTACACACTAGTCTTATTTCAAACTACTGCACGAAGCTTAGTTTTTGCACTCCTGTATATTTTGACCACCTATTGTAGCCATCATCAGGAAGCAATAATATCCTAAAGGCACAAGCAGTGCATCATATATCACTAAGTGGTAAACATACATACATCAGCATTACACAATTCAAATTATGTACAATATTATTACAAAATTATTCAGATTAAAATATAACTGAAGTATTAAAATGTTAAATGTAAAAACACCATCTCCAGACATCTTGCAGTATTTGGTATCTCCTGTTTTTCATGGAGTGGACATCTGTAAATATTCACAGATAAGACATCTGTAATTGTTGTAAATATTTACAGATAAGCTATTAATACTGAAATAAAAGATGTAATATATTTTAAGAATTATTACAAATTAATTTTTAATATGAAAACTGACTATGGCACATTAACATACATAAATACATACTCAAAGTTTTGATACACAATGTTTACTCCATAAGTGACTGTGTTGCACTACATATATTTTATATTTTTAATTTTTAATACTAATAGCTTCCCTGAAATAAATGCAATATATGCAGATCCCACTCCACCAAAAGCAGGAGATATCTAATATTGCAAAATGATTTGAAACTATATTTTACATGTTTTACATTTTAATACTTCAGTTATATTTTAATCTGAATAATTTTTAATAATACTTAAGATCAAATAAAACTGACTGGTGTGTAATGCTGATGTATACACGTTTACTATTTACTGACATGATGTACCATTCCTGTCTTTTACGATATTATAGCTCCCTGATGCTGGCTACAATACATGGCCAAAAAATTTAGGAGTGCAAAAACTAAGCTTTGTGCCATAGTCGGCAATAGACTAGTGTGTACAAGACGAACGCATGGAATATGGGCAGCATTAAATATGTAACATAATATGCTATGTTGTTATGCTGAGGCACCACAGGCCATTAAAATGTACTGGCTGTGATATCATTTTCACTCGACAAAGCGGGACTCAAAAAAAGAAACAGAGAAATTTTCTACTTGCCAAATCAGACAGTATCCAAATGTAATGTAGTAATTCTTTATCCACTGCAGTTTCGCTAACCACAGATTTCAAGTATCTTTGGCTTTCCATTTGTATTCACTCACATCAACTGTAGTACTTGGTTTTACATCGTGGATTTTAATCACATATACAAGGAAACAATTAGCGGTTTTCATGACATGTGATCCACTTTAACTAGAGGCAAGGCCATAATTCAATGACACCGGTTCTCTAGCTCCTAGAAAAACACTGCACTGTTTCCTTTCATGACATACGTACAGGCAACCTGGGGTTATGTAAGCCCTGGCTTACATAAACTCAAGAATAGGTATACTATTCCTTTAACAATTCTTGTGTTGTATGTATGCTGGAACTCACTACTCCATTTTTTTTAAGGTTTTAAAATTTTTACATTTTGCCTAGTATATCAATAGGCAGTTATAGGATTACTAGTAAGAATACACATATACACACACAAATACATCATACATACATAAAATTACATAATATGTGAGGTGAATGGTTGATCATATATCAATATACAATTCAAGTTACCTGAAGGTTTGCAGAATGTAATCTGTACATAAATCAGGGACTGTCTGTGCTTTATATTGGAAATGTCATTAATCTGTTCATTTGTCATTATTACTGTTGTTGCTCTTGAAGGAACAGGTAACTTAGGCTTTGAGGAATGCTATGAGTAGTCACTACCCCCTTATCCCAAGTTTTTCACAAGGTCTTTGTCTTGCAAACCAGTGTTTTTCAAGAAAGTAGGCACCATATGTGGCAATGGACTGATGTATGTGCACTCATGGGACTGAACTTCAAGCCATAAAGAAAAGCTCATATGTCAGATACACTACCAAGGCCCCATCCAATCATACATTACACAAGAAATACGATGTGCACACCATACTGGTACTTGAAGGTGGCAACAAGCAAAATATAATGAAATTGGTGTTCAGTTAGGTTTGTCTATATTAAATCACTTTAGGTTTTTAGTACTGCTTAAGGTTATCTAATAATACTTATGTACCCTATTACAGTTTGAAAATAATTATACTTAATTTGAAGAACTGAATAACTAGGTCTTTATGCAGTGGCACTATGCTGACAATGGTGAAAACCTAAGGGACAAGGAAAAAGAGAACACAGCAGATGCAATTTAGCAATGTTTGCATATATGTATTACAACAACATTACCACCCACAGGTAGTGGTAATGCTATTGTGTCCAGTGAATTCTCTCTACATAAGTTGTTGTACCTATTTCCTGACCTTGTTTTTCCAGTGGTGTAAGCTCTTTTGTTGGTTGTACTACTGAATCATCCATTTCATCTTCTCCAACATCAATCGTTTCATCTTCATCCAGCAACTCATTTCCTACCCCTTCTACTTCAGCAATCATCCTCTGAAACCATTTAGCTGGTTCAGATAGCAAATCCACACCAACATCTCCAGCTTCATTATCACCATCTTTCCATTTGCCTTCTTCTGATTTTGATAGATCAGGTGCAGGGACAATTTTGACTGCTTTAGAACGAATACTGTCAATATCCTCGGAATACACATACTCATCTCGTTCATCTTCCACGACAGACTCTTCTTTGCTTTGTCGTCTCTCATCACCCCGTGACTTTGTGCCATCATAGTCGTTGCCATTTCCTTCCACCCATACCAACAGCAACAAAAGCAGTATCAGCTGTGCCTTGTGACGCATTTCGTCTGAAAGGTACATACACCGAACCAACGAAAATAATAAGCATTTATGCCCTAGCTCCTACAACACCTCAATGAGGACAGAATATGCACGTGAACTGCACGTATAAAGAATTTCGGCCACCAACCTGCAAAATAAAACCCACTGTTCGTGCCTATCCTACTAATTGAGGACTGTCCGAACAGCAATTCACATGTGTATTACAATACAATAATATTGGCGACGGTAATGATTTGTATATTCTGTTTATATCGTTTCATCTACGTCCACGAACACAATTCCAACCGGTATAGCCCATATAATTGCTACGAACTACGACATAACTTTGGACTACAGTTACTCATGACCCTTTCCACTCCGCTTGACGGCAATCGTATCATGGAAACAACTGTTCAGTTCGTTCACTTGTAATTCAAAGAACCCTATGCAACACACATTACGTGAAAACCCTACTAACCTCTATGATACACGCATGATCATACATAACACCACACAGCCCTCGATATTTAAGTGCAACAACACACCACACCAACCAATGCTCACCATTATATACCCTATTCCTTACGATAGCATAACCTGGTGGTGAATTGTTGAAAAGCTGTTATCTCGACATAATCCGTGGTATATGCACCCCCACGACGTGCACCGTGGCGTCTCGGGATTGGTCCACGTTTAGTATGCATCATAGATGACTGTGTATGTCATTTATGGTCTGTGGTCGCATGCATGTCATATTGGCTGTGGAATGTTGGAGCACAGATAAACTGGGTTGGAGACTGGCTGATAGCGACAGTGAAGAATATGCGACCAGCAGAAATGGTGACCGTATATTTGGTATCACCGAAACCTCAAAGTGTCTCTACCACACTACATGACGGCACATTGTACTAAAGGACAATAATCTTCAGAAATCACTACTGAGAGAATCTAAGCCAGAGTCCCTATCACCACTATTTATGTTAAAGTTACATTAAGTTTATGCTGTACTGTTGATACAATTATGCAAACCTGACAGGACAGACGTGTAATAATTTAAAAGTGCATCTATGTACAAAGCAGACAAATCTGTGACTAAATCCATAAATGCTAACATAAACCTAACAAATATACAAATAACTATCAAAATCAGAATAATGCATGCAGATGCTGAACAGCATTCACATTCATTCCATGTGTAAAATATTAACCTTTGATACTTTAAAAAAAAAAAAGTTATATGCAAAATCACCAGTCAACAAAGTACTTAGTTATCAAATGGACATACATGGAAGTGGAAGAATTCCCATTCACTACATTACAAACCAATGGAATCATGGAATTATTAATATTGCCTACCCAAAAAAATTACTTCCAAATTGTTAATAGTTACTGATCACAACATGGTGGAACCCTAGCAGTCGTCCATTTCTGTAGTGTTTTAGCAGACATTTTCTTACAACATCTATATCCTGTAATAAAGAATAATAGATAACTTCTATTCAATGGGACAATACACACATAACAGAACTTCTGGTGAATGATGGAACCAGAAAATAAACAAGTACATACTTTCTAGATTTGGAAATTTACAATGTTTGAAAAAAGCTTGCTTTTAGCATCTACCATGAAACAATATCAATGGACAGTCGTCCAAATAAACATAATATGCAAAATTTAGATACGTGCTAAACACAATTAAGCAGCTGTATATAACACCTTTGGCAAAAGCACAAGACAGTAGAAAAATACCTCACATAGCCCATAATAAATATGAAACCAGAAGAGTGCTGGCCACATGTATGGAAATAAACTACAAATAACATCAGGGAATGAAGGGAAATAACATACATGTAGTTAACCGCATCAACACATATGTACAGGCACTAACATACACAATATTCAACACCAACCTATTGAATAATGTTTTTATTAATTATTGCTCTGACATATTTTGGCTTCAGTTCTTGGCCATCTTTGGCAGCATATAAGTTTTCTGATATGTGCAGCTTATATGTCAATTTATTTGGCAGAAATTGTACATACATGATTGAAATTAAAATATCAAAATCCTTAAAATTATTTCATACAACATAAAATTATTTAAAGTTGACAATGATGTAATTTGCTGTGTCCAAACATCTGTGATTAACGTTTCTTCAAATGAAATAGTCCCGGAATCTGTGAATATGAATCATGAATTATAATTAGAGCTGTAAAGTTACTAATATTTTAGTAACACTAACACAAAGGTGTAAGGTAACCAGCTTAACTTTAATCAGCAGAAAAGTGGTGTGTGTAAGACACGATGCAAAATATAAAATAAAATTTCATAGGTCCCCTGATCAAAAATTTTGTGATAATTTTAAAAAATATGAGACATTAAGCACAAAAGAGCCTGTACATGACCATGACATCATACATAAAATTATGGATGTCATAAGACAGTAATACCAATTATCAAACACACGTGAAAAGTACTAAGTGTACGAACATGATACGGAGGATACTATTCTGAATGAACCAATACTCAACCAAGCAACACACACATATTATGTGACTTCCTCAAAGAGAGGGAATGCTTGGGTACCAGCACACAGACAGCACACCCTGCACTTGAAAACCATACATCCATGATTTGCCATGCCTACACACAAGGATCCACAACAAGATCAAAACCAAACAGTATTCTTCATCTAACATTACAAGAAAATAAAGCTACATAGGAAGATAACAAAGTGCTCACCAAGAATAAACAGTGAGAGTACAAATCAATTTGACAACTGAGATGCAATACAACAGTGAAGTGCACTTATCACCAATGGCCAAAGTAAGGATGTGTGCACATTATCAAACAGTAATATTTACTTAATAGAGAAAAATACATGACTTGCATATAAAAATTGTGACAAAAGCAAATTTCTCTCTATCCTATGGTGCTTTGGAACGTATTTGGGTCATAGCCCTCCCAATTTTCTTCCTCCAATTCTATTTTGTGCTGCTGACTTCCAACTTCATATATGGAACAGAGAGAGTGCATCCTTCTATCCCACCTCCTACATGGTCCTCCGGAACTTCCTCCTAAAATCTTCTTTGGGATGTGGTAGTATTCGATCCTCATAATATGACCAGCCCACTGCAGTATCTCTATATGACCATATGTTGAAAGGACACAAGCAAATAGAAACCCATTTTTTAATCAACATTTTATTATACAGGGCGTTTCATAATGTTTTCAGTGATTACAAACATTTATAACAAGAAAACCAAAGGCCCTATCTTAACGGAATTGTTCACAGCCACAGGAAAACTAAAAAAGCTTTTCTTTTTCACTATTACAGATGTTCGATGTGTGCACCACGGGTCACACGGCACACATCGATACGATATTCAAGTTCTTGCCACACGTGTCAACATGTGTACATCAATATTCGGAACTACTTGGAAAAAGAGTGCAACGATGTCGCAGTCTGCCGGGCACAGACCATCTAGTATCATCTGCCGAATGTGGCGCTGCGGTCGTTCCTGAATTGTACGCAAGTCTCCCAAAACGCGACAAGGTATGAGTCTATACTAGATGATCTGCGGTATGAGTTGTTGCTGTGCGCAAACGCTGTTACTTGTGGTTGGAGACGCAGTGAAGGCGGGTGGTAGACGAACTACGATTCTGAAGGGTTTGGACATTCACTGCAGTCGATTGTTGCGACGAGGTGAAGGGACTTTGTTAATTAGTTAACTTTCTCTGCCCTGCACCTCGCCGCGAACATGTAATGAGCTAGGTGATGTATGCAATGCCCCTTTCTGTTGTAAGGGCTCACAAAAGCCTTCACATGACCCCACGTGCTCTCTATAGTGTTTGTGTGGGCGTCTGTACGCTCGTCAACGAAGCCAATGGTGTGGTTAACGGTGCGGTGCGTGTAACCTTCCCCGTCGAGATCGCGGTACGCTCTCCAGTAATCAATGATGACCGTAGTGCCGGATTCGATCCATGCATCTACAACGGCCATCAAAGTGTCGGCGGTTCGGTCCTGAACGGGAACGAGAAACGTTTTACTCGCGCTCAACACCGCCAAATACCCACCACCCCTTAACAGGGTGGTCCCCATGATATATATATATATTTTTAAATGAACCCTAAAGTTTATCTATTTGATACAATGTACGCACGCTAGGGAAGTAAGTGGCGGAAAGTGTTTACTTGGCCGATAGCAAGAACGAAATTATTAATTTAATAATATTAATTGCTTGACACGTTGTATAATACAAAACACAAATGTTACAATAATAGAAACAAAAAACAATAAGTCTAAAATATAGGGAAGTTGTTTGCATAATTCAAGAGGGGTGTACTGCAAATGGTATAAAAAAGAAATCGGCCGAGTTACAAAACAAATATTTATCTCAAAAAATTAAGGTCAGTAATTGTAACCTTCACAACATATTACTGTTTGTTTATTAACTGAATTGACATTTAATGATAAGTACTTGGCAGGTATGGTTATATTTAGAAATATAGAAAAATTGAAAATTTTCAAGGAAAGTATTTAAAGTCAACAATTCCTTCGGTATTCCTTTTATAGATCCTTAAACCCGAAATTAAAGATAGAAGTTGTGTTACATACCAACAGTATATTGTACCCACTGTTATTTTTCAATAAATGTTGATAAATCTTTGTTTTGCAATAAAGCATGACACTTTTGGCATAATAAACTTAAACGTACAGTCATCTATTCTGAACTACTAGATGCCGTACATCATATCTTTACATTTTAATTCCTTCGATAAGGCTAAATGGGTCACTTTCATTCCACGTGTGCCTATGCAATTTTTAAACAAAATAATTTTCTTTTTCTGTATTCTTTAACATTAAAGCAATTGTCATAATTGCGCTTATACTGCTGCATGGGTATGGAGCAAATATTGGTCCATAACTTTAGAAATTTGATTAAAACTTCGACGTAATGTACCATAAATAGAATCAGTTCCTCAATGATATATGTTTCACGAAATATTCCATAATGCTTGTCACAGATCTTTCATAGTGTAATACAGGCCTGGACCCCCTATGGCCTTTGTGTCTGTCGAAGAATGATTGGTTGACGGGAGTCCGCGAAAAGAAACCGTTACACTCAGGTTGGTGGAGGGTGGTGCTTGCCGGAAAGATTACCGCGCGGCCAGAGAGAGTCGATTGACTTTGAACCATTTATTTGAAGATTCAAACATTCAACATTTTAAAAATCTTTGAGAATGGTAAATATCAATCAGTATAATTTGCAAGTAATATATTTTCCATGAATAGTTTTTTGACGTAAGAAATGTCAGCTCGTCGCCCGCCTTCACTGCTTCTCCAAACCAGGTAAAAATGTATGCGCGCAGCAACAACTCATAACGTGTCGTTTTGGGAGACCGGCGTACCATTCAGGAACGACCGCAGCGCCACACTCGACAGACTGCGACATCATTGCACTACTTTCCTAAGTGGATCCCGATATTCATCGCTGCTGCAATAATCAGTGCCCTTAGGTCAGCGAGGTCACGTGGCAATGGTTAGACGAATACCCGGTCTTTGACATATCCCCCCCCCACCAAAAAAGTCACAGGGCGTAATGTCAGGGGTTGTCCGGGGCCATAGCATCAGTGGTTGGTCATTTCCAGACGCACGCCCTATCCAACGTCCTTGTAACATTGTGTTCAGCTACTGACCAACCTCACAGTGGAAGTGGGCGGACAGGGCTTCCTCTTGCTGGAATATGAACGTCAGTATGTTTTGCAACTGTGGCATTAGCCAGATATGTCATGCCAGTAACGGTTTCTTCAGCAAAGAAGACTGGACCGTACACTTTTTGACTGGAGATTGCACAAAACACATTGACCTTAGGAGAGTCACGTTGATGCTCCATATAGGCATGTGGGTTTTCAGATCCCCAAATTCTGACATTGCGATGATTTACTGCACCGCGGACGTGGAATGTCGCTTCGTCACTGAACTGCACCTTTTCCAGGAAATGATCATCAGAACTCATTAAGTCTTGTACCCGTGAACAGAAATCAAGCCGGCACCTGTGATCTTCATCCGACAATTGTTGTACCATTTGGATGCGGTATGGTTTAAATACCAAACGCTTACGCAGAACCCTCCACACTGTTGTTTTCGACATCGATAGCTCCTCAGCTGCAGTTCCCGTTGATTTCTTCGGACTATGCAGAACTGCTTGCACAGACACCCAGTTTCAGTAAATTGTTTATACCACGAACGAATAGTCTTGTCTGTTGGCGGGTCCTTTGCGTACTTTGCACGAAATGCACGTTGTACAGTAACCACAAACTTATTTGTGTGATATTCCAACACACAAAATGACTTCTACCCTGAAGCGGCAATTTTCTCACTACATACACTCACATCGCCTAGCGGCAGATATGTGAACTACGATGAAAAACAACTTACTGAAAAAAAAAATTGAGTTCCTTCTATCTGTAGAGGTTTTGTAAATACGTGTCCTACGACTTTCCTATAATAAATTTTTGTAATCCCGGAGTACATTATGAAACGCCCTGCATTTTAAATATTTTTGACGTAACTAAAGACAAGCATAGTTTAGAAATTATCAGGACATTGTAATGCCTACAGCTAAAAGACTGCTGAACATTGGTATGCAGATTAATCAGCAATACGGGAAAATGCACGTGTAATAAAGCTTACAACATACATGTAGAAGGTTGTTGGTGTGTTAGCATATTTCTATCACACCACATGGCATCACAACCCTATGACATTCAAATTGGTATTCTGCTTGTCTGTGCATGTTACCAGAAAATACTGTATAATGCTCTTCATATTAACCATTCATGAAATCGTGAACTCCAGTGATGCTCGCACATGGGCACCACCACATATGTACCGAGTGTATTAGTCATTATGTAACCAACTTCACATAGCAGAGTACTTCTTGAGAAGCAAAGAGGTGCACAATTACCCAAGAAAATCCAACTTTCAACCATTCAGTGCACTGTATGAACAATTAATACTTCATTCATAGCTGGGCTTGGTGGACTGTACATTCATGAAGGCATTTAAAGGGCACTGTAAATTAAAAACCCCTCCATCCTGGGCAGAAGTAGAAATTTAAAACTCAGCATTATTGAAGAGTTCATGGAACCCCAGTTTCATTATGTTCACAGACACCCACCAATGGTTCCAGCCCTGAGCAAGATGAATCGAATTTGTACCTTCCAATCCTGGTTAAGATCCTCTTTTGTACTATCATTCCAGTTACGCTTGGGTTCTCAGTTAACATTCTGTACTCATTTGTGGTCTCTCCTACGTGTCACAAGCCTTGCCTGGCTTAACCTCGACTCAATCATCCTAATAGCACTGAATGATGAGTAATTACAAATTATTAAGCTCTTCATTATGCAGAATTCTTAGGCCTCCTGTCATTCTCTTCTTCTTAGATGAAATACTCTCCTCAGCACCCTGTTCTGAATACCACTTCACTCTTTCACTGCTGAAGGAAAGTTTCACCCACACATACAAAACAGATACAATTAATTTATCTGTATAAGCAATTTTGAACAGTTATACTGCCATTCACAAATATTTTGATTTGTCACCTTTTTAAACAATGCATTACCTACCCTTAAACTTGTATCATGCCTCTGTCCTGCATTCTAGCAATGAGAAATGAAAATATACTGTAAGTTACCTGTGTTTACTTCCAGACCCAGCCCATCATCAGCAACTTATGGAACTTCTGGGTTTTTTTGTACAGTATTTACGCTACTGTCCAGTACATTCTCATTGTCAGCGGAGACAAAAACTTATGTCTCATTCAACTGAAGCCCTACTGGTTTTCTTTGACTTTTCTATTGGTATACTTACAAAACCAATTAAAAAGAAATAATGATACATCATCTCATTTCATTTTGAGCAGAAATGTATCAGACAATTACTACCTATATGCATTTACTACATACTTTTGTTTCAACACAATGTACTTAGCCTAGCTAATTTCATGCTTATACTACATTCAGTGAGATTTATACACTGAATCACAAGCTTTCTTCGAATCTATAAATTGCTGATGTCTTCCACTGTACTCCCATTTCTTCTGCAATGTCTGACAAATGCAGAGTAGCTAATCAGTAATTTTTTTAAGGCAAAGATCACACTGATTATCCCCAGTAAATTCAAGAAGAATGTCAAACACAATTTTAACATCTAACAGGTGGTAGTGATATTCCTACATAATTAATACAGTGTTTTTATCACTCTTTTTTACAAACAGGTGCAGTAACAGATTACTTCCACTGCTGTAGTATATATGATCAGCACCTATTTATTACACCATAAATGGAAACAGATTGTCCTCAATAATTTTGTATGTATCTTGAATTATCTTTGACAGAATAATGTCATAACATTTTGAACACATGATGAATACTGACATTCCTTGACCATTATTATACTCTTTTCAAAACAGGTAAAGTATCCATTTAAGCACAGAGAACAATTTGGAACAAGTACTGACACAACCACCGACTACACCCACAAATATTGCAAAACCAAAATGACAATGATAAAAGCCATTAATATCAAGGGCTATTTTGGGGTCAAATCTGAGTCATGTACACTCATTACTTTCTTTTTCAACCATGGTTTGTTCTGCCTCTGGAAAGGGAGACATACCACATTTGCATTTGTAAAGGACACTCTCTGACATGTGGTAGTTTGTAATTTATTTTATTTTTGTATGTTCAAATGAAAAAGGAAACAACAACATTAACTGATATTTATGTGAGGATACAGATTTTGGCATCCAGTTGTGTACAAAATTTCAGCCAATATGCCGAAAATCAAATGTGGATGACAAAAGTTTGTGGATCAGACACAGTCTAGCAACTCTGAAAAGAAAGTTGGTGGCATTGTAGGAATAAAAATAGATCAGATTATGGAACCTTGTGAGTACATGGGTAACTGTGATAGTTGGTAGTGGAGAAAAGGTGGTGAACAGAAGACAAAGAGACAGAATAAGAAAAGTGGGCGCGAGAGGTTGAAATACTATGTTGATAAATTTCCAGTAAACTTGGGTTGTATACCATGATTATCAAACTGACAAAGTTTTTTTTATACCAAATGTTAACTAGTATGTTTCTTAGTTGGAATTCCATATTTCAACACTCTTTTATTACCTGTTAAATATATACAATTTCACTTCATCACGTATGTTCCACAAAAGACAAAATCTTTTGCTTCACAACCCAAGTGACCCCCAAGTCACTATTAAAAATGAAACATTAACACTGAACATTAACACACACATACACATATATACACACACATATATGAGCCTACTGTATGTGGAAGCAAAATGCAGTCAAGATTAACCTTTACGCAATGGGATTTAACGACATTATTTTTGCTGGGCATTTAAATTTTAGTACATGGTTTACAATAAACTTTATTATTTCAGGAACCAAAAAAGATTTAATAATGGATTAAACTGCATTTTTTGGGAAATAAGACATCTGCGTGTGTTCAAGAAATCAGTAAAAATATTAGTTAATGAATACACAAAAATATTGTATGGAATATGCAAAAATTTCAGTTTCCTTTACTTACATATTGGCTTCATTACACAGTTTTCCTTAAGGAGGTTGCACGTGATGTTGTTAGAACTGTGCCTTTGTGTGGTAATCTTCAAAACAAGTATTCTTAAGGCACAGTCCCACTTCACACTTACGACACTTCCAGAACACTTTTTTTGTCACACCTCTGGCCTTACAGACACG
>Ga0136643_10008692_pt1 | contig 14880 bp, 13 predicted proteins | sample TergutLab28metaG_FD_96883 | JGI IMG/M metagenome (GOLD analysis project Ga0136643, IMG submission 96883) | Labiotermes labralis P1 segment gut microbial communities from Petit-Saut dam, French Guiana - Lab288 P1 (version 3) (version 3) | ecosystem: Host-associated > Arthropoda: Insects >... | reverse complement strand
TCACTCACAAGTTACTTTGATGTTATGTACAGATATTAACATTACAGAAACCACATATTCCTGCCAGTTTCAATATGTATTTGGTAATCAATAAGTGAGTAATAGCTGTCAAAATTTCAAAATCTCTGGCCAATATCTCCGTAACCATTGAACTTTGGATATAGGTTTTTTTTGGGTTTTATCTTTATAGTTTGACCTAAGGAACACTCTCCCGAAGTTAGGTCCTTTCCTCCTGGACACCCTGTATATGGCGGGGCGCCATTTTTCGAGTGCCACTATCAACTCTGCGGAGGCGAAAAGAGGACGGTGGCTGGAGTCTGATTGAGGAGAACATCAAATGTCGCGCACTCCTGATAAGGAGGATCTAGCTCAGGAGCAACGAGAGTGGACTATGATGGAGGGTTGGCAGAGGTACCGGAGAATGCAGGGGATGCGAGATAATCCCCCACATAAGACAGATTACCCCCACCCTCGATTACCTGCGTTCCTACGTCCAAGAAATGGCGTACATAGACCCATACAAACTGGGTGAACACCCTCGGACATTCCGTAGGAGAGTGTACTGGACGCTACGAAGGATGGCGGTTTTGGGCAATCCACCGCGCGTGATGCGCATCATGCAATGTGTATGTGGTATGTAGTGGTACACGACATACTGCCCACTAATGAACGTCTACATAAGATTCGACTAGTAGACTCACCACTTTGCGGACATTGCGGAGAACCAGACACGGTCTAACATAGAGTAACCGCATGCAACGGCGAGGGGGGGGGGCAAGGATCTGGCTCTGGACCAAACGACGTATAGCATGGATTCTGCGCATTGACCCGGCCCAAATACCACCGGACTGGACGACGAGCCCCCAATTCCGGCTATGGCCACCTCAGCGACACCGGGCGGTGTTATGGATACTGGCCCATTTGGTGTGGTACAGAATTAAAGAAATTCGAGCATGCATTGAGCAAGATTAAAACAATTTTCTGAAAAGGACACGCTGGAAGACGTATCAGGCCAAACATCGCTGGACCAACGTTGGGAACTATCTTGAGATCCTATGATCACGATCCCATGAAAGGTACACACCGTGGAGCGGCAGCGTCAGGGTAACACTTGTTACAGTGTTTGGCAATGGTAGGAGTGGAACGGAAATTGACCCATGCGAGTATGGTGCGTGGACCGCAAGGGCATGAAGGTGTAGGAGCATGAGCGGTCTCTGGCCCATGATTGGTGGAATGGATGTGACTTTGTGCTGTACATGGGCCGCAAAGTGTGCCAACCTTGCAATCTTATGCAGTGTGAAGTGAGGAGGCAGGGAAATGTATGCGAGGTGTACGAGTATAGTCTACGAGAGAGAGGTGGATCGATAGAAACGGTGATGTGGGGGAGTGATAATGTCTATTGTGCTATGACACTCTGACTGCAGGAACGATGCTGACAGTAGCTGTTACTTATGTGCTGGAATGTAAGCAATGTACTTGAATAAACGTATATCGGTAAAATAATCCCACCAAGGGCATGGATATTTGTTTGTTGTGAGTGTTGTGTGTTGACAGGTAGAGTTCTCTGTGACGGGCTGATCACCCATCCAGAGGAGTCCTACTGGCTGTGGTACGTCGTTGTGTGTGATATAGAAACCTCTTGAATGAGGAAGCCATGACTAACTGGGCGACTGTTGAGCCAAATGAAAGAAACAGAGAGAAAGATATAAAAGCAAGCAATATGTTGGACATATAGCAATAAATGAGTAATATAAAGAAGAGAGAAAGAAAGACAATCTGAAATAAATGATGAAGGAGAGACTGAAGGAACAAGGAAAATAGAGTGGAAAGTTGGAGTTTTGGGAGGAATTTTGAGAGAAAATAGGGAAAGATAAATGACAATAAAGAAAATAAAAGAAGAGAAAGGACAAAGAAAGAAGGGAAGTAAGGGTTTAATTCCCAATAAAGGGAAATTCTAAAGTTACTCATTCAATTCTTTACGTGTTTGAATTTTGTTACTTTGCGTTACTGTATATAAGCCGTTGACAACTTAAGCCGAGGCTAATATAAATGTGACAAGCTGATATTAACATTTTGCCTGTGCACAAGGAAAAAAATATCCCGGTGGGGACGAGATTTTCCGCACATCCGGACGGGTCCGGAGGCTCACACAGATTCCTGTACAATGGGTACCGTGTCTTTCCCGGGCGTAAAGTGCGGCCGGGTCGTGCTGCTGACCACTTACCCCCTTCTAGTGCCGCGGTCATGGAAGAGTAGAGCTGTACCTCTACCCACCTTCTGGGCCTGTAACGGGAACAATTATTTTTTTTCATATAGCCTGTTTGTTTGTGTTGATTTGAACCCTGAACGTCTAGGTCACGATACCGCACTCTTGGAAAATTCCACTGTGATGCTGTTCGTATTCCACACCAATTCAATATTTTTGTAATCACCAATAGCAAAGAATATAGGAATAAATATTTGCTCTTCGACGCTCTGAGATACGTACCATGTATAGTGGCAAATGGCAAGTGGGGTAGTGAATAATTTATCGAAATGAAAACTTCTGAAGGGCAAAAAAAAAACTGGCAGCATTAAGTCCCGAGTTTGGAAAGAGGAGAATAAATATATTTGAAAATAATTTGGAAGGAATATTCGGTGTCTTAACTTAAGTTATATCTAGCATTTGTCAGCGGTATGTTGCAATTGTCAGCGGTGAATGAATGCAGTAGACACTGAATTTTTACTCCTTCTTCAGGCAAGATGTCTATTGCGTTTTCCTGCAACTGGATTGAACCGAAGATTCACTCCAAAGAAGAAGAGGAAGCAGCTGTGAGAGCGCGGCAAATGCATGTGAGTTCATGTTGTGTGTAGAACTTGGTCTGTCACATGAAGGGAACGTATTTTCGGGACTTTGAGAACAGGATCTGTAGGGGGCATATTTAGACTTAATAAGCAGGAAATAAAGGGATGGTTGAAAATAATTGCTTATGGAAGACGTTTATTATTTGTACCATAACCGTTTGAAAGAAATGATTATTGCATTTAGAAGGATCGAAATTAATTTGTGGAATGTAGGGAGAGAGAATGTATACGTTAGGAGGGAAGGAAGTATCATCTGATAGTGAACAGAGAACGTCAGAATGGCAGCAAGGAGGAAGACGGTTACAAGAATGGAGATTGAGACGAAGTGATATGCGAAGTAGGATAGAGAGATAGCTCTATAGTGAGAGAAGTAGAATTTAGCATAGGACAGAAAATGCTGGATGTTAATACAAAGAGTGTTTTAGCTTGATACATATTTGTCAGTATCAAATTTAGTGGTTTTTGAACATTCCTGGGACAGTTCAAATTCGAAGTTTTGTTCATTTTTCGAGATGTAAATTAAGAGGGGGTGGATATGAATTTAGTTACGGTACCACTTTAAAATTCTCCCTTAGACGACATTCATACGGAGGTTATATTTGCTAATGAAACGCACTGAAGAAAACGTTTGTCCCTTTTAGTTAGGTTTCATGCGAAACGACTGAGTGAGTAAGGTGAGGCGGATAGTCAAAATATTGCACATTAAATGTGATTAAGTTGCCTCTAGACGTTCGGTAATACAGCGCAATAATTAAAGACGCGCAATATTACCGAAAGAGCGGTATTAATATTGAATGGTAGGACGATGTACTGCGTCAATCAATTGACGTCTTATATCTGTTCAACCGCAAAACAATAAGTAATCTGTGGACAGTGTTGCAAAATATCCATCCTGCTTCAATCTGTCTGCCATGCAGTAAACATACCCGAAAAAGAAAATTTCAGATGTTCAAATTTGTTTTTCTTTGGCCAAACATCGCAGCGTAATTGGCAGGCCTTAACTTGGAAAGACGGCTTCTCGACTGTTAGTGTTAGCTGTAGCGACTGTGGGGTGATAATCTTTAGTTACGCGGCAAGTAATGGACCTTCCAGCAGCAAACGATTTTGTATTAATTTGGCATCCTCAGCACGACATCTCTTGTAAGATGTTGTGCGTGTTGTGTGGTTTTTCTTTGTACCTTTCGTCGGTGCAGCGGCGAATCGTACATTCTTAAACACGGAGCCAAAATAATGACACCACAGGCAGCATCAGTAGCACTGAACGTGTTTATCGTCCTAAGAAGGGGCGAAATGAAATATTGAGAAATGATATAGAGTCGTACAGGGAGAAATATATTGCACAGTATTGCTTAAAGCAAAAATATCGCAAAAAATATTGACTGTCTATGGATCGGCTTAGATTAAAAACATCAATGATCGGAAATGAAATGACGTAGCGTGCATGGACAAATGACGTGGCCTCTTCGTGTAATATTTGGTTGGAAGTTCTCAGATCATTTTGATTATTAAATGATAGTCAATGTTGAAATGGATACGAAGGAGTCAGTGTGACTTAGAATACATCAACCCTATTTAAGTCATTTATTTTGAAATTAATTAGAAAGTGGTTTAATCCCATGACACTACGGTACCCACTGCATATCCAGGTTTAGCTGGTGAACAAACGTTTAGGGACACGACCGAAATATTCCCATATATGAAACCACCGTCTTGATCGTGCTAAAATGGGGCGAATATCTCGGCTCTACCAGGGCACCAGAGACTTAATAAAAGCTTTCTGAATCACAACAGCAAACATTTAACAATAAATTTGTGACTTCTGTTGGTGATAACCAACCAACAGATTACAGCGACAAAAAAAGTGAATACAAAATGTTGTTCAGAAAGTTGGATTAGAGGAAGAACGAACAGAATACTTAAGTAAGTACTTAGAGGAAATGGAGGTAGGTAGATGGTAAGAAGAAACTATGAGTCATACATATATACCGTAAAAGAAGATTTTGTTTCACAGACATTTAACATGCACTAGATTACCTTCCCCCCCCCCCTCTCCAAAAGAGTACTAATATTGCGACTTTCTTTCAGTTAGGATGGGTGTTACATCCCATCTACAGTGCAACTGGCGATTATCCGCCCGTAATGAAGGAGTGGATGGCTAAGAAAAGCAAGGAGGAAGGTTACAGCAGGTCGCGACTGCCAAGTTTCACCAAGGATGAGATTGAAATGGTGAAAGGTGAGTTTGGATACGAGAGCAACTTCGGATACAGCAAGAAAATTGGATTTTTTTTTTAGTGAAAAGTAAAACAACGAATGACTTACAAATTCTAAGATGAGAGCGAGAAACGAGAAGAGTATTTTGTGAGAATATTGTCATTTAAATGTCACAACTTCACACTTAGTGCAATCATTAACACCCGTTCCGTCGAACACAAAATTGATTCCGCGGGAATTATGTGTCTTGCTGGTATGCTAGCAACAACATTGAAATTGATCGTGACTCGAGTGGCGCATATTGCTGTGTAAGAGAAAGTGTACTCTCTTGTAAATGTTCTTTAAAATTGCCCAATATTTTGAAAATTTTATTGGCTGCAAAATTTACCTAAAATATTCCATTGTCAAAAGTTTTTTTAAATCCATGATGGTTAATGCTATGTGCTCAGTGTCATGTGTATAAACAGAGAGACAGACCTATAGATTGACTATAAAAACGCTACCCAAGAAAGCAACGCATCTAAAATTGATATACATGGGTATAAGAATTTTAGCAAACTTAAACATCCTGCCCAATTGGGCCGATATAGTGACTAGACAATATACAAGAATGTGGGTGATTTCCCATATGACAAATATAACTTTCTTCCCCACTCAGTGTTTTATCCGAAGTGAGGCGCATTAAGCCTGCTGTCCGAAGGGTAACAGAGACGATTCCACGTGGGTAAAACAGCCTGAATGTGAAAGTGACTGCTTAAAGTTCGTGAATTGGTTATTTTAATAATATGTGGTGTTACAGCTCCACGCATGAGACTTGGCTTGTCACAAAGGAAATTCAGCGTAAAACACAAACCTTTGTGAATAGATGTCTAAGATATATATATTAAGAATATGGTGGCCAAATGTTATTTCCAGCAAAGACCTATGGAAAGTAACAGGACAAGAGGATATAAATTTAGAAATAAGAAAAAGGAAATTTAGATGGATTGGTCACACTTTAAGAAAAGGGAATGAAGAGATACCAAAGGCTGCCCTACTCTGGAACCCCCAGGGAAACAGGAAGAGATGAAGACCGAGAAACAGCTGGAGAAGATCAGTAATCAAGAAAGCGGTTAGAAGCTGGAATGAACTAAGGTTCTTAGCAGCCGATAGACGGAAGTGGAATAATAAAGTCCATTGTTCCTAGAAGGAACAATGGACTTTATTATTATATTACAGCTCCACACATTTATAAGCCTTAATTGTGCGGTGCTTTATTAAGAACAGTGACACTGTAATCATACATTGCGGGATAAATCTTTGTGGGTTGTTGTTTAAACTTGTCCGGGAACTTCGCACGGAACCTTTTGACACTTTCGTCACAGTTTGGCATCAGACAGGCCAAGACATTTTACTTCATGGTGGCCAGAAGTAGACTAGTCCCCTGGCTGAATTACTGGGAAATTTGAGTCGATTTTTTGTTGGCGCAGTTTGCTGAGGCACTGCGCTACAGTCCGGAAGGTCGGGGGTTCGATCCCCAATGGGATCGTTGAGATTAATCATTGACTTATTACTTCCGACCCCACTATGGCCCTGGGATTGCCTCAGACTGTAACGCATTTGAGTATCAGAACTATGTACTGGAGGGGCAAAGCGGTCGGTGCGTAATAATGCAAACTTACCACATTTATGTGGTGATTTTCTCGAATTTCTGGAAGCCTCTATCCATTGGAAACATAGGCGCTTCTCGAGGCCTGTAAAGTGATAGGTTTCCCTTATCGACGGTTACAGACTCCTATATTTCACACAGCATCCACAGAGGCTTTGTTAATCAAACTGCCTCCAAGTGGGCTCTGCGGCAACGGTAGCGAGGCCAGCACGATGTTTAACAGCTCACTTGTACTTAGCGGCGAGTGTCGGCTGCGTGCAGCTTGCCACATGCAGTATCCCACACGTAGTCATGATCCACGAGTGGTGCTTATAAAATCACAGTGATGATTTGCTGTACCTTTCAACTATTTGTACTTCCATACAATAAACTGTACTGTATAAAGCTTCTTCCTGTCTTCACAATTTAGGTCCAACATATTTTTTGTCCTTGAATACCGAAAACGTATAAATTTTAATTTTTAGGCACTTGGGACTTCCTTGGAATAAACCACTACACCACATTCTTCACTCACCAGAGTCAAAAAGAAACAATCTTTCTCATGGATACAGGAGTTGCTAATGTTGTAGATGATAAGTACGCTACTTCTGTTTCGGAAATCATGCAGGTAAGCACGCAATATAGTGCTAAGTGAATACTCAATATAGGCTTGTTCGTCTGTGTGTGTGTGTGTGTATTAGGTTTTGGCACTTCTTGAAATTCAATTTCATCGATGTTATTGGAGTTATTTTAGGTTCTGTAACATTATCAGTAATATTTTACATTACGTTGCATAAAATGTCCGTGAAACGTAAGTTCATCTTACGTGTCGGCCAAACTGGGGGGATGGAATATCCATTCTTGCAAAAAGAAACTCCCTGTATTTCAATATACATTTCTGTTGCCTGTACCTTGTTTTAATCGCACTGAATTTACAGCATGTAATTGGTTTTATTTGTGATATTAAGTATTAAAAATGTTTTAAAATATTGAATACTCCAGGGAAGAGCTTCGTTGCAAATTGAAAGAGAAGTAAGCAGTCTGGTAGCCCACAACGTTTCTTGTAACGTCATCATAATTCAATCGTTATTATTGTTATCATCATCAACATCACCACCATCAATCTATATGCTGTTTAGCAACTCAGTGAATTAGTAAAATAGTCACAACCTGATTATTATCGTTACCAGTTTCCTTCGCAAACACCGGATGCCGTCGCATAACTGCTAAACCGTGAATCTGCTTTCAGAGAGTAACTGCTTGGATTCTGTGGCTACTGCTTTTCCGTGGAATAGGGCGTGAATACTGTAAAGACCTCTCATATGATGGTTGCCATAATATAAAGTGTTTAACCATCCAAGAGTCTCCATTCGTCTCAGCCCATATCGAGAAATTGGTAGTTTCAAATTTGGTCAGAAAATACACTTCATTCCTTGGAACACGAAATTGGTTACGGTGTTACTAACAGCCCACAAACTGTTCCTGTCCTGAGACAGACTAAACTATTCGGCAGCATTCAGTGTTCCATTAGAAGTTTTATTGTAATATTATTCTTCCATTTCCGCCTCTTTCAACGAAGCGAATTCTTTCCTTTTCTTTTACCCCACACTCCTCTGATGCATTTCTTAACTCTGTCAGAGCCGTCACATTCCCGACCAAATCACTGCATGTGATGCAACAATTGTTCTGTGTTTTATAATATTCATATATATTTTTTGTGACATCTCTGTTTTACATCCCTTTTATTAACTTACTCTATAAACACTTCTACAAATGGAATTGAACGACTTAAAATTTTATGAATAAAAAATGTTATAATTTTAGTGCACATTTCCATGAAGTATAATTTATATTTTAATGTAATTATGACCCCTCTGCTGCATAATGGAGCAATATTAATGTCGAATGATTGTTTATACAACAGTGCTGTCCCTGATGATGAACATGTAAGGCCCGGTACACATAGGCTTCTATTTATATTAAAACATCAATGAAATTCATACGAAGTGTGGATTTGTTGGTTTATATTGTAACAAACATCAGTTTATTCTTATGCAAATTTACCGTGAAAAACTAAAAGAACAATTAGTTGGTCATAATTTCCACTGTGTAGTGGTAATTCCTGCAACACGTTTGAATGTAAAATTGAAGTAAGCAATTTATTACAAAATGAATGTCATTACAACTTTTGTTCTGCTGACTGCTGAAGTTATGTTATTCTGGTTGTTATATTGACTGTTATTCACAGGTTGTACCGTGGGGTTTCAGAAAGACGCTGAACTGGATAGCCAACGAGTACAACAATCCACCTGTCTTGATAACAGAGAATGGATTCTCTGATCATGGGGAACTTAACGACAGAGACAGAATTGATTACCTCACAGTAAGTGGCAATATTTCTGTATTTCTCTCGAAAGTTATTTAAATTTCTTAATTTGAAGCCAAATACATGACTCGTACAAAGTCATTTTTTTGCAAATTGCGGATTTAAGCTGCAGCTACTATGTAAATATATGTTTTGATTTGGGTGGAGTTCGGCCTGCAATACTTACGGTGTCACCGTATAATTAAAGGGTAAAGAATGCGCAGTGATGGTAGCGTTTACATAAGGAATGTACGGGAATACAGGAATTTCATGGCATCGAGATTATTATTGTATCTTATGGTTTTAAGCGGTTTTATTTGCTGCCTAATTTAAACGCTCAGTTCTTAATAGTTATGGTTATTGCTGTTCTGATGACGTAACACGTAATGCTAATGTCGCAATAGAGCTAGCCTTTGTTCATTCTCTGAATATAACACTGTACACTAAGAGCAAGTCCTTTCTTAGTCCAGCTTTGCCTACCTAATCAAATGAACCGAGTTCAGGCCGTGTTCACTTGTGGCCAACACCCACATGGAATTTTCATTTTGCATTTCACTTACAAATGGAGACATGTACCTCTGCGAAAGGTCGTTTTCTTGGGATGAGATATTTTGGTCATCAGAAGGAACAGAATCCATGCCAATGAATACGTATGGTTCTGTAGATCATTAACTTCCTTCTCTAGAAGCATTTACAGATTTTAAAGAGCAATTTCGAAACGTCGATTTTGCCCTCTTTCGTCAGGCAACATGGTACCGGTACTAAGGAACACACACACTGTGTGATATCCAGTTCTTCATGAACAGTGCTGTGTGTAGTTGCGATGGAACAAGACCAATGCTTAGCCCAGATATCGAATTGTGGCTCTCACTTCTCCGTGGACAAAGGTGTCTACGTTTCTGATAGTCATCTCCATGGCTGTGAATAAATCCAGAATTTTGATTCAAAGGTTTTCCATATCAGTTCTGTCGCTCATGCTACTTCCACGCCTTATTCTGAAGTGCTGTGCCGAACAAAGCTGTAGTAAACACGGGTGTCCGTTCCACTATTTTGAAATTCTGTACTTCATTTTCTGACACACTTCTATCTCCTTCGTCCATCACTTTAGATCTGTAACAAAATTCGCTGAGGCAAACTTTCTTTGCCCCTCAAAACAAAAATGCCTTTACGAACATCTGCCGGACAGTTGCGATGTCGTCAGCACTAAACGTCCTTGTCTTCCATAAATAACAGCTGCCTGCCTCGACTCTTAAACAGTCTGTTGCGTTTCGGCGTTATTAAATATGACATCCCAACAGAAAAGAAGTGTTGCTATGTTAATTTATAAAATGGAGATTACTAAGCAGTAGGAATATATGGTGATAATAATGGTGGCAGTACCGAAATTTACCTCGTAAAATTTAAAGCTTTTAAAACCTGAACAGACGATTTGTATAGTTGTAAATTTGCTTCCCAAATCTTCATCCTTCCAAAATATCTTCGTGGTGCTAACCGTGCTAACGTGAGTAACGCCATAACGAGCCCAGTGAAATCTTTGTTGCAGAAGTACTTGTGCGAATTACTGAAGGCTACGAAGGAAGATGGATGCAACGTAATCGGTTACACATTATGGTCCCTGATGGACAACTTTGAATGGGTTTTTGGATATAAGTAAGTATTATTTATTTGTTACGTGTCATTATTGACCTTGAATTCGAAATGTTACATTCATCCAGTAGCCTGGTGTCTATATAATCAGATAATTTGGCACTCATCCAACACACGCTTGTGCAAGAAACCGTATCTAAAATTTTCTTACTGTCTTGTGAATTTTAATGTTTTTCAGTGACAAATTTGGCCTGTTTCACGTAGATTTCAATGGCCCTGATCGCAAAAGAACAGCCAAGATGTCAGCAGACTTCTACTCCCAGATAATTAAAAGCAACAAGATTTCTGTTGAATTGCTGAGTGTCGATGGTTCTCAGTGACGCACTGATACAGTTGGCAGCTCTGAATTCAACACATTATTTTGTCCGGACATATGTGTGTGAATTTGCTGAACTGATGGTTATGGTAACTTTTATATATCAGGCGGTCATGCTGTGTTTCATTCTAATATATTTCGTGTTTATTTGTGGTAACTTGGTTAGAAGGTAAGAATAAATCCATGGGTTTTCTTATGATAAAATAAATTTCTTAGAATAGTTTAAATTTATCTACAGCTTTTCTTTATTATGTGTTTCAAAGAAATAAATCGTAAAAAATGAATAATTTTCCAGAAATTTTTTTTTGTGATTTTGTGAATTCAGGTTCACCTGTTGCCTATATATACGGCCAATCGTTTAACAGCACATCTTAACTCATCACTGAGAATAGCGAGTTTCATAAGGTGATTGTCTTTTGAGTTTCTGAACCGGGTAGTGCAGTGTTTCTGCAAAATGTACTCCTCAGGCGCTCTAGGAATCCGCAAACGGATCACAGGTGATCCGTGGATGCATTTATGTAACGGCTACTTAGTAGTTTACTTATTACTTAAACCGAAGGAATAATGTTTTGTTAAAAATAAATGCGGTGCTCCTTAAATTGGCGAAGCGAGCTGCGGTCAAATCATGCGATGCCGTGTTGTGTGTCACACTGATATGTGTTCGAAGCTATTCATTTCTGAAATACAATTTTTAAATTTTGGATTCCCAGTTTCGTTTGGAGAACTAAGGCGTAGTAACACAGTTTGTTCAGACACCGCGCAGTATATTTGGTCTGCATCTTCGAGGTAAATGAGAGAATATTATAATTTTCGAAATCCCCAAAAACCGCCATTAATTAAGATAACGCACTTCCGCTAACGGATTTCTCGTCTTGATTATGGACCTTGAAAGTTTCATGATAAGGACTTATACAAATTTTAATATGTCGCATGAACTTAGTAATTTTGCGGCGTCGAGTTGGTTTTCAATGGGGGACCGCGGGCTTTCGTAGTGTTTCAATTACAGTCTGCAATTTGCTTTATATTTGTGGAATACTGCGCAGGAAATCCTCAGGCCTACCAGCTGTAAAGTGCTAGGCACAGTCGGTTTTCTGGAATTTGTCTGTGTTTAGTGCACCCAAGTTGCGTGCATACATTTTGCATGTTATCTGGTTACATGCCTACATTTTCAAGGCTAAAGAGGCGCCGCGCCATAAAATTAAGGCGAGTATTGATATTGGTAATAGGCGATACGCGGCAGTGAGTGTTAATGTGTCATAGATAGCAGCTGTACAGCGAGAGGTCTTAGCTTGGCTTCTCTGGAGTTCCCCGCTGGATTTCTGTTTGGAACCGCTTCATCATCTCATCAAATAGAACGCGCTTGCAATGATGACGGTGAGTGAATTTGCCTTTGTACTGACAGATGTACTTTGTGTTACTCCGGTTGTGTTTAATTTTGGTGAAACGAAAAGTTTACGTATTCTGTTTATGTGTATTTGTACTGCTGTACATACGTAAAATTACCTATCAGTATCCTCTTCATCCTCTCCACATCCACTGGGGTATAAACTGATAGTCAGACTTTCATCCCTTATTGGCCCATTTATAACAATAACAAATAACCAATGCATAATTCTGACTCTACAGAAGCTAATGAAAATGTGGCTCTATTCAGCCACTCCCAAAATTCAGCATAACACAGATTTAAACATACGTGCCGGTTTGGGGTATTTACACTGATCTGTGATACACAGGTAAGGGCGAGATTATATGGGACAGACTGATCCACGATCAACCGGACGTCATCGCAGATAAATCAACTGGAGATGTAGCCTGAAATTCCTATCATCTGTATAAGGAAGACGTCCGAATGCTAAAGGAATTAGCGGTGAGAATTTGTTGGATAAGACAGATATCGTAAAGAATGTGACGCCGTAGTTTATGGTACAAGTGTACGTACAAATGTTTTGACACACTCTGCTACCTTCAACATGTACTGTGATGGTGGTAGCGGCAGGTTACATTTAAAGATCGTCTCATTCGTATGTGTCAGATTGTTTATGTTTGTAACTTGTGCTATGTATTTCTGAACGTTTGTTTTCTTGTATATATATTTAAATTGTTTACTGAAACTTTCTCAAAATCTAACACCGCTGTCTCGTATTTATGATCCTCCCAGTTGAATGTCCGCTGGTACCTAAACAAACCTGAAACACTTTGTGGTTTTCTTCAGTCCGGTGATTTTATTATACAGAACACCTAAAACACATCCCTTATTGTCCCTTCCATTCCTCGTACTCTCGACCAATCACTCCCCTTGCATACCCTGCCTGCTTAATGCCATGTCGCTATGTGTACCTGAGGTACATAAATGTGTATAGTGCAGGTTCATTTCTACCGGTTCTCTGTGTCGTGGCCGCGAATTCTACCAACTGTACATGACAACAAAGTGAATCAGGCCGGTATTGCTTATTATAATAAGCTGATAAACGAACCGTTCGCCAATGGAATACAGCCTATGGTAAGTGTTCGCGTAGTATCCTGGTATTTTGAAATGAGGTGCCAAACCTGCACCATTCACTATCCACTTTAATTCCGCTGCTGTAGAAAGGATTTTCAAATAGTGCATTTTGTTACGTCATTCCATGTATCGCTCCCTAACATCTGCCTACAGTTGAAGCAAACGTTTTAGTGTCCATGTCCAAAGATTTGCGTGTATTCAAAGATATGAACGGCAGAAAGGTGATTCGAAAATTTTGTTTTTTCGTGAATGAAGCTATGAAATTATAAAATGTGTAATTGTTTTAACTGTCGGTGAAAGATTGCCTGATAACATTGAATAGCAAACTGGCTGGTCCTAAGATTTGTAAGGACGTGTAAGGTAATGGATATTTTTCTGCTTGTATCTATTTTTCAGACTAATCACTGCAACAATAAAACTTTTTACCGGTAAAACAATCCAATCGATAAAACAGTCAACATGTAAACAGTTAAAATGAAAGTATGCCAAGCTATACTATACACGATGACTAGGGTCTGCTACAGAACCTAACGCATCGGGCATTTTTTGTTTATTGTGGTCACTATGTCTGAAAATGTTGTACTCTATAATATGATTGGAGATGAGAGTAACACCTTTGAAATAAGTCTTTATTTGTCTCACACCATTTACTGTCAATATTCGATACATTCTCCATCTGAGAGCGACTTTATTTTTTCTTATCGTAGGAGACACTTCCTCATTATTTTTACTTTGGATTTTCGTATTTTTTGGAAATTACTGAGATAGCGTTAGCAATTTACGTAAGTCTCCAAGTGATGTGTCTGTTGTTTTTGTCCAGTATTTACCGAAAGTTAAATATGTCGGCAATTTTTCATAAAAATTAAAATCCACAATATGGAATTCCGAAGGTATATGTATTCGACCGCTCGGAGTACAAGAAGGATAGCACGAAGCTGATGGTTGCTTTTCGCAGTTCATAAGTAGAAGAACCTAAAATATTTTCTTATGAGTTTTTCTTCTTCTTTGGTAACACATTTTCATACTTCGGCCCATGTAAGTTAAAGTTTTTATGGAAAAGTTAAATCCTTAGGCAGCTGGTTCCTTTTTGATCTCGTCCTCAAAACGGGAAAAGTCGAATAATAAGTGTGTTTAACTGTAGGAATTAGTGACTTCACTGTTCTTGAATATATTAAAGTAAAGGAAAAATAAATTAGATCGCAAAGGTGAAGGCGAAGGGCTCCTTCCCTTTCTCCCCATTTTTATTTTCCTTTGTTCAGTATTCCCCACTACTTGGAGTCAGGTAACGCAAGCCTTTGTCGATAGAAAGTATTTAAAATTCATATCATATATGAAAGTTCTGAAAACAAACAACATATTAAATGTACATG
>Ga0136643_10008690_pt1 | contig 14880 bp, 6 predicted proteins | sample TergutLab28metaG_FD_96883 | JGI IMG/M metagenome (GOLD analysis project Ga0136643, IMG submission 96883) | Labiotermes labralis P1 segment gut microbial communities from Petit-Saut dam, French Guiana - Lab288 P1 (version 3) (version 3) | ecosystem: Host-associated > Arthropoda: Insects >... | reverse complement strand
TCACACACTCCATACAGACCTCAACATCCCCTATGTTAGTGAGGTCATCAATGAAAGAATTGACAAACACCTCAACAAACTAGTATCCCATCCCAACCCACTAGTAACAACACTAACACAACCGAAGAGAAATAAAAGGCTAAAAAGACGTTGGACCTCCGACCTTCATGACTGAGGTGTCATCGCTGGATAGGCACCCTAACATGTTAACACAATAAGATAGCAAATTAGATTATAGATTGTTTATACCCCTACAATCTGATGGCTAATAAATAAACAATAAAAAATGCCGTATCTATCCAGTCTCCTTGTTTTATGACAACTGCTGCTGTTAGTACCGTGTCCAGAGCCCTCAGTGTCCCTTGTGTAACAGAAGGGACTTTAACTGAATAAAGTGTGGCCTACTGACAGAAACTGTGTTCTGAGATCTGAGGTTCTCACAGCAGTGCTGATGACGATAGAAGCCGTTTCTGTTGTTACGCAGTTTTAAGTGGTAAATAGCAAACAATATTTCGGAGAATAGTAATACCTCCATCTACAGGGTCTAGCTGGGAAGTAGAAATTTTTGGAATGTCAAACCCTGAAAAAGGAAGCAGAATACTCCTCTGAAACTTCGATTAATATTCACAAGTTGGCACGCCATAACATACAGGCAGAGTTGAATCCTCAGGATCTGCACTACATTTCCCATTCTGTTCTTTAGTGTAAACCTATCGTATGTGATCCAGAGATAAAAAATATTGAATTTTTGCCTGGAGGTTTAACTAACGAGAACACAGAGACGCACATAAGGAAACAAGTACGGCGCTAGGAGTCTGTTTAGTGCTGTCGCCTTGTAAACAGCATTATTCAGATTCTCTGAAACATCTGCCAACTAACACATCACATCACGTGCCATCACTGAAAAACTGAAACAACTTCCAAAGACGGACTGAATTAAACGTTTGCAAATTAGTTCAAGAGATAACACGTTTGAGTTATAAAATGGAATTCTCCTCTCTGAATATCAGTAGGCAATACGTCTCTCCTCTTTGGGGTTCATCAGTTCTGAACGCGGGAAAAGTTCATTACAGTCATAAACAACCTATGTGGCTAAAAGTGGTTTTTTTTGACAAAATATTATGTTGTTAAGTTTACGAAATGAGTCCAAAGATCTTAACCCTTAACCTGCTAACGTGGAGAATATGGTGAGCTCCTAATAATGCCAGCGGATGACAGATGGGATTTAACTCGGCGTTTAAAGGGTTAAATCAGCAAATGTCTTGAGGTTGGACTATCAGATAGGGTTCCAGGTACAGAGAGAATTGCTTTTATTTCTACCATAGCCACATTTGGCTCTAGGTCACACTGTCTTCCTAAATAACCTGTGAAGTGCGTTGTTTCCTCGGCTGTAAAGGCACAAGGGTACGACGCTTAAGATTGTATCTAAGTCTCTTATATGCCTACACGAAGACGTGTTAAGTAAACATTAGGTTTAGGATTTAAAAGCATCCAATTTAATAGGAAATATAAAAATTTCACAGCCGAAAAATGACGTGGCAGGATGCCCAGTTGTGTCTTGTTGGCAAACCTTACAGACAAATTTGGTAAAATTCATATTAGATAAATATTTGTGCTGTAGCTTTCTTTTATCAAATTTCCTAAAATCCTTCCAAACTGATGGAGGTTTTGCATGATGCTGTACGTATTTGTTTATTTTTCCTTGTATTAATTAATCATACTGTTCCGACTCCGGTGATTATGCAGAGGCATCTTCTTCAGAAGATATATGCTTACAACATTACATGTTCTAAGGTTACTGCTATGACATTTAGAGGTCGCTATATTATTGAAGAACACGTTCGGTGTTTAACACCGATCTATCACTTTCTAGACATTTATAACTCATACCGCACCCATGAAATAGACTTTTTCCCTCCAACTTTGAGCCCAGGTGGGGAGAAAGGGTAGGTAGTTACATTACATTTCACAGTATCGTGAAAGTGGGGAGAATAAATTTTATATTCGTGGTTCCGTGCATCGTAATTCTAGGTTGAAGAAATCCAACGAGATGCAACAGTATGCAGATATTTATTTACTGCTAAATTACTCTAAATGTTTCGGACGTCCATCGCGCCCATCATCAGGAGTACACAAAATTTTAGTTGCAGCCTCTGATACAGATCATACTATCTGGGGAGCAAGTAAATAAATATCTGCATACTGTTGCATCTCATTGGATTTCTTCAACGTAGTGGGGAGAACGTTTGGTTGGAGGTAAGGAAATTAGGAAAGGAAATACAAACTTCTTTTAATGAATGACTTATAAATTTGCCCTCTTGTAGTAATTAAAATAATTAAATGAATAGGCCAGTCTGTAAATGGAGTTATCTAACTGGTAGCAAAAATTAATTTCTGTGGATAAATTGGGAGGGAAAATGGAAACATTTGAAGCTCTGGCGTAGAAGAAATTAAATTGACGAACTGGACGTAAATTGACTGATTCTTAGGACATTTGACGAAAATATAGTTTAAGAAGCGTTGAATGTAAAGGAAAAGTAGTACAAATTATTGAGGAGGCAATAATTTGGAAAGAAAACCAAGTAACCAAGTCTTGCTCAAATATTTGCCTGGAGGAACAAGAGATTCTAACCGAGTACCTCCTGAATAGAGGTATATAAAGTTGTCGATATTCCACCCTGCTCAATATAATACGCTGTAGTATTTACGGTGAAATGCATTGGCTCAAATGCTTCAATTCTGGGATTTTGTGCTCTAAATCAGGGCACTCCTCGTCCAACCTAGCATTTACAAACTGCTGAAAGAAGACACAGGTCAACAATTTACCAGAATCATTTTGTGTTTTGTGTGTTTGAATCTCCTTCTCCACCAGCATGTCACTTCTCATTCAATATTACACAGACACGAAGCAAAATTGCGAAATGTGTGTTTCTCAAGACGGTGTTGCTATAAATCCATGTGTTCTGTCTTGTTGTCACGTGTTGACCAGTAAACAGGGTCAAGCATTCCAAGGGGAGATAGACGTCCATCTAGAAGTCCAAGAAGAGGTGGATTGCTTGACCATGAAAAGGAGGGCAATAAGATCTTTCGAAACGTCGGTAAACATCTAACAGTCGACTGGGGTGACATCCCAGAAGACAAATCTTCAGACTAAGTTCGTAACTAATCACCTAACCACAATGCAAATGACCCTCCGGCAAAATACTTCAAAGCTTCAGTGCCCCTAATAAAAAGAGCAGAAATCAGACAATGCACGAACCCAGTACCATCTCCAAACAACACGACTTATCTTCATAGATTCCATCTGAATTTCAATTTCCATCATATTTATCGGTCTTCTTAGCGGTTCATGTTCAACATGCTTTTTTACTAATGATTCAGGCGCAAATGCGAAAAGAAAGAAAATAAATTACAATTAATTATATTGTCATTCTGTAAAATACAAAGGTCTTTTCCCTACACTGCAAGCAGATAATGCCTTCTGGGTCACGTCTGACAGACAGTCTTCTTGAAAGACACAATCCAACTCGTTCCCCTCGCCAAGTAACCAGGCCAATGAACACTTCCCAATGCTAATTGCCTTCATTATGCCTGCAGCAACTTTACTATAATTCGCGACGCCACAGCCAGTGACAAATGACTGTCATCACAGACTGCACTATACTTCCGCTACACACGACGCTCACTGTGAATAATAATACGTAATTAATTTTAGCAGCTAAGTTAGTTAATTACCCTTATAGGGCTGAAACGAAATCCAGCAAACGCTTGTGAAGAAAGGTGTGTAGAAGGCAAGGGAGTCACCAGCTTGACAGCCAGCTGCGGAATATAAAAACGAACAAACACACGACTCGCTTACTGGTTCAGAAATTGAAGCCATGGTTACAGGGTTCCGCGTCCCGCTTTATCTGTGACTTTCCCTTTTTTGAAAGAAAAAGGCCGGGTGTCCCCCATAATGTTCTTGGGACCCGAAAATGTCCCGCTTTTTGATTCGGAAGATATCTGATTTTAATCACTAAAATGATGCAGCTTGTCCTCCTTCAACGACGGTTATCGAGTTCATTTTTATCATCTTTGGTTTCTTACGTGTGTTGGGCACAAATCGATATTGTACCACCATGCCAAAGTAAAGTACTCTATTAACGAGGGCATAAGACGTAAACTCTCCCTTTCATTAGAGGCAAGGTGAAAAAAATAGAATGCATGCTTGTTGGTGCAAAATTGTTTATTTCACACGTTGGTCACTCAGATAGTTTGAAGCACGTAAAAAAAGAAAAATGATCGTAGAAAGCAGAGCATAAAAAACAATAAAAATTATCTGTAGTTTGGAACTTTTGGTGATGTGGAAAGACAATCAGTAGCACTAAAACGCTACAATAGTTGTTCAATCAGTAGCCCGCAGTCGTAGTTTGAACTGTCTGCCATGCACCACAACTATAGTTCAAATCTGTTTTTGATCAGAAATTCGCATATTCTCAGACAAAATCAAGGCGATTATCGCAAATGTCGTGGCATTATTTACAGTGAAACAAGTACTAAATGCATACTTTTAGTCACTTGAACGTGCAACTGAACCATTTACTAGATACAATCATTCTTAGAAAGGCAATAAATTTATTCAATAGCCTCTCGAAGCTCGTATTCCTTTATGGTTGAAAAAACCCAAATTCAAGCCTCTTTAATTACGTGATAGTCTTTAACTCTTTCACACCTCGACACTAAACGTATTTGTTATTTACACACTACGCTACACGCCGGAAGGTCGCGGGTTCGATTCCCGGTGGTGTAATTGGAATTTTTCATTGACATAATTCTTCCGGCTATACAATGACCCTGAGGACGACTCAGCCTCTAATAGGAACGAGTACCAGGATTATTTCATGGGGGATAATGCAGCCGATGAGTAGTGATGACAATCTTTCCACCTTCATTTCCTGATTGTTTTGATATGTGGGAGCCTCAAACTCCTGGAAACCTCAGGACCAGTTCAGGCCTGTACAGGAATTGCTTTACCTTTACCATTTAATTATATACACGTATAGTACAAGCAGCATTTGGTTTTCGATAAAGCGAACCCACTTGCTGTGCAAATCTTCACAACCGCTGTTTCTTAAGCGCAACAATTCCGCATTCCACCGAGGAAGATAAAGGATTGGAGCCCAGAATGTTTTGGGTTTTCATGTGGCATGATGCATACAGACCCTTGAATACAGGCGGCATATAGAGGACTCAATCTGCGCGAGAGAAGTTAGCGCGGAATAATTCTTTCATCAAACGCACTTCAGCTGGGCGTAACAGTGGCCTTCAGATCACTGTGACAAGTAGAAAAGCAAGCAGTTGGTTAGTCTTACGGTCATTTATTTCAATTAAATATAGTTACAGTCACTGTGCGGATAGCCCTTTTCACGTCTTGTGATCGTGCATTATCACATACGCCTTATCTGAAACGACTTCCAGAAATTTTTAAATTTCGGGCGGTGAGTGGTATTGACAGACAGACAGACCGACCGCAGTACCGGGCGCGAAAGATGCTTATGGTCGCAAGCAGCAATGAAGCTAGGAGATATTAATGGGTAAAGGGAAGTGCAGTGAGAAATATAGAAAGAAATTGGAAAGGATCTAAATATGCCGAATGTATAAATAACTTAAATAAAGGACTATTTCGCGCGAAGGTAACAGCAGGTAACCTGTCAAAGAAATTGCCCCAATTTATGACAAAGGAACTTAATTTGCTGCTTTCACAAGAGCCCGCCACTGGATTGTATCCTTAGCCAGACGAATCCAACACACGCAAAAGTTTATTTGAAACCCACTTTAACATTATTCTAATATCTATGCTTATGGCTGTGAAATGTCCGCTTGGCTTCAGGTTTATAGAACAGAGTATAGAAGAGAAATACAAGAGAAAAAGTCCTAGACAGCTAAATGTAGAACTGAAGATAACGGGAGGGAATAAAAGAATGAGAAAAGAAGGGGGGACACAGATAGCAGGAAAATAGAAAAGATGCAGAAGATTAAGTGAAGGAATAGAAGAGACAAAGAAAAGAACGTGGAACATAGCACTGAAAGTAGCTACTGTGGGATTGGGTTGAAATGTCACCCAGGACGAGACCGGCTATATTACTATCGCCTGTTATGGTTAATGGCAGTTACTTCAGGAAGAGTCATTATAAAACAAATAAATAGGAAAATGAACTATATGAGGTAAACAATTCGGCAGTGAGACAGAAAGGAGGGACGAGAGAAAAAAATTAATTCAGTAGTTAAAAAACCACCCACGAAAATATGTTAGCAATGAGTGAGAAGACAGAAAGGAAGGTAGCAACAAATGAATAAACAAAGAAAGAACTAAAAAATAAAAAAGAAAGACAACAAACAAGATTTTTACTTTCAGGTGACCGTGCATCGTGATAAATTCAACTAGATGCACTAATTTCTCAAAATTATTTCTGAAATAAAACTCTACATGTTTCGAACAGTTCCTCTGTCCATCATCAGGAGTTTTTCACTGTACACACAACAATGGTGTATGTCATACAGGTTTACTGACAGCTTGCTGCTCGCAAACTGTCAGCTAACCTGTACGACATACACCATTGTTGTGTGTACAGTGAAAAACTCCTGATGATGGACAGAGGAACTGTTCGAAACATGTAGAGTTTTATTTCAGGAATAAATTTGAGAAATTAGTGCGTCTAGTTGGTTTTATTATAAGAATAAACAAGATGGTGAAGGCAAGAAACCGAACATCAGTCACAGCCCATGTAAACATTAGCCTTCCTCCAACCGTTGCCAAACTCTCAGCGAACTGCACACCACTGATTGCGACAGAATTCAGGCAGCGTGTAATTAGAGGACAGTAACTGTTCATTATTCGTTTATCGGCCGGTGATGAACACAACGTTTAATTAACCTTCAGTGATACAGCGGAATAAAGTGTCAGCTTCGCACACAATTCCACTGACGAAGCGTCACATTTGCAGTACCTACAGAACAGCGTTCGAAATTAAAAACGCACTGTACCAGGATTAAGTGAGTGACTAACAGATATAACACATCTTGTGTCACGAGACAGTAGTCATTCCGGAGTACAATCTTTGGCGGCGCGTTGAACTAATTATCTCATTCTCGCCGAACTGTACCCAAATGAGAAAATTACAGCAAAAAGTTTAGCGAAGAACCTTAGCGGAGAAAAGCGAGAAACTGAACACCGAAAATGTGACTAATACTGAGATAAGCTAACAAATTTGACGGATAATGCTGTTGCTTGGAAATAATTTAACCTTTAGCCCGCTAACGTGGAAAATATGGTAAGCTCCTAATAATGCCAGCAAATGGCAGATGGGATTTAAATAGGCGTTTAAAGGCTTAAAGAAGGCGAGTTTTGAAAAAAGTGTATTTTGTTTGCTGTGTATCAGGCATGACTGCACAGAAAAGAACAGCTGATATTTCTGACAGTCTGAGTGATAATTTCAAGCAGACAGTGAATTCTGATTATGCTCCTAGGGCACAGACGAAAACACCAATATAAAGGAAACCATCCAACTTCTCTTATTTATTAGAGGTGCTGATAAAACTTTGTATGTACTGAAGAACCTGCAAGCATGGGCTCCATGACAGGACACACAACCGGAAAAGACGTCTCCAGTGCAGCTATAAAATATGTCAATGATAAGTTAAAATTGGTTTGGCATACTTGGTAACCATATGTACCCCGGCTATATGCGGAAAACATTTTAGTACATTTATTCTCTTGAAGAATGTTATCAAGAGACTAATAAACAATCACTACTGCGTTATACACCAACAGGTTATGTGTAGCGAAGTATTAGAATTTTAGCATGTAATTTCAGCGGTATTTTCCACTGCAAAACACCTCCTTTCTCTAAGAGGATAAAAAACGTGATATTTTGGGCCTTTCTTACGGAAGTCGTCGCCGAGTGCAGCGGCTTGATTTAATGTCTAGGAGTAAGTTAGCGAGTATAAGAAAAGCACTCTAACGTCTTCTTGTTTTGCGCAGGGTTAGCAAAATTCTAAAAAAAAATATGAACCAATAAACTTCAAGAGCTTGAAAATGAGTCCTGAAATCGCGATTTCCTTTTTTTTGTGACACTACAGCACACCTAAATGATCTCAAAACTTTTTAGGGAAACACTCAAACTATTTTTTATGTTTTGCTGACCGTGCATCCTGGTGTAATTCTAGGTAAACGACCAACTTGATGCAAATTATATTGTACAAAACTTTTATTATTGTAATCCTCTACATGTTTCGAGCAACACTGTGCTCATCATCAAAAGGTCGAATTGTATTAATACAGCATCTGGTATAGTACTGTCAGTAAGTGACCGTCCGGTGTGCATACCGGACGGTCACTTACTGACAGTACTATACCAGATGCTGTTTTAATACAATTCGACCTTCTGATGATAAGCACAGTGTTGCTCGAAACATGTAGAGGATTACAATAATAAATGTTGTATACAACATAATTGTACATCAAGTTGGTCATTTACCCAGAGACTCAAATTGTGTTTCAAGTGCTTATAGTAGTGAGAGATTTCAAAATGAATCTGAATTGTCAGGAGTCAGCTGCCAAAGGGTACAGTGCGCCATGTTCCCTCTTGTTCACAGCGTATCCTCTCAGCGCGAGCACGCAGAGTTAGGAGAATAATAAACAAAGCAAACTGATCTTTCCTTTGAAGACTCTGACAGAAGAGTTACTTTGTCTAAACAAGAACACGTTTCATTAAAGCTGGTTAAACACCCTTTCATGTGGATCCAGAGAAAGTGCCACTACATGCATTTCGGTGTTACTGAGTTTGAATATTCGGCAGTTTACCCTGCGGCCCACAGATATTTTCCTTCAAGCAATACGACCCTCGCCGTTTTTAGAGTTATGCAGACCTGCGTTAATAGGAGTGAAATATTTAAAAGGATCTTTTACAAAGAAATAATAAATGAGAATCAACTAGCGTAAATTTCGTTTTGGGTGACTTTTTCTCAAATACGGACATGCAGTTTGCACTGAAGTATTTCAGTATGATTTCGGAAGTGTAATTTACGTGTTGACAGTGTCCGTAAGAAATGTGCTCTAAACCCGTTCATTCAGAGCACAGCTAGTACAAGACAGAAGAACAAGATGAGCACACAGGCACTAGCATATCGGTGCCAAAGTAATGAAAAATAGAAGAGTTAATATTTTCAAAACCTCCACAGCAAACTATTAGTTTCTAGCGCAACTACAAGTCGCGGGGCACATGCGGCAACTTCTCCGACAGTGTTACATTGCAGGTAATCGGAACAATGTTTTGCGGGCGGAACCACGCATCGTAACGAACACCGCTGTGAAAGTAGTAATCGCTGGCTGAACCGATCTTGTGTGAAGGAATAAATAACATTATCTGAAATAAGCATAACATAAACATAAATTAAGTTGTGAGAAAAACACCGTTAATTTCAAATATTTGAGGTTTACATTCACAAATCAGAATCACGCTTACGAAGTATTCAATAGCAGAGACAATTCAGGGACAGCTGTATAATATGACATGCAAAAGTTCTTCAACTCCATGGTGTTAACAACCTCAAGATTAATGTAGTCAGAAAGACATTCTTATCTTTCGGTTTTTAACTGGTGTCTAATTTGGTATCTCATTTTACGAAATGGGCATAGACTGAAAATGTGTGTATTTGGAAAAAATTCTGAGGAAACAAGATGTGGAATGTGGTGGAAAATACACAAACAGGAGCTTCGTCGCTTCCTTAATATTACAAGAAAGAGGATGTGATATATATATATATACACGCATACTACGCGCGGAAAAAGGGAAAATGTGTAAAACGTTTAGCCGGACATCCGAAAAGTTCGCTTGGTAGGCTCAGGTATAGGTCTGCATGATAGGTTAATATTGAAATGAATTTTAAAAAACAGAGCGGAAAATACGAACCTGATTGCAATGGCGGACCAATTAATAAATTAAAGTTGGGAATTTCTTGACCATTTGAGCGTCTGTTATTTTTTCATTAAGAAGGTTTGCTCGCTGATCTGATTATATTAGGTAGTCTATTTATGGAGGCAGCCTGCCATAATCGCTCAAAAATATCGTAATCTCAGAATAATTGTTTTTAGATGTTATGCAGAATATAAAACGACCTGTATGACCATAAGTACCATACTCTTAGGCCCATGTAATCCCCCCCCCCCAGGAAATATTACTGACACACCTTTTTGTTAGATGTCCGAAATGACCCCAGGGCCATAGTGCGGTCGGAAGGATTATGTCAATGAAAAATGTTAATGAAACCATCGGCAATCGAACCAGCGACCTTCCAGCTCGCAACCCAGTGCCTCAGACAATTGAGCTACCGCGTGTCGTATATTCTGTACAAGGTACCTAGTAAATTTCCATACGATGAACTGCTTAGGTATAAAATCATATGTCACATTTTGGATTCTTTTGAAGAAGAATAAATAGGATATTTATGTGGGGCAACGGAGAATATCAGTAGTAAATGAAACAAAAAAAATCGAATTATGTTACTGACTTCGGATACAAAATATACAAATCTATTCAATTCTAATGGTTTATAGAGATGGCATGTGTCTAAAAGACCAATTGGAAGACCTAAAACACGTTGGGAAGATGACTTTTGGAAGATATAAAGAGCGTAAACACAAGCAATTGGAAGAAAGTAGTACAGAATGAGATAGTTGGAAGAAAGTGGTTGAGAAAGATAGAACCTTATATAGGTTGTAGCGCTTTATAAGAAGAAGAAGAAGAGATGGCATGAGCATAAATTATTTCAACAATATCTGTTTCTTCGTCTCTGTTTGCCGTCTTGCGTTAGAATAATAAAATAATGCAAAATACATTTCTTGGCCCAACACGTTACACCAGTTCGCCTGAAGGGAGCCAACGAGGTAGGCGCATTCCAATTTTTTTATATGAGTATGGACGTAGACACAGATCTGACATGTTTATTATCTGGACTAACAAATGCACAATATCAACAATGTTTCTTATACCGTAAGCACACATACATGTTGCAAAGCATCCGCATCGTCTACAGGAAGTCCTACACTTCTATTTTGCTAAACTTACAAAAATCGTTAAGATTATAAAACTCAATTAATTCTTTATAAGCTATAAATATTTTAATCTACTGATTTTATTCAGTTTTATAATCTTAACAATTTTTGTAACTCTAGCAAAATAGAAGTATATGACTCCCTGAATATGATACGGATGCATTGCGACATGTAGGAGTACTTAGGTTATGAAAATATTTTTGATATATATATATATATATATATATATATATGTTTGTGTGTGTGTGTGTGTGTGTGTGTTTTGTGCATTCGTTGGTCGGATAATAAACTGCACAAGATGCAGTCCAAACTATTATCGCGATTCCCAAAATTCCGCTCCAAAATAAATCCACAGAAAATCTCTGACCTTCGAATTTCAAAAGAAGCCATGGCATGGTGTAGCTTAAGGAAAACTGACATACAACAATGTACAATAACTCGTCGACTTCAGCTGGACATTGGACTGGGGACAATGGAGTGGGATGTCGAGTTCAACACGACAATGCCTCGATTACGGTTAAAAATGTTACGGTAAAATTTCAATATTTTTGAAACAATAGACGACAGGGCAAAAAAAATCCTCAGCCCGCCTTCCTTCGGAGGGGAAGTAAAGCCGTCGGTCCAATGTCGTAGATTTACGGCACGTAAAAGATCCCTAAATTTACGTGGAAGTTGGAATTTAGGCAAAATTACTACCGGACATCTTTCTCGCCCACAGTTCCACCTTTCGCTGCTAGGACCTTTCGCGTCGCTGCGGACGCAGAGGCACGTGGCGGCGAAAGTGGGAACGTCTAAAAGCGGGGGAAAGCAATGTGCCTAGGATGCAGTGTGCCAAGAGCCATATCGGTTCCATAACCGGGCTCTGGCTCCTGCCGGATCGGCCTGTAGGGCTGAATACTAATGAATGAATGATGAGATGACAGGCAATGTGTAAAAGCTAAGTAATCCTAAAGGTAGATCTAACGTTATCAACCTACGTAACAATCAACAGAACTAATTGATTTCATTGTATTTTCCATTCCATGATTATAATTCCATGTCCATAATTTTATATAACAAATGCCGACAACTGTTATATGATATACAATAATATTAACATTTTTAATGATTCAACTTCTACATGTTTCGGACGTAACTGGTCCATCATCAGGCAGTACCTTAATTATTGCTGTACAAAACTGTCACTAAAAAATATTTTGATTTCTTGCACATGTGGAAAAGCTGGTGGGGTTCTTCCTTATAGAATGAATAAGTATAGCGCACAGACCTGGTACACAGTAAGAAGGAGCAGAGTGAGAATGTAATGGAGACATTCATGGTACTCCCTAGTGATGGACCAGTAGGGTCCGAAATATGAAGGAGCTTCGTCTTTTAAAAATAAAAGTATTATTTCGAATCATACAACAACTGTGTGAATTTGTTGGTTAGAATTTTATAAAAAGAATACAATTACATTCGCGCGAAAATTTAATGCCGGGTTTGGTGCAGGTGGCTAACAGCTGGCATCTCACTGCGAAGGTCCAGGCTCGACAACAGGCCAGTTTATATGGGGTTAGTGGTGGCAGAAATGGCACTATGATTAGGTTCTCTCCAAACACTTTGGTATGCGCTGGTAGTTATGTCAACAATGCTTCCTACACACATTCCATTCGTGTACCATCGACACGTTATATATTAGAAACTGAAAGCATCGTTAAACACTTCTCACTCACACTGGATTTCCCAGAAATTAGCTAATCTATAAACAAGTCAGAAGTACGGTCAAACAGGTGGAACGACGAATACAGATCGCAGGCTTAACTGCTTAGCTTATCGCGGAAAATATTGATATAGGCTTATATTTATTGGACCATGCATCATCTTGATAGTTGAATAAAGAGAGACCAACTTGATGTCACTTGCTTTATTATTTCATTATTTACTGCTCAACATGTTTCGGATGTTAATACATCCACCCCCAGGAGCTTGCGACTTATTTGATGAGTTATTTCATGGGTTGTATTGTTCTGGTTCGATGTGTGTTGGTGTTATGTTGTGGTTTGGCTGGCGTGGTGTGGTATCCGGATGGAGGCTGAAGCATTCAGAACAATACAACCCATGAAATAACTCATCAAATAAGTCGCAAGCTCCTGAGGATGGATGTACTAACATCCGAAACACGCTGAGCAGTAAATAATGAAATAATAAAGCAAGTGACATCAAGTTGTTTTCTTTTTATTCAACTATTGATATAGGGTTTTCGTTAAATGATTTTGCTTCAATCCACCAGCATAATCACGGAACACGTGGTCTAGGCCAGGTCCGTTGTGTGAGTATTTTCGCAGTGTCATAATTCGAAAACTGCCTATTAGTGCGTTTGTCAGTATTGCCATCTTCCTCGCTGACATATTCAATGGAACCAAAAGAAAGTGGAATTAACAGTGGGGCAAAGAAACTGCGTGTAAAGTACAGTTTGGGTCACTTCACGAAAATATTTGCCATGCGTTTTTAAATAAACCAACATCAATTACTTCCAAAATCTTACGCACTGAACACTAGTATCTGTCAACTTAATTCGACGTAATGTAACTCCTGCTGTTGAAACAGCATCATTAAATGAACAACACTACCCGTTTAAACCTAAGTTAATTTTTTTACCCTTTTAAGGCCTAGTGGTTACTAAACATACCATGAAGTTTAACATGCAAAACTTCTACACGGTTTTGACGTTTTGCTGACCGTGCACCTCAGTATATTTATCTCAGTATTTAACCAACTTGATGCACAAGATTTTTGTTTTACGATAAGTTTATTTCATACCTCTACATGTTTCGAACACATGTGCTCGTCATCAGGAGGTCAAAATTGTATTATACAGCCTCTGGTATAATCAAATCTATAGGTGACCGTCCGGTGCACAGGTTGAGACAGGACACTCTCACCCTGTGCACAAGACGGCCACCTATAGGTGTGATTATACCAGAGGCTGTGTAATACAATTTTGACCTCCTGATGATGAGCACATTTGCTCGAAACATGTAGAGGCACGAAATAAACGTATTGTGAAACAAAACAATTTGTGCATCAAGTTGGTTAATTACCGAGATAAATTCTACACGGTGTTCCAATTGCATTGACGTGTTTTGCACGGATCTCAAAACTCTTATTACCTTATAAGCACTATTAAGTGACTGATTTTTTATAAACGAGGTGGAAAGTGTTTACTTACTTCGCGGTAGGCACTGAGTCCCTGGTAAAATTTATAAAAGCCACCTAATGACTAATTTATTGCCTATTACGATCACGAATTTCATAGCTCATATTTAACAACTCACCAGATAGAAATACAAAAAAGGAAAAATTCTTAACCTTAATTTTGCAGCGTTCATTTTATTAAAAAATAACAAAGCAAATTCTTTTGTCTATAAACACAAGAGAGCCTACAGAGCCTACAGAGCCTACAGAGCCTACAGAGCCTACAGAGCCCTTTTCTCTTTTGCGGTTTGTACCGCTGTTATTTACTGTTCTTGTTAGAACCAAGTTAAAAACTGGCCTCAATGTAATATCTTGCATGTTTGTTCCATAAAAAAGGGCTATCCATTTTAAGGAAAGTTAGCATTCAAGAGGAGAAATAAATTCGAGTCAGACAGATTTTTTTCAAGATCTAACTTTTAACTAATTTCTAAAGAGACATATAGACTGGAATATTTGTGTGAGTGTGTTTATTCGAAAAACATTCATTAATCAAAATATTTCAAAACACATTTCTTCAACTGACGAATAAAAAACCAACTAGATGCCACTTTCTA
>Ga0136643_10008689_pt1 | contig 14881 bp, 9 predicted proteins | sample TergutLab28metaG_FD_96883 | JGI IMG/M metagenome (GOLD analysis project Ga0136643, IMG submission 96883) | Labiotermes labralis P1 segment gut microbial communities from Petit-Saut dam, French Guiana - Lab288 P1 (version 3) (version 3) | ecosystem: Host-associated > Arthropoda: Insects >... | reverse complement strand
TCAACTTAACTTTGTATGTAAAAGCACATAATAATAGCTGATGTACCTTTCTCTACACATGCATTTGTAGAGATAACTGAACTTAAATCTTCAACTTAACTTTGTATGTAAAAGCACATAATAGTAACTGATATACCTTTCTGTACACATGCCTTTGTAGAGATAACTGAAATGTAAAACTATAAGTAAATATTTGGTGCTTTGCTTTTATGAGTGACTTTAAGTCATTGATAAATTTTGTCATCCTGTGGGTCATCATATGTGTAATTAACTGGTAATGGGCTGGCACTTCACAGGGAACATGGGTGACTAATAGTACAGGTGTGGCAGGATTGACTGACCTACAGGTGCGTGCCATTGTGGATGAAGCTTTGTCAAAGTATGATGCAGACAAGACTGGTCTTGTGGATTATGCTCTTGAGTCTTCAGGTGAGCTGAACATTTAATCTGTGACTTCTGGTAGTTAGCATACATTGTAAAATCTGAACATTGAACTGTTGGGCATACTGTAGCATCTGGTTGTTGCACTTACAGGACAGTAGCACTGTTTTTTTTTTTAATAAAGATGCTTCAGTGTCATTGTGAGGAGGAAGCAGCAGCTTCTCAAGTTGGGTTGTTGCACATTGTCAGCTGTTAAATAGTTACCAGTATTTCTAAGGACTTGAGTGCCTTCATCTTCAGGGTGCAGCAGACATAGGACATAGCCCTGAAGATGAAGGGATTATGATTTGTTGAAATATGAGTAGCCCTTACTAGTCAACATATTATAGCATCCCAGAAGCTTTATTCTTCAACATAATGATGAATACTATTTATTATAATGAAAATATACTGTCTTCACCCATCGTGATATGGGAATGCTTCTATTTTTTTCTTTTCTTTTTCTCCTTCCATTCCTATTGCTTGTTTAAATCAAGACAATTGATGTTTGGCGCCCTTCCCAGATCATACACTAACCACTCACCTTCACTCTGCTGAGTTTGTATATATATAAAGCTTCCTTCAGTGACTGTGCATCCCTTCATGGCACGATGCCTGGCACAGGGACTGTTTTACCTTTACCAAGAGGAGAATTCCTTTCAGTTTTTCATCTTGAGCATTGCCCTTATTGAATAAGGGAAACTTTCATGGCTGTGTCTAATTGTAAGGAAAATGGGAGGGAGTGGCAGGGTGTGTTACTTGACAACACTGTCTGTTGTAAAGATTATATAGCACTGGTGTTGGATGAATGAAATGTAAGTATGGAGCATTGGCACATGGCTACTGACAGGGAAAAAGTAGTGGTAGAAAACCCTGTCACATTACCGTATTATAGGGTATTGAGTTTCTTAAACAGTCGAGCTTCCTTTTGTAAGAGCTATTTTACATGCAGTCATGTGTAGAAGTATTGTGGTAATAGTGAATTAATGCCAAGGGTTGTGAACACAAACTAATACATCTTCACCCTTTGCCATCCCTAACACATAAAGTACAAAAGTAAATGTACCTTGCCACAACTAATATGCTAAAACCGTGTGTAAAAGGCATTTAAATTAGTGTGATAGGGTCAAAATGCACCAAATTCACTTGACACAGCACTGAGGTGAATTACTGTATTTTGGTTTCAACAACGTTATGATTTGTATGTTACCACCTTGCACTCTTCATGTTCTTGACTGGCTGCAGGTGGAAGTATCATAAGCACAAGGTGTACCGAGACTTACCAAGCAAAGACTGCTAAGCTGTCAGTACTGGGCATCCCACTGTGGTATCCTTCTAACAACCCTCGCACCGTTATACAGGTATAGCTCTCTGTTCATGTTGAATTTGTGTGACTTTAGCTCCATAGTCTTACATCTGTATCAGAGGAGTTCATTTGCATTGCTTTATTTGATGGAACATGAGCCAGGATAGTTTGGTCACAGTAATACCTGTGAGGTAATAGGTTCTGCCAGTGGTGAATGTGAAGATAACTGAAGTTAACTGAAGATTTGTGCCTTCTGAGATGTGACGAAGCTATGAGGCTGCTGGGTGTTACATCCCAGAAGATGGTTACCTTCATGATCACTGTCAGAAGATTATTATTTTCTGGGATAGAACATGGTGTACCTCCTAGATAGGTACAAGCATTTCAAAGGAACCTAAAGCCTACATCTTTTCAAGTAGGAGAACTCTCCTGTCCTGAAGTTCAATGCAGTAAGTTCCTGTCCTACCCATTTACCAAACTACATGGTGTCATATCCCACAAGGCAGTAATCTTAAAGTGTAGTGCCAAGTTGTATGTTAGGTGATGAGGTTCATACCACTGTCATAGTAGTGTAATGTAATCACTTGGTTCTAAACAAATGGACCATTTCCTTATGTTGCAGCCTGGTGTACACCCTGGTGAATGCTGGGCATTTAGTGGCTCCCAGGGATTTCTCGTTATCCAACTCTCTGGACTGGTTCAGATCACTGCGTTTAGTCTGGAACACATTCCCCGCTCCCTGTCTCCACATGGCAGGATTGACTCTGCCCCGAAGGACTTCACTGTCTGGGTAAGTTAATGGATCGCACATTATTTGTATTATGACGTGAGTTCCTGTGTTACTTTCTGAAAGACAACCAATTGCACTCTTAAGTATGGTACCAAATGTGGTAATGTGGTAAGTTGTGAAATATTTTTAAATGTGGGCATTCACATTTTTAATTTAACATTTTATATTAAATGTGATATTGGCTTGAAATGTTAATTTACTATTATCCAAGGAGGCTTACTGTGTAACAGAATCAGAAGTGGCTGTTCCTTTGTGCTGATTTCATCTGGAACTTTCTCAAAACAACCTCTTAGAACTTGTCACTATTGGCACATGATATCAAAGTTCTAGTAAGAATTTTCAGTACCAGAATCTATGACTGGAATTTAAGTATGTTTCAGAATCCTATGCTAATGGTTTTACATGATATTGGAAATAACCTAATTTTTTTACTATGAGATAAGATTGTAGGATGAAAAATAAGTTTCATGTCAAGAAAACCTGGTCAGCTCAGACTTATTCCCTAGGCACAATAATATGCACATTACACACACACACCAATTACAATTACAAATTAGACAGTGGAAAGAGGAATAAACCCTTAAAATGGTAAGCACACTTTTGTTATAGACAGTACCACATGTTTTCTACATAGTGACTTAACATATTCAAGAAAGCTTCTTTCTCATTCATTCATAATTAACTTCATTTCCATGGGTTTTGTTGTGATTGGAAGTTGGTAAATAAGACAGGATTGTATGTCATGTTGTCTGTATAGCTGATAATTGAGAATAGAAAGAATGCCTCCCTTGGTAAAGGTTTATTAGACACTGAAATAAAAGTTGTGATTATTATTTGATGCAGCATGCTTTCACATTACTCATACCACTGGATACTGAGGTCTGAACAGTAAATTATTTTTTAACTATAATTACTACAAGATTCTAAGTGATGTTAAGGTAATGTGTCTTACTGTTTGATTCTGTCAGTATACTGATTTTTGTAGGTGTGTCTGACAATGAAAATGCCCCCTGTTATCACCTCAATCCTGTTGATTGCAGGGACTGAAGGAGCTTGAGGATACGGAGCCAGTACTCCTTGGGAAGTACACATATCAGCAGAATGGAACTAGTCTTCAAAATTTCAGTGTGCAGGCAAGTACAGTGTATTTGATAATTAAGTAAAGGTTATGGCTTGAAGCCTTGAAACACCAAAGATTGTGGAATGCTCAGTAAAGATGATGATAAGCGCTTATGTTGCTAATTCCTTCAGTGTGTTTTTTTGTGATAGCCATTTACAAGGAATTCTTGCACACTGTTACAGATTCTAGTAAATAAACTTATGGTTCAGAAGGGCATGAGTGACACAAAAACATAACGGAAACAAAAACTCTCTGATGTTCACCTACCAGTGTTACCGTACTGTTCAACTGTGCTGTGAATCAGTTCTAAAAAGTTGTCCTTTTGTAATTTTTGGTCCTCCATTTTATTGTTCATAGACTGTAAATATTATCTACTTTTAGGCATGTGTAAGCCTAAAATGGGATTTTTTTGAGACATTGTACCAAGGATCAAACCCAAGTGATGCCTTTATAGTTGAATTTGTGAGTCATTGTGTAAGGATACTGATAATTCATATCACAACTTCCAGCTCTTATGCCACACCTTTTGGTTGTAATGGTAATTGTAAATGTATTCTATTCATCCTTACAGACAAAATTTGCATAGGAGACAATCCATACAGTCTGTGTACATACACATATGTTTGTATGACTCATTATGCTTGTCAGAACAGTATTGTATAAAAAAGACTATTACGTGTTAACAAATTCCATTGGTTTTCTAAATTACCAACTGTTGTATTGTACCACATTATTCACTTCATTTGGATGAAGTACCAGTGAATTTTTATATTATATTTTGAGTGTACACAAGTCCACTGCCTCTCTCAGTTTTTAGTTCTTTAAAGTCCTCATTTTATACACATTGACACTGCTGTGTTAAAACTTCATAATACAAATATTTCTCTACTGAGTAGGTCTGTTGTGATAAAAATAATTTAGTTTCCTTCTGAAAAGTTTTGTATTATTTAAATTCTGTAATTGATGTGGCAGTTCTTATAAAATTGTATTTACATGTCATGTACCTTCCTTCCTTCTTCTTTTCATCATCTCCTCCTCCTCCTCCATCTTCTCCTTCTTCTTCTTCTTCTCCTTCTCCTTCTTCTACTTCTCCTCCTCCTTCTTCTTCTTCTTCTTCTTCTTCTTCTTCTTCTTCTTCTTCTTCTTCTTCTCCTTCACAGCCATAGCTTTCTCAGTATTTTTCACTAAGTCATTTATATGAAACCAACTTTCTCCTTTATAATTCTGCTTCTATTTGATTCAGAATATTTTCATGTTCAGCCTTCATTAGAATATATCATCAGCTAACAGAACTGTCCCTGCCGCTTTATATTTATTGGGAGATCCTTTATGTGTTATATAAAAGTGGGCCAGGGGTGGAACCTTGAGACACACATGTTTAATTTTGTTTAAATCAGAAAGATATCTTCTTGGTACTGTCATCATAATTTATTTTGACAGGCTGTCTGCAATTTTATAAATATGATTTAATTCACAGATTTACTATACCTCTAATTCCATAAGCATCTAATTTAGACACCAAAATTTTATGGTTTAATACATCATATGCTTTCGATAAATCAGAGACAATTAAAAAAAAAAAAAATTTTTAGTGGTTTTTCCAAAAAATCATGTATTGCTGTTTCAGTACTATCGAAGAGTCAAAATAATGTCATAGCTGTTCACATTCATGTAAGAATTCTCAGTTGTGACACAGCTTTCAAACATCACTAAAGACTACGGTCACAAGACTGTCAGGCACCTTGCACAATTCCTAGTTGTGACTGGTGTCCTTTGAATGACTAATTGCTTTACATTCCAAGTACTGCCCAGGGTGGAGGACATTTGAATTTAAAGTGCCCAAAATTGCACTCACTCAGTGTGCTGTACAGACTGTAGTGGCATGCGAGGAACTTTAAACTGTTTGTGAACATATTTTATTTTACAATCAAAGGTGCCTTAAATTCTTAATATGTTGTTGTGTGGTAAATCTAAAGCTTACTGCTGGACACAAACCATACACTAATGACATCTTGTACATATTTATTGAACTAAAAAAAACATAATGGAGAATATGAATTAAAATGTGTTCTACTTGTCAGGGGGTGCTTTGTGGACATATCTGTATATCACTTGCAATATGTTAACCTTTTGGCACTGGAATTATTTTTTTAATTTTAGCACACCCTGTATATAAAATGTGAATAATACAAGAACCAAATACATTAGAATTATGAAACAAACTGCATTTTGAATAGAAAAAAACGGAGAGCATATACCATATTTAAAATATTCAGTACCTATATTTGTTGAATAAATATATAAAATGCAACTTTAGAGATTAGTGGTGCGGTACGACCACTATAGTTGACATTAGGCGTCAAAAGATTAACATCACCCAGGCCAGAGATGCTTGTTACTATTGAATCCTGAATTTCAGAAAATCTGTAACCACTATTACAGATCCTTTGTAATTGAATTATGAACTTAGACAAAGTATCTGGTAATATAAACTTGGAATACACTGGTAGTTTTTCAGCTTTCATAATTCTGTGCCTTCACCTGGCTAAAAAACATTGTCTTTTGTGAAATGTGTAAATGTTTTTCATACTTTGTTATTTGTTGTAGCAGTCAGGTGTTGATGCATTCGAGTTGGTGGAGCTTCGTATTGAATCCAATCATGGGAACATGGAGTATACCTGCCTCTACAGGTTTCGAGTACATGGTGTTCTTCTTTCCAAATGACCTCACGCACTCACACTTCATCCTTACACCATGCATTGAGATACTTAACTCTACATGTATGGTTGCAACCTCATGGTAACTCAATGCTCAGAATGATTGAAGCTCTCTTTGACAAAACCCTAGAAACTAAAATTTTTAGTTTTTGAAATTGTTTCTGGCTTTTTTGATTGTGTACTTACTTTACTGTGCACATATTAAGATGACATTACCACTTCTGTGGCTTGTGCTTCTAACATAAAATAGTTTATAAATTTGTCTTTCCTAATTAAAATCATCTGTGCCAAATCTGGACTGAAAGAGTGATCTGGATTTGTATTTGGGGATTTTTGTTTTACAAATAGGCCAAGAATACAGAGTAATCTAAATTGTCCTAATATAATACAAGTTTATTTACACAATCTTTTGGTTTAGATTACAACAACTTTTACGTTAGACAGAAAAGTAATTATGGCAGGTTATTCATTTTCTGACATTTGCTTGTTCAAAGTACTGTTAATGTGCTACATGCCCCGTGGTTGTAGTTGCTTCACTGCTCTTCTCAGACTTTAAGATAAGTAATTTAAACATAATCAAGAGTACAATTTGCTATAAGTACAGAATAGTATTAATAATAAAAATAAAATATTTTTAATTCCAGTCATTGCTTTACTGTTTTTGCACACATTTTATACATTTTAAGTTAACCAAGTTTTCTGGTAGTAACAAGTGATAAGAAAATTATAACTTACCTTCTTCAAAGATATAAGAAGACATGTGTTTGCACATACATTATTCAGTTTCAGTTAAACAGTTTCTGTTAGTAAAAAGTGATGAGAAAGTAATCATTTAGCTGCCTTTTTCACAAGTATAAGAAGGCATGTGTTTGAAAATTGTCTGTTCTAGATGCATCATTGTGAAAGTTAATAAACTGTAGCCAGCTGAAAATATGTGAGTATTCTAAAGTGCAAACTTGTCACTTGACTACAAACATCATCACCTACATTATTCTTTGCATTATCGTCTCGTGTCACCAACATTGCACTTGATGGATCAGTTGTGTATAATTACTGCACTGTGATTTTGGTGCAGGTTGGAAGAATGTTGGGCACTTCTGATACAGCATGCATCAGGGTTTGTACATTATGTATTCATAATTGCTAGACAGTTCGTATTTTGTTCCTCAAAACAATGTAAAATGTATTTCATGCGTGTCATTTGTATATGTCAAAGAGTGCATCTGGAGAAGCTTTGTGATCCCATGTAATTTCTGAGCATTGTGGTTTGTTGAAATTTGAGTTCATTGTATGGGGACTGACACACTAACACACAATGTGGGATGAAGTGAGGAGTTCTTGCCTGTCACTGGATATCACATCCGGTCGTTCTGCGATAGTACAAAAACAAGTGTGTTCGTTCCATAAAACATATTTATTCTTTTTTTTAAAAAGCATGTAAGAATTACTGCACAAATGGACAAAGACACGAATGTGTTGTGATGTGATACTAGAGTGTAAGTGTCCTTAAGTATACAGAGTGTAACTGGAGGATGGCTGTTTTATGTCAAGCTAGTCAGGGGAGGGGGGGCTGTGTCCTGCTGTTTGGCCGTGACAGCTAGCTAGCTGGCAGCTTTGTTTCTTCTTCCTTCTTTCATTTAAGCTAGTTTTTTTGTTGTTCATATTATAATTTTTTTGTCACTAACCCATTTATGAGTAAATGGTCATATGTATAAATAAATAAATAGAATTGTGTAACTAAGCATCACCGCAACATTTAGTAATAGAAACTTGTTACCAAAAGAACTGAGGCAAAATTACTCAGGTAAAATAGTGATGCACTTATCTTACTGTGCGTGTAATGTCCAGAAAAGTCAGTATTTCATGTTTTCATCATTAATTTTCCTGCTGTCTTCAGTTTATTCTGACACTATTAGTGTAACTTACAGTTGTTACTGAAAAACATGTAGTATTACTGTGTTGTTTTGTAATAGCACATTAGCTGTTGGTAACTGTGTTTTAAAGAAGTGAACTTAGTCTAACATAAGTACTAACCAAAAATATGTTAGGATTTTCATTTCAAATAATTATAAAAAGAATTCTTATGCATTGATCGCTAGAATAGTACCAGTCATATTACAGGATTCTTGCCTGTATTCTTATTGCTAGATATCATATGCTTCAGCATTATTGCACATATTTTGTGTCAAATATCACAGAGAGTACAAAGTAAAATTTTGAAAACTTATATATCATCAGAGTAGATTATGTTTTTATGGCTGTATCCATAATATATGCAATGGAAGTTTTTACTGTTGAAAAATTCTGAAGATATGTAGATATTTTATCAGCCTCATAACTTTCCTAGTCCAGTCAACCAGTTATATGTCATTTGTGTGTAATGTTCAGTATCATAGCACATGTAGTAAGTAAGGATTAGTCGCATCTGCGATGTTTTTAATTTATAAAAAAAGGTCATTGCAATAGAAAGTAGTTATCAACACACATGAATATTCAGAAGCTTAGATTTTTTAGTTTAGATAAGATCTATAAGAATGTTATGCTTGTTTGTAAAGAAGTACACTGCAGTAGATTTAGAAAAAGGCCTCGTTTACCATGTTCTTAGTTGTCTTGCAAGTTTTGACACATTCAGGTAATCGTAGAAGTTAGAATTACAACATTTTTTAACTAGATTGGCTGTGTCATTATCCAAGTTACTCTGCCAGCCTGTTGTGGTGCTAGACATATTGTCATGTCATCTGGCTAAAGGAATAAAGAAAGCAAAAAGTCAGATAAGAAACTAAAATATTGTACTGTTTCCTACTTCTGAGATTTGTGGTTTCATGTCTGCATAATTTTATAAGGAAGGAAGGATTTGTACCTAAGTGTGACAACTGACTGCCTAGTTGGAAGTCATAGTTGTTAATAAGTATGAATATTCACCAGTTCAACAAATGAATTAAAAATTGATACAGTGATATTTTTGGCATTATTACCAGTGGATTTTCTCATTTGCTTATTTTGTAAAACTTAGGCCACAGAGACATGCCTCATTTATTACATATGGAGTCTGTATATATTTTTGGTTCATTGAAATGAATATGCAAAATTTGGTTCATTTCTTCCACACATTAAGTCTGGTAAGATATGGTTACAATTCTCAGTGTATTATCATTACTGCTTGTACATAACTATGGGTATCCTCATAACACGAATAGAGAGTTTAAATATCAAAATCATGTTAATTCAGGAATACTTTGACAGTGCCTTGTTACTTCTTACTGGCCTAGTAGCTACAGTGCTTTTTCTTGGGGATCCAGGTTCATTTGCTGATCAGTATATATCAGACCTCAAAGAAGTAACGCAGTACTTAAACTGATGTCGTCAGGCTTACAATCCTGTGCCTTTATTGTGAATAGGTACATAACCAAAGCTAGCACATACAGTTGATGCCATAACAGATAGGTAGTAAAATACTGTAAATAATTGTTATAAAGTTGTGCAACATGTGTGATCCAAAAATCATATCAAATGTACAGTACTGTTGTGTTCTTGGAGAAAATCGTCTTGATTGTCACAGATGTTGGAAATTCAGTTCTAGCCATGCAACACATTATAACATTTGCAGAATAATACATCACTTTGTGGATATTTTGTGTCTTCTTTGCTGTTACACATTACCTGTTAAAGAGCTTGGGCTGTTCTTAACCCTTTGGCGCCGAACGACATACATATATATGTCGTACATTGAGCCCTTTAAATTGCCGAACGGCCATTAAAGTGGACGGGGGGGGATTTAATTCCGGCGCGAAAGATAAAACTCCAGCGCCAAAGGGTTAACAGAAGAAAATGTTCTGGAATTAAATTTTCTGTGTTTTCATTTTTCTTAACATGTGCCATTTTTCTGCAGAAGAGCTCTTCATAAAAGTGCCATTATGTATTTTGTATTATTTTTAAATATAGTTTTGACATTTTGTGAAATCATTCATAATAAATGACGAGAGGCTGTCATAATTTTATAGTTTATCACAACTGTTATTACAGCAAAGCTGCATATTTGGTAACAGCCGTTTTATTTCTGGACAGAATGTGGAAAATACATGGTCTCACATTACAGACTCTGTGCATTTTACAGTTACAGATTAATATAGTTTAAGAAGAAGTAAAGGCAGAGCACAGCACAGTTTTTTTTTTTCTGGGGACAGAAGTATATAGTCATAATAGCAAGTCACTCTTGTACTTTACACTTTGAGTGTTCACAGCACCATGCTAAATATCTGTTGTATTTTCCTTTTGCTTTCAATGCCAGTCTTTGTTACAGTAGCTTGCTTTTACCTTTGACTTTATAATGTCAGCAAAATACCTGCCATTCCTGTAACTTAACTTGTATGTTTACCCAACACTGTGTAATCTTCAAGATCTTACTCTCCCCCCTTCCTGTTGTTGGAATGTAATACATTAGAAGAAAATAAAAATCTGAGCAGTACTGTTACAGCCTACCATCTCTGACACATAGACTTCTAGTCCTGTATTACTACTACTACTACTACTACCGCTACTACTACTACCACTACTACTACTACTAGTACTGCTGCTGCTGCTACCACCACCACCATCCATCCATCCATCCATCCATCCATCATTATGTTGTTGTTGTTGTTTTCTCTTGACACAGGCCTTTTCTTCCAGGTACTTCTATTGAACTATTGGTGATCCCCCACTGTTCAGGGTTCAAGTTTCAGACTGCAGTACTTCTGATATTATGTGTCATGTTCCTAGTATTGCTGTCTTTTGTAGTGCATCTGTTGAAAGTTTTCCTGGTATGGCTTCCAAATTTTTCTTTCAACCTTTTGTTACTATTCTGGTGGCTGTAGTTATTGCTGGAATAATCATACATTTCATGTTCCACATTCATTATATCTCATTACATCAACTCTTGTGTTATTGTTTCTATTCTACTTCCTTTTGCATGACATTTCTGTTCCCAGGTATTGCCACATCTATCAGTATGCGTGTTTTCTCTTTTTTGTTTTCATTTATTATATCTGGCATATTTGCTGTAACTTCTCTCTGTGTATGTACTGCTTGATTCCACAACACTAACATCTTTTTGTGCACATACTGGTTTGGGTGTATGTGTATATACCATTTGTCTGTCATTTCATTGCCTGGGGTTTTGCATATTGAGTAATGCACATGTGCACCAACTTCAGTGTGTCTTATTAAGTACTCATTGTTTGCCAGAATGGGGGCATCCCGCAGTTAGGTAGTCCGTAGTTTCTTCATGTTGTTGACATAACAGGCTTTTACTGTAAATATCTTCCTTCAAAATATTACTTTTAAAATAGTTTGTACTCATTGCTGGATCTTGAGCTTTCTGTTTCTCCCTTAATGTCTCCAAATTTTAGCCATCGACATGACTCCTAATTTTCCACGAGTTTTTTTGTCTAATTATCCATGCGTTCTCTTCCCTCGCCATCTTTCGTCATTTCTGCTTTGCTGTCCTTTGTTTGTCTTGTTCCTTTCTGTAATTTCGTCTTGAGGCATCTAGCTGTCTAACATTGCTGAACTGATATATTGTTTAATTCTTACAGCCTGCATTAGTGGATTTTCCTTACTGTCTACATATTCCACCAGTTTTGTAATTTCTACTGCATAGGCTTCTTCTAACTACATCAGGCTCCTTCCTCCCTGTTTTCTAGGAACATACAAATGATCTACATCTGCCCTTGGGTGATTTTCCTATCCAGGTTTTGTAATTCTTCTTTGCACCAGTTAATAATTCCAAAACTGTATATAAGCACTGGTACTGCCAATGATCCAATTGCTTCAGTTGTTTTCTTGGCACTTAATTCTTTGCTCGTCACCAATCTCAGTCTCTTCAAGTATTCCTTATTCAGATTTTCTTTCTTGTGCTCTATGCCATGGCTGTCCTGTGTCTTAATACTTGTATGCTTTTCTCAGATCCAGTTCTGTCCTCCTCAAATGTGCTTCCTAGATATGTTTTGCTCTGGGCCCGACCTTTTTTTTAAACAAAGTTTTGCATACTTTTATAATCCTAAATTCATAGTAATGTCTTTGCTTATTGCTTTTAAATTTTTATTTCATTCTCCAAATTGTTCTCACTTCTACCTAACATTTTCAAGTCATACATATAAAGTAAGTGACTTACTTTTCTTCTCATTTCCATATACTTGTTATCCACAGCCATCTCCGTTTATCTCATTTGTTAATGGAATAAGTGCTAAACAAAAGATTAGTGGCACAGAGAGTCCCCCTGGAATATTCCTCTTTGTATCTGAATGGGTTGATGACTGCATTTCTTCCCGCTTTGATTTTAAATGAAGTATTGTGTTCCATTTCTCCATTGATATGTGAAATCTGACAATTTTGCTGTTCACTCCTACCAGTTCTGTTCACATTTCAACCCTGCTATGTGGTATGCTGTCAGATGCTTTCTGGTAATCGATCTTAAGCTATACTTAAATTCTTGTTCCTCCTCTTGCAGTCCTTGTATATTGCTTTTTATATCATAAATTGATCCTTGCACACTGTAGTTACAGGTTGGCATCATTTTTGGCTCTACTGGTAATAAGTTCTGCTCTTCCAGATGTGTGGAGATTCTTCTGGTCATTATTCCTGTCAGGGTCTGGTACATGTAATGGGTCAGTAGTTTTTTACTTCCTTGCTGTCTCTTGATTTTGGTAGCAAATACGTTATTCCTGTGGTTAGCCAGTCAGGTACCTTCTCCATTTCCTCCATTATTGCATTGAACTTCTTTGTGATATGCCCGTGGGAAACTGGGAATGCTTTAAGCCTGTAGTTTTGTATTTGATCGCTTCCAGGAGAATTCCAGTTCTAAGCTTTTGACAAAAATAAAGTTATTTCCATAATTTCTTAGGCACCCAATCCATACTACTGATTTTCCTTCTCACTTCTCTTATCCATTCTCCTCTTTCACTGTGCTCTGCTTTTTCTCCTCCACAGTGATTGCCAGTAAGGCTGGATTTCTGCCATAAATGGGGTTTCTGTTTCCTCTAAAGATACAACTGTGATCAGTCACCATTTTCATATTTTAGAAGCCTAAATTCATTGGTTACTACAGTCATCAAAACCAAGGTTTAAATTAAAATTCTGTATGGCTATTGTGACGCTATTTTATATTCTGCAAAAATATTACCATAACAATTGCTGCATTTTCTTTAGGATCTGTTACCACACTTGAGAAATCCGCTTTACCAAAGACGTAACTTCTGAACTCAACACAAATCCTGTTCCTGCCCCAGTTGACTAATGTGTGCAGGAAAACATTTTATTTTCAGCATTTTTTAGAAAGTGCATTGCCCCATACATGTGTCAGTCAAAAGTCTCACCAACACACAGAAAACAAATATTACACAGAACCGAGTTTTCAGCAACATTGCTAACAACCTAACATGCACAGAAAAGCATTTCATTTTCCTCATATTCCAGAAAGGTCTCAAATACTACATTGTTGTGAACATGCATCAGTCAAAAGTCTCTCTCATACTCGGAAATCAGTAATTACATTCTCCGTTGGAAGCGTACAAGATGATCAGACTCAGCTGTTTCAAATGTGTGTGCCTGTTAATCAGAGGGAAAAAAATGTGGCTGTTGTAGACATTTCATCATTTAACATAGTTGTGTATATTTACAGATGTGGCCAAAATATTAAAGTTTCTATGGGTTTTTAAATTGTGTTGGTGCCCTCATTGTTTTTGTTCACAAATGTAATGGGTTTCCATTATGTTCTATTGTTTTCCAAATTCTTAACAAAAAATGATCATTCCTGTACATAAAAAAAAACTTGAGATTATGATTACCAGCATTAGCAGATGTCCAATTTCATACATCACAACAGCCATGTTTCAAATAAAGAATGACATTTCCTGTTTGTACATCATCAGAACTTGGTGTGAGTTCTTCCTTTCTTACGTTTTACTGTTAAGTACATCCAAACTGTTTAAGAGCTCTACAGTCCTAATACTGCCTACACAAATAAATTCGCCTTGTTCATTATTTCATAAGGCAGTAGGGTTTCTGAATATGTATAAAATTTAAATCATCGTACAATGTGATTGGAAGATACATAGTTACCCTTTAATGTCACAACATAAATGTGTTTATTATATAATTTATTTTCTTGAATTATATTAAAAATTGATGGAATATTTTTATATAACATGTAATTTAAGAAAATTATGTGTTACATGTGAAATATAATTTTACTCTTGTTAGTCCTCAGTGTAGGAGCAGTGTAGTGTAATTGTATTGTGTGGAGAGGGTAGCATGAGAAGGGAGGAGGTTCATTTAATAACACTACCAGTTGCCAAGATTATGTACCATTGATGGAATATAACGAAATATGAGAAGTAAGCTTCGATGGAATGGTACTGACAGAGGAAAACTGAAGCCCTGGGGGGGGGGGGGGGGAAACCCCCCCCGCCATTTTTTAACGAGGGGGGGGAAAAAAGAGAATCCCCGGGGAGGTATTTTAAATTTTTCCCAAAAACGACCTTTTTTTTTGA
>Ga0136643_10008684_pt1 | contig 14883 bp, 5 predicted proteins | sample TergutLab28metaG_FD_96883 | JGI IMG/M metagenome (GOLD analysis project Ga0136643, IMG submission 96883) | Labiotermes labralis P1 segment gut microbial communities from Petit-Saut dam, French Guiana - Lab288 P1 (version 3) (version 3) | ecosystem: Host-associated > Arthropoda: Insects >... | reverse complement strand
TACGTATTAATCCTTTCAGTGTGTGTGTGTGTGTGTGATTGTGTGTGTGTGTGTGTGTGGGTGTTTATGTGTGAATTTGGCGCCTGCTGCCTTCTGCAATGAGATGCCATGTGATTTGTTACACGTGGTTCGGAATCCGCCGTAATATGTAAGACAGAATATTTTCTAAGCAATTTAGTAGCCGATTACGGAAATATACCTCCGTGATATACTCCAAATACTACTTCATTTACATATGACAAATCCATGAGCTTTCAATGTTATTTGTGTCGTCAAATATGTGTGAATAAGACTATATGAAGGCAGCATTCAACTCCTTCCTTAGCTGTCAATATCACAGTGCACAACAGCGTCCCGCTGTACAATAGCACCGGCAATTGTGCATTTATACTGCATCGTGTTGTGTATTAAGTGAAGACCACTGAACTGTCTTGTGACTGTTATTGGGTAGGGTACTGTGACACAGTTTCTTCTGACAGTCAGTTAACATTTCACCTCTAAAATGTGATATATGCAGATATTACGTTGGACAATCAATAATTATTTTTTTACCCGCAGGTATTGAAAACTAAAAATTAACTGCCCTAATATTTGAATGTATTTTGAACTTATTTCTGTTAACACCTCCAACCATGAATGTATTGTAATCGATTATTTCGAAAATGTAACTTTTACTGAGGCTCCACTTTCTCCTGATAGAAATAATCAATTTTTATTAATGTATTTATTTCTGAAATAATCATCAAATTTGACTTATCCTAAAAGACAGGAACTACAAAGGAAGTGACAGCGCTCTGATGGAATAAACGACAAATTGTCAAAAATACAAAATTCTCCTTGAAATAATAACGTTTCAGTTGTTACATTGTGTCAATATACATGTGTTTGAAGCCTTTACTGCGGATATTAGAAAGGGACTTTTTTTTATCAGGTTGTAACACATACAGAAACACGTTCTCATTTTACTTAGATAATTGGCGTTAATTATTCACTGAAAGTGCCAACGGAAATACGATTTTGTTGATAAAAAACAAAAAAGTCTAAAGTCACAGGTACAAATAAATTAATGAACTGAATCCGTCAATTTATTCCATCGCGCAGGAATTGGTTCGCTAACTATATTTGCCACCTGCCTAATATAACTTAACTGTTAAAAGGCAAGAATTTTGTCCTTTGTTTTAACCAGAAATTTACATTAAAAATTCTGCATATCGACCAATAAACCACCACGGAGTGTCTGCGAAATTCTTTATTGAATCTTTAAGTAAATAGTTATAATTTAATAAAGCAAGCAAAGTTTACCCATTTTTGTACACGAAATTCCATTTTCCTTCAACTGCTCGTTCCCCAATATGTAAGGAATATATCCCTAATACAAATAGAGTACAATGTATTTTTATACATATATACTGGACGGTTGTGGCATCGAAAACCGGTGGAGATGAGAATTTCTGTACAACACAATAAGGGCAATGTGGTCGAAACAACCTCGTGTAGAATGGAAAAACTCTCTCTCTCCGGTTTTAAAGCGTTTATGGTTTGGCGTTAATAACACAACCTTATCTAAGGACGATACTGAAGGAAATGTGGAAGTATAAGTTTACTGCAGTTATTGAAAATAATAGGACGATATTTGGTTAATAAATGTGCATAGGTTTATTGCATTATGAAAACAGGTTCTAGTTTTACTTAATTTTTTAAGCAATCTCATTATACATTTTTGAATATAATCTGCTGTGAGCCTATTGACTGCTTAGAGAATTAATCTATTTACTGTGGGAATCTGAATCTGAAGCCCACCAAATTGAATTCCGACATTTATGTGTAGAAACACCCAGAATAAATAGCAAAACGGAAGAAATCTCAAAACAAATGCCGTTAGTTGTCATAGATTTTAATAAACAAATTGTTTACCGATTATTAGAAGGGAAATTCGTGATTTCAAGAGACCCTAATCCGTCTAAGGGGCGTGAATTGGAATGATTCAGTAAATGAGCATCATAATCTAGCTGAACCTGCCTGATGCCATGAGAATTACTTATTTATTTACTGCATAAAATAGAGATTTCAGGAGAAGGTAAAAATATCTACTTATTAATATCTTTTTTTGGAAAGGAATGTTGGAAGACAAAAGATCTTACATCGAATGACAGCAAGCGTCCCCTGACTTCAATTAGCTTTTAATGTGTTCCTGAATTTTAGCACTTCCACCTTTCAAAAACTGTTATCAAATTTAACATCGTTTCTTCATTTACAAAGGGCGAATGCACGTCCTTCCCTTGTACCTTATGTGGCCAAACTTACTCCTTAGCTGTCAATATCACAGTGCAAAACAGCGTACTGCTGAACAGCAACACCGCCAATTGTGCATTTATACTGCAACATGTTGCGTATTACGTGAAGACAACTAAAGTGTCATGTGACTGTTATTGGGTAAGATTATGGTGACACAGTTCCTTCTGACAGTCAGTTAATATTTCATCTCTATTGTGTAGGGCTACTGTGACACGATTCTTTCTTACAGATAGTTAACTTTCTGCATTAAAAGAAATGATCTAAGCAGACGTTACGTATCACACGCTGAAAATTTATATCTTATATTTTATCTTAAAATATTCAGCCTATCCGTTAAATTAATTCATTTATTTATGCTTCTTTAAGAACAACTCTATGACGTGGTATATATATATATATATATATATATATATTTATTTAATTTTTGCTTTTTTCGATACTTTGCTTCCTTGTTTTATCTCACCTATTAAATTTGGTTGAAAAAATTGTGACGATATTCAAATAAATTATCTGAACTACAATTATTTTGTTCGCATAAAATTATAAATTAAAAATAAAGCTTACGTAACATTTGTTTAGCAAATACCAACTCTCTTAAAACCCAAGCTGTTACTCAGTCTACAAGGAAATCAACCTGATCACGTTACATTGTAAGACTGAACACATTCCTTCCGAAATTCTCCTTAATAAACCCAGTTATTTAACCTTTGTTTAAATCACAAAACACCTACAATTTCCCTCAGTTCGTTTATCTAGTGTTTCTAACATAATTCAGAATTAGGTGCACACATATTTTACTCAGATGGCCCTGCATTCTGGTGACAACTAGTTGAAGCCTCCGATCTCACTATCTAACAATGCTATCTGTTGAACTTGGGTAGATTTCTATAAGCATCTACATAAACTTGCAAATTATGTTATAGTTTGTAAGATCTACTAGGTAAATGCGGAAGAAAAATTATAAGTAAAGACAGGTATATATGAGAATTTGACAAATATATTTCTTAAAATATTTAGGATAGAAGCATCTACACCTGTGTTACCAAGTATTAAAATGGAATAAGGAGATCCGCAATGGTTTAAATTGTAAAACAAAATACCTGCAGAACGAAATGAAAAAGTGAGTTTCCCAACACAAACTAAGAAGGAAATTCTTGCACGAAATAGAAAATGAAATTCAATTTAACACTTCTGAAAAAAACAGTAGATCCATAAAAACCTAAAAACAATATGAGTTTCAGCATTTCGAAGCGATTATTGTCTTATTAAATGGAAGGGCTTGTAAAATCATTACGGGATGTAGAAATAAGTAATTATGCTTTGATAGAGCCAAAAAAGTTTAAAAATTCTTTTCCAATAAATTTCCATTGTTCATTCACTGTTCGATCCTGAAGATGCAAGCAATATTCCACTTCGGAAGTCGCGTTTTACCAGTTGAAACAGTGCCACATCCCTCAAGGTTTGGATCAGTAACTTCAAAAGTTTCTTTTCGTTTTCTTTTCACCACTCACAACTAAACACTGCGATCGATATGTTTTCAAATTTGAACCGTTTATTGATAACTTTATGTTTCTGAAAGCATGTTGCCATGTAAATTCGACGAATGAATGTTTAATTGTCACTGTTCCTCATTCGTGACCTCCAAATTATCAATTAATAATTGATTGAGAGACAGAAATCAGCCATATATTATATTACTTATTGTTTGTGTAAAGTGCCGCGTTCTTGTAACGGCTGTAACGGTTTTTATTAGTTGATCGGGGAACATGGATTGATCTTAATTTATGGAGTGTCGAATACATAATAAACAGCATAAACTTGTCAGACCTTCATGAATGTTTTATAGTGAAAGAGACGTTCGAGTTGTTTAGCTGAACGCAGTTTCACGGATGAAGCAGCATCAAGGAACTCTCTGGCAAATGGCCGAATAGTGTAGTTCAGCCTCGTTTCTCTGTCTAATTTCGCGCCAGCCATCACAATCTGTTCTCTGCAGTACAAACCACCCTCAGAGAAAAAATATTTTACACTGTCAAATACCTAAAAGAAATCATAAAGGTAAACTTTAAATTGCAAAATATGACGTTTGTCTAACTTCTGGAAGCCACAAAAAGCTTTTGAATCTGACTGTCAGAATCAAAGGAAGCCCTTGTGAAATGTTGAGCGGTATCAGTGTCATTTAACAAACATCATTACGTTGTTTTTAGAGCAAAATATAACGCAGTGTTTTTCGTGAGTTACTCAACACTGAGATGTCAATTGTCAGTAATCAGTATAAGTTTAGGTTTATATTTTATTTCATAATTTTCCTCAAAATATCGTTGGATTAAAATCGCAAATGTTTCATTGCCCAAATCTTCTGAATAAATTAGCATAAATCTCACATACTGTGCTTCAAGAAGCGTCATCCCCGTTGTGTTTGTTAGAACCCAAGTTAATAATTCTATAAGGACATAACATTCGTAACACAACTCTATTATTAGGTTTATACTTGTTTCGGCCAATGCTACTGTGGCCATCATCAGGTTGGATACAATTTATAAGAGGAACTATCATATCGTTTCTATATAGTTTCTCTGATATATTGTAAACAACCTGATGAAGGCCAGAGCAGCAGCGGTGCGTTGCAAAGTATTTACTGATTGTTTCAGGGAATTTTGTTCTGACGAAAACTACAGGGAGCACTTGTGTGTGTTATTGATCGAAATCAATAATAATAAAAAAAATTGTAATAAAGCACAATAAATATTGTTGTAAATCTGTGCACGTAAACTTGAGTGTGAATCTTATAAGTTTCTTATTTTAAGCTTCAATGGATTCTGCGCAATAATTTAATGACTTGTAGAGTTTTTAATATCACGTTATTTGTGTACCTCAGATTAGTATGTTATCGTATTTTGTAATAAGAGAGGAAGATTGTGCAAACACACTTTGAAAAAGGAAGTATTAGACAACGAATATATTCAAAATGTTCACTTTGAACTTGCCACATTCATTATATATATATCAAAAGTGTCATTTACCATCAACTCAAGTATTTGTTACGATTCAGAGGAGTTACAGAGCTGAATGTTTGAACACATTGGCGGTTATCGTCAGGACACTAAATTATAAAATAAAAAATTTAGTTTAATGGTCTGATGATGAAACATTTGTGGTCGAAACATGTAGCTGTGTAAACCGTACAAATTTTAATTAAAAGTCTTATTAATGATAAAGTTATACGTTACAAAATCTCATCCCCTACTCAGATATTTCTATAACCAATACAGAGGTCACGTAAAATAGGACCTGAAACTGTCACATCTGATGCGATTCTGACGTCATCTTAGGCGGCGTAACGAGCACATTCAAGGATCCGCTGAAACAAATTTCCAAGTTTTGGACTAATAAAATAAGGTATTGTGCAATATCATGTGAAATATCTGCACAAATATGGCGAAAAATGTCCTGACGTGTACCAAATTTAGGTGGAAATTTCGTTTAAAGTAATAATTCATGCCAGTCGTCTTCGTTGTTCCTGTAAATCCCAGACACCGTAATGTCTTATTCAGTGATGCTCCTATTTTCGTTAAGGCGTTATGTTTATTGTATTGTGTTGGTTTGAGAATTAAACAAATCCTATTTACTTTATTGCACAGACAGCAGTTTAATAAAGAAATGTAGCTGTTATGAAGAAAAAAAGGACAAATCAATTAACGTGTAATTCTACAGCAGTAGCCAATATCATTTTACCGTACATTTTGCAGAAAGAATGTAAGTTCAATTCTCCGTTTTTTGACGCAAATTACATAAAATTACACAGCAAATAATGCAATAGTATAGGACATGTTGCATTTTCTATTACTCTTCTATTTGATTTCAGGTTTTCCATTTTTGGGTCGATGAATCCTTATGAACTGAAACAAGAAGAACTGTCGAGGAGCTAATTTAGACTTAGCTTCATATGATAATAAAGATAAAAACACAAACATTCCCACCAACACTGGCGATACTTGTGCTGGGGCGAAGGTGATCAGAAGCTGCCATAATGAACAAGTACACTAGATTGTACGGTTGTGATCATTGTCACACCTGATTCGTAGTTATGAAATTCCATTTTAAACAAATGATTTATTTTTCTCCAGACTGTACAAAAAATCTCAAAATAATTTAATTGTGGCCCGTATTCTTCCTTTACAATATTCTAAACAAACCCCCTTTCATCGCACAGTGTTGTGCAATTTACAGAAATGATGAGCTACCATTCATTGTACAAACATAAAAGATTATGGAAAACTAATTTTACAAATATAAACTAGTTTTATAAATATAAACATTTAAGACCGTTGCATGTGATTTTTTATATTTTTTACCTACCCACCTCATTATCGTATCGGAATTAAATTTAAAATACCGAATGTTACGTGGCAGTGACACTGTGTACAGACAAGTGTTTACCGTGTTCTGTTGTAACAGAGATGCTAAGGTTAATAACGAACTGTACATTGACTTATCAACTGCCACACCAAACGCTCCGCCAAATAAAATTGTGCCTTACCAATGCAGGGCAAAAAGAATATTCTATTTCGCTTTCAGCATTTCATCATTCACGCTATTCAATTCAGTATTATCTTCGATTCCTTGTTCTCCCAATCATCATTGCTCACACATAAGAATTCGTACCGATATGACAAATAAGGTTCAGTTTGATAGATAGGTAAAGAAGTTTCGGTTGAACCTACTGTTTGCATCTGCATGGTTTCAAATTAGTGGTTTAGCTAACAACGATAGGAGAAAAATCTCCAAACCCACATACCTGCAGGGATCAATTTTGTGTTATAATTAATAATTGAATAGTGTTTGAATTTTATACATTGTGTGTCATGATTGCATTATAATAAACAATCAATCTTTCCACGCACCCCATGCTGATTCAACTATCACGTTAGGTGACGTGACAGGATGCAACAAGTATGAGCCAATTTGCGTCTTTCTTTCTCACATGCACTCAAACAACTTCGCGTCTCTTCAGTTACCAGCTAGCTCCGAGCCACATAAGACGTACAAAGTTGCGCACTGCACCGGCATACACAACATTATTTACATTGCATATTTAAACAATTGGTTGGTTGTCATCTGGCCACTAAATATTATAAAATGAAACGATAAATATAATTGCTGGGAGAAGACCATTTAGTAGCCAAACATATAGACGTTTAAATCATAAGAATTGTTTTAATGAGAGTATTTTAATTCGCAAAATCTCGTCCGAACTCAGACATTTCTATAACCAGTTGTCATATCAAGTGCCCTAAGACATTGAAACGGTCACGTCTCATGAGATTCTGACTTCACCATATGCATGGTAAGGAACACTGAAGGGATCCATTAAAAAAGTTTCCAAAAGCCACTGAGTATAAAATACTACGAAATGTGATCGTGCAAAATAATGTGCAAACACTGCACACATACGGCACAAAACCTATCCCTGACATCAAATTCTGCAGCAAAATTCGTATTCAGTAATACTGTACGCAAGGCCTCTTTGTTGTTCCATTAAATCCCAGACACCATAAAGTCGTATCAACTAATATATGTATTTGTGAGTGCGATAGTTCGGTTTTATATGTTGTTTTGTGAAAGCAAAAAAATCGTACTAGTATAAATTATATTCCTGACACAGCAAATTAAATTTAATATTTTGGATTTCTTTACTATATACAAAGGAAAATTAAGCAAATATTTAAGAAAACAAGCTTCGGCTGTCAAAATTATGATGGGTAGGATAATGGAATGATTTGGTTATGTTAGGGACAGGTGGTGGACTACTATGAATGTGACAATTCACTTCCATGTTCCACAAAATGCAGGGAATGTAGCTTGTTTCTTTTCTGAAAGGCTAAGAAATTATCAGCACCCATGTAGTTAAAGCCAAAGATTTTGTACCATAGGAATGCAGAAAATCTGCTACCTCTATATTGCTTTGTGTATCAGTGTTATGCTAGAAAACCACATAGAGTTTTACAGCAAATAATACACAATTTTAAGGGAGCACACATTTTTTTCTTCTCTTTGAATACCAGGTTTACCAGTTTTTGTTCGGAGAAGTCTGTGGAAACTGAAAGAAAGGGAAATGGTCGAAAATTTAATTTTGAAATGTTACAGAATAAAATATAGAAAAACACATTAAACTTTACCACAAAATTGGCGTTATTTTGCTCCGGGAGGTAGTTATCAACAGCTGCACCACACGAACAAATACCTAGCATGTAGGGGTGTGATCATGATCACCACTGATTTTCAGCTATAGAAATTCGCAATTAAAAAATTTCATATGCTACAAATGATGTAATTTTTCCCAATTTATACAACAAATTATTTCAATATTTTAATTGTGGCCTGATTTCTTCTTTACAATGTTCGAAACAATACACAGTGCCACTAGAGTGCGTTGTGTCAGTTACAGAAATGGTTAAATAAGATTCTTTGTTCTGATAAGAAAATAAGATTTAAAAATAATTTTAAAAATAACCCACAATACTAATCACATGACTCGATTGTAAAATTCAAAGACCGATACATGAGATTTGCTTAGATGTTTGTATCTACTCGCAAAATTAAAGATCGAAATTAAATGTTAAAACACTGAATATTACGACGGACTGACACTTGTGTTGAGGCAAGTATTTACTCTCTTCCTGAAGTAACAGAGGTTGCAAGTTAATATCGAAATGCACATTGACTGAACTATTACCACACGTACATCGCTCCCCATCTACAATTCTGCCTTAACATTCCAGGGCGGAAAATGTATTCTAAATCTCTTTCATCATTCATTCTCATCCAATTATGTATTATGTTTGATTCATTGTTCTCCACACTGTCAGCATGTAAAAATAAAAATGTCGTACGTCACATTAATATTACAAAATTTTATTGACAATTTCGCATGTTTCAGGTTAACCTATATCGCTTTTCTTCTTAGTTTGAAATTTGCAATTTGACGAACAATGCCCGGAAATCAAGCCCCAACCCCGTGACATCATTGTCATTCTTCCCTTACAAGCGCGTTCGCAGAATTACGATAAGTTACTTTTAACTTCATCATGTTTCTTTGTCCTTTTTTCTGTTCTTGCTTCTTCCCCATAAACAATTTGGCTCTAACAGGACGGATTTGAATAAAATTTTATTTTGGGTTAATTTACGAAAATCGGTCAGGAAAATTAAAGACTCATTTAGATACAACAACAATAACAAGTACTCTACATGAAGACCGATATATATTTTTTATCAATTCTCTCTTATTACTTTTAGAAAGGAAAGTTTTCAGATATAATCATAGAAGAATTAAAAAGCAATATTCAGCTTCAATAAAAGATTTAAGAAAGTTTGACGCTTATGATTTAATATAGAAAATTAATTTATAGCCAGACAGTAAGGTGATAACAGTATGGTCCATTCGTAATCCAAATTTTCCAAAGAAAGCCTATAATCATACTACTGCCGCACATAATTATTTTTTGTACAATGTGCCAACAAACGAGCAATTAATTAATTATTTATTATGCTGCTCCCATATTTTTCAAAATTCTTATTTATTTTCCTTAAGGAGCTCGTAGTTACTACCTTGCGAAGTTACATAAATATGTCAGTGCAATTGTTGGTAACACAATTTCACATATTTCACATATTTTTAAAAAATTTAAATTATTAAAAATTTCGAAGTGCTATAAATTGACTAAACTTTTTTGTTACAATTTATGTGACGCCTTGTATAGTGACTGTATATACAGTCTGTAATAAATATGGACTGTATGTTGATGTTGTCTTTGTGGTGGCCGGTATGAACTGTGTGTGATTGTGTGTGGAGCTGTGTTTTAATATTATAAAATTTTAATTGAAATTTAAATTTTATTATCACCGACTAATTGACATATTTAAGTAAATTTGACAGATACTAACTACGAGCTCCCTGAGGATGACACAGTAATGTCGAAACACCAACAAGTAGCATAATAATTCACAAATAATTATGTATTTCTTTTCAGTGTACAAAAAATCTAAAATCTTAATTTCAGATTATACAACAAGTACATATACTTCACCGTAGAATTTTCGCTCTAACGGGCCACAGTAGTTCGTAGAATTTATATTGTGTGCCTTGTGTATATTATGTGATATATAGGTTACGATTTACTTCATGAGCCGATAGCTCTTTCATAGGAGTGTGTGTGTGTAAATGTGCATCTTATGTCTGTGTGTCAAATTGCGTGATTCAAATTCTGTTTCTCCAGGCGAGTGTGTGTGTTGGTGTGTCTATTTGTGTCTAAATGTGTAATGCAGAAACCCAACAATGAAGCTGCGTATACTTGAGTTTGGCTACAGATTGACAGGATAAAGCAAATAAATTTATTCCATTTTTATACAGGTTTATTTTAAAATAAAATCCTATATAATAAAAGTTATTATTCTAGATATTCATTAAATATTTGTTCCTTTTTCTTCAACTTTTAATAATGTGTTCTTTCTTATATAGCATAAATATTTTCCATGAAATTCCCAAACTGATTTCTAACGGAATATTACCTTAATACAATCATCTCTGGATGTTAGAAAATATAAAACTCTGAAGAACAGGCTTCATAATGTGATGGATATTTATATACATATTTGTTTGTTATATCTTCATGTTCCTGAAATGAAATATTACAGAATACAAATTGATGTGTTGAATTGCCATGTGTTCTGCTACCTGTCCGCTCCTTTCTGTTCAACATGTTGTGTAGGGTTATTGTGGGCTGTGGAAAAGTGCAGCTAGCTTATGTGTTAGTCTGTGAGATTTCACGTACTTAGTGAAGAGAATGTTATTTAATTACACACGTGTCGGATGTGACGTAGCTCATGTTTGTAGATAGAGCAGAACTGCGTTCCGGATGCTAATGCAGCGTTTAATTTCAGAGATAAAAGGAATTATTGGTCTTTAATTTCGGAAATAATAATTCAGAAATGATATTCAAAATCACAAACGCTACTCTCTGTTGTGAAATAAATGTTTATTTATTGTAAATCAGTGAAATATTTAAGGAAAACACAGCATTTCATTTTGTGTGGAATTTGTCATGAAAAATGTTTACACTTTCTTTACATATTTGAAGTGAGTATCAATACAAGTGTATTTTTAGTAATGAAATATTTTATTTGTTAGTAACATTCAGAAGATAAACCAAATTAATTTTACATGAAAACATTATAAATTATGCATTCTATTGTAACTATATAACATATTATTTACTTTAAAATTATATTGTGACGACATTCATAATTTAATTTATTATGTCTCCTGTTGTTTTAAGGTTTTAATTAAATGAAAAATTCATAATTTATGTCGAAACACTTTGCTCAATCTCGCAGATTGAATATAACGCCCCTTAAATATGCAGTTATATTCAGAATAATATTAACTTCATTCATTCATATCACTGACACCAATCATAAGAATCAGAAAAGCTGTTTCTAGAAATACAGATTTCATCGGTTCTACGCTAACATTGGAATTCGACCTGCACAACGGACACATTGACAAAATTTTCGTGATCATTCCAGGCTGTCTAAGAAGCTTACCTGAATTTGAATAAGATTGTTTCATGGAGATTAATTGAATTTTCATTTAGGAAACAACAGAATATTTGTCAAAATATGATATTTTCCACAAAAAGCGTTGTTAAATAAATAATAGAGAAATAGTTTATTATAAGACACAAATCAAATAATTCACATTTAAATTAGAGAAAGTTCCCATATCCATTTTCCCAAAATCTAAAACGTGCAATTCAATTACACGTACATGGTTTTCTCTGCATGCCTAAATCACCGCGATGTAAGTGAGAATATGAGCAACACAAAGAACACAAAAATCAATTTGCTACATGAACATCAGTAACGATTAAATTACAAATAAAGAAATTCCGTGGATGTTCCCAGAAAATAAACGTGCGAACACACAAGCTTAATGATGTTGAAATTCAGTCCACAAAACTCTTCAATTCATTCACCCGTGAATCACACTGGACTGTTTTACAAACTACGCAAAAGCGTTTTTATTACTTCCTTTTGTACTCGATTTCTCTAATTAAAAACTGATTAAATTGGATGGAAATATAATCCAAGAGAGTCAAAATTACTCGCTAATCCCAAATTAGACTACTGTAACAAAAGTGAATCCAATAATTGTAAATAATATAGATACTAAATAACTTGGAGAAAAAATAAAACTTTCAGCTATTCTCTGAAATGTAGAATGATCTAGAAACTTTTTGAACAGGATTCCTTTCCCACACACTTTTAGGCATTACTAGTTCAACCGATAAAAGCTGGAAAGTAAATTGGCTGGTGAGTTGTTTGTGATGTAGGCCAGTGTAAGCACTGCCATTATTAAAAATTACTTATCGCTCCACACATTAACAGCTTCACTTCCTTCTGCTTAATAGGAAATTGTAAAACAACTCGAAAATAAAGCAAATGGCACTTAGACACAAGCCCATTAGATGCAGATAGAAGGCAGGTCGCATATGATAGAGATTTAAGCTGTAATATCCATCAAGGGGATTAACAATAGCTATCTTCCTGGAAAAAAGTTTAGATTCGTGAATCTCCAGTGATATCCAGAAGTTGTAAAATCCTGCTTCAACCAGTCGATCAAGAATTTCAGAAACTCGCTTCAACAGTGGGTCTCCATTCAACATTACAAAGCTTAGTCCTTCGTTATAAAACATCCCGTTTTCTAATCTGCACAAAAAGGGGTTAGAGAATTTGCCCAAATAATAGACTCCTTCATTTACAAATTCAGCGATAAGATCAGGGATAAAAAATGAAATATTCTTATGGTACATTGCCCAATTATAACATTCAAAAGACGAGTTGCAATTCGCTCGATTTCTTCGTATTTTAGATATTTCCGTGTCGTTACCTACTTCGAAAATGAAATTGTGAATTGGGTAGTAGTAAAGTTTAACGCCTGAGGCGAACAGCTCATCCATGTTTCGAATTGGTGTTTTGTACCCAGAGTCAATAAGAAATGTTGTCAGAAATGTCTGGAAAACTGTGTTGAATGCCAGAGAGAAACACACCCAGGAGAAGAACAGCGAACGTAGTGACGGTGTGCGTGGCATTGTTGACAAGGCCACCCCTAGCAACACAGCCCAGACATTAGTCAACGAACTTGTCAGTGTCTTGTGCACTTGCCACTCGGACGTGCAGCTGTATCGACCTACAAGTGTAGTCGAAATGGCCGCAGTCACAATCGATAAGATCAGAACTAACCACACTTCCAAAGAGAAAATTCTAAAGATGCTGTTCCATCTGGAATATTTGTCAGAACACGGTACATACCAGCGGCTTGTCATGATGAAGTAAGAATTTGAGAAGTCCGAAAATGTGTCAACCATAATACCTGTTCCCAAAGAACCTAAGGCAATATAAACATCCTTTGAAATCATGGCCTCAGTTAAATTATTTGTCAAATCTCTTCCAATTTCAAAACCTTTTGGTGTATGGACATGAACAAACGTCATGTTCATCTGTTTCAAAACCATCATTAGAAAATTCAGCTCCATGCCATGTACTTTTGTGACAACACTCCCATTTGAATATGTGTGTTTCTGATAATATGTAGTAATTGGCCAAACATTCTTTCTTATAACCGCTTTCATAGAACATCCGTTGAGGTTGTTTCTGATCTTTCGTGGAAACAAGTCAGTGTTCTTGGTGAAGTGCCCCTGTGAAGAAATAACCCAACTGTCCAGTAGGGTGATGTCATTCACCTCAGTACAACGGTCTGAACTCTGATATGGAAACCAAGTGTACACACCCAATTTCATGCCTGGGTCTACATCATTAACGGTTATCGGTCTGCTACATTCTTTGTTTACTACATCATTCACTTTGTTTACGATAATGCAGTTATATACTCTAAATTTTGATAAGTAATTAAATATGTCCGTTTGTTGCAACGTTGAGAATTCATTTGCTCCAGCCACAACAAACCGAGCTTTAGAATTCCACAGTCTTGTGAATTTAGTTCGTTCGAAAGCAAGCCCATTAATTTCTGCCTTCAAACTCTTGATATCCCCATCCGGGATTAATATAATGAAGCCGCCATCTCTATCCATAAAGTCTGATTCTTCGGGTACTCCAATATTACCATCAACAGTAACAACAACAGGCCAGGTAGAATTTCGATGAATCTCTGCAATCAGTTCTTGTTGTACATCCCTGTAGTTTGACGGTGATGATATCACCAGAGATCGCCCAGGTGCGAAATATCTGTGGCTGATGTCTGTCAGACAGCGCACCAATTGGGTTTCCTGAAAAGTAAGGGACGTAGATGGCAGCAGTGTTCCATTCGTTATTGCGTTGAAGAGCAATATCAGCAACAGGATGCCCAAAATTATTTTATTCTGCAAAAAAAACGCAAAATTATTTGCTACGTAATTATATTCCAATATTTATTTTAAATAATTTTTTTCCTTTCCCCGAATCCGTGTATCCGTGCTTATAATTCCAAAATTAAGAAAGTTTAAACCTCTAATTCCTCGAACAAATGTACTGTAT
>Ga0136643_10008682_pt1 | contig 14883 bp, 11 predicted proteins | sample TergutLab28metaG_FD_96883 | JGI IMG/M metagenome (GOLD analysis project Ga0136643, IMG submission 96883) | Labiotermes labralis P1 segment gut microbial communities from Petit-Saut dam, French Guiana - Lab288 P1 (version 3) (version 3) | ecosystem: Host-associated > Arthropoda: Insects >... | reverse complement strand
TGCACAAAAAAATTTGTTCCCAGTTGATGATTTTCATTTCCTTTCCCGTAGAAAAAATTATAATCCCCTGCCCTTACTGTGCCCTCTTTGTCCCACCTGACCTCCTGCACCCCCACTACATCTATTTTTATATCTCGTTAATTCCCTCGCTGCTGTCTTCAGGGAACCTGCCCTATAAAGACTCCCAACGGACCCACAGAGTGTATAAATACTGTATATACAGTATTTATACATTTATATACCATATTTTTATATGTAATACAAAAAAAATGCAAGAGACTCACATTCATCGATTTAGTACCGTTCATTCCGAGAGGACTGTGGTAGTCTTGCTACATAAAGAACACTTTAATTCCTGACTTAGCACTTTCTGTAATTCTATCAGCACTATCATATATTGTACGCATGCTACTATGAGTGAATACGACATTACAGTGTATCTCAACAATTCCTTCCCCTTCTTCAAGTAGGCTTATTATGTCTAATTCCCGTCAATAATAATTGTATTTCAGCGATTTTTCATTTGAATTGCACTAGGTGATGTAGATTTACATTTCTCACTAATTTTGGTAACAATAGCCAATGCTCTTGAAGAGTGATCTATATAAGCTGCACGATTATGTCACCAATGTAATCAGTCAATACATGTGACTGTTGGTGTGGTGATGACATCACTTTCTGCTAGCCTCCAACACATGACAAAAGTGACCAAGGATCGTGTATGCCACATCATAGTAAACCAAAAATTATCACATACATTCAAAAGTGGTATAAATTTTCAAGCTGCATTACAGAGAAATCACGCACAAACAAATCATGTAAAACAAGACCCGCCTGTACTGTTTGGATTGGGGTGTCAAGAATAACGTCACTACATCCAATAATACTGAAAATGAACTGACGTATCTAGAAATCATTAAAATACACATGGGAGTGAAGAACAACCTACCTGTGCAGTACATTGCATAGCTCAATTCCAAGGGACTTGTCGCCCATTAAGGTTTCTCTAGGCCAAGCAGAATCCAGCAGTGTATACAATGCTTGCAGACATGTTAAAACACTTTCAACAGGTTCTGAAGATCTTGGACTGCATAGTGCTTCCATACATATTCCTGTAAAGATCGAAAACAGAAGTAACTACAAATATTACACATGGAAATGGTTCAGTAGCCAGTACTGGAAAATTTGTGAACATCACGTTACATTAAGACAGTGTACAGCAACCTTTTAGTGCACAAGGGCCATTTGAAAATCTTCAATATATGTCAATGTCATTTAACCCAAGGCACCTTCTCCAGAGTATGGCAGATTCCTCCAGAAACACCCTGAATAAGAAGATACTGACATGGCTCATCAGCATGAATACCACACACTTCTATCTCCAGTTACCACTCACCAAACAGAAGATGGAATCTGTCAGAAGCAGAGTCTCCAACTTTACCACTGTTGTTATTGTTGGGCACAATGGTAGCACTGGATGGTCTGCTGTCAAATCCAGAAGCATTTAGCCAGAGGGCAGCAGCATGGAGGATGGGGGGCCATGAAGCTGCATAATGTGGCCGGGAAGACTCTATAGTGTCTGTGGTGTAGAATGCTCCTCCATCATGAGGCAGCTGACTAGCAAACTCTAAACATTACAACACATAGTGTATTAGACACAATTGGAACATTCAAATATAATCCATACATGCATAGGCATACTACAGTTCTAATATGTAAGCCAGGACAGCATAGTCAGTACAGTGACTTGCTACTAGCTGGATGACCAAGGACTTCTGTTGTGATTCCTGGTAGGGGTTGAGATTTTTCTCTTCTCCAAAGTGTCCAGATTGGCTCTGGGGCTCACCCAACCTCACAGTTAATGGAAACTGGGAAATCTATTCCTGGGAGTAAAGCAGCTGGGGCATAAAGCTAACCATTCAATACCATCTAGTACCGGGTTGAAGAATGAGCGGAACTGCACCTCCACTCCTTCATATACTATCATGTCATGCCCAGGGACAACATTACCTTTTACAGTTTAATATTTTCATACTACTGTCTTCATATGAAGACAAAACAAACTGAAATTGAAGATGATTTCCAGATGTCCAAAAACTGAAGCATACAATAAAAGAAAGAAAGGAAAAAAACACTGAATTTAAGAAGCAAAACATCACAAGACAACATTTTTTGCCTTTTAAAACATGGTATATGTGACATGTTTATGAATAACAGTAATGGGAGGTGATTACAATTTTTCAGCTGGTATATAAAAGTACTCGAGTTTATAATGTTTCAATGACAAATGACTCCTATTTATAATGCAGAATGTTTAAATGCCTGCCTTAAAGTGTTCAGAAAAAGCTGCCTGAGAAGTGCATAAAATTGAGTTGCTTTGACTTGCATAGTATTCTATGGCAAACAGTTAAAATTTTTACCTGATGGTAGAGAAAGGAGTGCATGGTCCCGAAGTGCTGCTAACCAGTGCTGAGATAAGCTCATTAATTCAGGTTGCACAAGGTTCAACAGACTCTCTCCTTTGAACTCAAAATCACCAAAGTCCTCTTCATCCTTATCAGGAGATATGTTAGAAGGTACAGTCTTGGGGTTCGTATTGAGACAACCAGGAGCTGAGCCATTTCCTATCATGGCTACTACATACACCTGGAACAAATATGCAAGAAGAACACCAATAGGAACTCCCCTAGAAATTCATTGTATATATTTAGGGAACAGGGAAGTTTACTGAATTTTAAATACATGCTGCATAATCTGTTTTATTGTCCACAAAATGCAATTTATTTCATAATTTTATATTTTTTTCTGTGAAATTCATATGTTTTTCAGAAACCTTGTGCTAAAATTTAAATACCCATCCCAGTAGGATAATGGCTAAATTGTTCATCACAGCCCACCACATGCCCCTACCCTCAGTCAGATCAATCCAGTCCATGCTATCCCATCAAATTTATTGAAGGTCAATTTTAATACCCTCTTGTCTAAGCCTACCTCTTCAAAGTGGCTTCTTTCCTTCACATTTCTCCATCATAACCCTGTGTGTATTTCTTTTGTACTTCATATGTGCCACATGCCCTGCCCATCAAACCTTCGTGGATTGTTCATCGTAATATGTGATGAAAGTACAAACCATGGAGCTTCTTTTACAGTTCCCTCCAGTACCAAACTTTACATTTGAAACAAAGAGCTTCTAGCAGAATTCAGAAAGCCTACTTTCCTGCCACACAGACTTCTATTCTACTACATCTGTCACTTCACTATAATTTTTTTCATTCCCTTTATTTTTGTAGAGAATTTATAACTTCAAGTATCGAGTCTGTATAGAGTAAAAAATTGTTGAATATAATGTCACAATTTTATGTCATCACAATGTTTGTAACTGTTGAATTACATACAATATCTGAGCAGTATACAGTATAACACACAAGTAAGTTCACAACTCACACACATATAAATTTTCACACACATGGCTCCATCAGTTCATTATCACCACTAAACCAGCTACATGTGAGTAAAAAATAATAGACTGCCACTACTTTTAAAAATGAATGTATTTGTTCATGACAGTTCTGAAAGCAAAGGCTTTTTGTCTGTTCTCTTAGCCATATAAGAGGTAAAGCAATACATTTAAAAGCCTTTTCAGTCCCAGACGTTGAGGTTCCCAGATTTCAAGACAATTCAAAGGTGCTAAGGTTGTCAGCTCTACCCACCAGTCACCCTTACCCCCCAGGAAATATTCTGGCACTTGTTTCTGCTACAGGCAGAGTCAACATAGGGCCACTATGCGGCCAGAAGGAATATGTCAACGAAAAATTCCAACACCATCAGGAATTGAACCTGCAACCTTCTGGCTAGTAGCACAGTGTCTTAACTAACTCTAAGCCATATACTAATTAAATTTCGCACAAGGTTAGTGGACTCACTTCAGCCCAAGCCTTTAGGATAGCAAGGCGTTCAAGCGTAGCAAGGCTCTCATTGTACAGTTGTGTGGTGGCTGTACCCCGACGCAGTTTTGCTAGAGACGAAACAAGAAGCTGATGAACACGGCGCAAGTCATTAAGGTCACGAGCAACTCCGCTCCCAATCCACGCACTGCAGACCTGACAGGCAGCTGATGTCACGTGTGATGGAGTCTCTGGTGAGAATGCCGGCCGCAAGGCTGCACCCACCTGCTCAGAAAATGACACTAAACATGTTTCACAAACATAACTGATTTGTAGCCAACACACAGTAACAGGCATATTGGTAGTATTCGGAAACAACTGTGTACTCTTTGTATAAAATCACATCATGGTCAGAAGACAGTCTGCAGACTGCCTTGGTATATTGTGGTAAGGCTACGAAAGTAGCTGGGGATGGAATGTGCCATTTGGTGAAGGCTGTGAAGCTGGTATACATATACACATTAACCCTTGGTACCAGAATTATTAAATAGAGGGTGTACTCTGAAAAAGTGGAGAATTCAAATGCCAACCATTACTCTGTATGCTCTTTGTAACATGTGTGTGTGTGTGTGTTTATGACATCGGACATTGTAGCCACATGCTATGCATTGACTGCAGCTGATTTTCGGATCCAAAGGGTTTAGTGAAGCTGTCATTTTATGGTTGCCTAGGGGACAATATTTCAGCACCTAATATGGGCTTGGTATGATGAACAAAACTATGCTACAAATTAAATATTAGGCATATAACAAGTGTGTAATATATTTATTTATTATATGGAGTGGCCCAGAAGTCAGTTTAACAGGGCAGGGAAAAGTGAACTGAAGTATGTTGTAAAATTTTTTAATGCACACTGAATTTACAAAAATGATACAAAATGAAATTCTCCATGTTCAATGCACAACTCATAAAGCTGTGATACTGTTGTACAAACTGAGTGGCATAACTTTGTATGGGCAAAAAATCAAGATAGGATTGTTAATGGTTAACTCACTCTGCGCTTCATATCTTTAATCTTAAATTGGAATTATACTGAACTGAAACAAAAAGTGGGATTTAACTGAAGTAGAAAATGTTAGCTTTAAACAACCAAAAGGAAAGATCTTAAAACACTTTGTTTTGCACAATTTCCAGTCATCAGCAGCTCTAACGTCTCACTACCATCTACACTGTGTCACACAAGTACTGTTGGTCTTTCTGTAATTACTTCATGGCTTTGCAGTATTCCTTTTTGATATTCTAACATGATGGGCAATATAGAGTACAATGACACTGTATTAAGTGAAACAAAAATGTTTCTTGTTCCACACCCATGCAAAGCAGCAGGCAGTGTATTATCAATCAAGTGACCAACAAACTCTTTATTAACACTACCACCTTCATCAGATGTGGTTCTGCGTCCGACATCATCCCTCAGTCTCAATCTATACAGCCAGACATATGATGCTTAAAAGGCCATGTACTGTCTATTTAAAGTGTCACAAATGTCTCTACCTTTGACTGTACCATACTTTAATCGTCGCTTCTGTTATTGTGTCTGTAAATAGCACAACTTCATGCAAAGATGATGCTGCAAATTGAAGATGGTTAGTCATTTCCACACACAGCATCTTTTGACTGCTTTCTTAAAGTCAGTGTTTTTCCCTTTGTGTGAATTGTTAAAAATTATACACTTACAATATGTATGTTGAGTATTTATACAAATAAGTATGCTTGTAATGCAAATTTGTGCATAAAAACTCCTGAATGCATAGTAAGAAAGATATGTAACATGCGTACTTCTCCTGTTAGTGCCTCCCACATGCAATCAAACAACAGTGCACAAACACCAAACTAATCTGTGGTGCAACGTTCATGGAGAGACTGAATTTTCCTTTGTTAAATATAATACACTAAAATGAGGAAGAAGAATGTCTTCACATAGTGAAGAAATATTTAAAGTACAGAAAAGAATAATCAGAACAATTATGAATTTGAGTAGGAATGTCTCTTGATGGCAACAATTTAGGGAATTAAATATCCTACCAGTTCTATCCCAATATATACTTTCATTGCTCTTATTTATCACTAAAAACAAAGACCAATTTATGACTAACTCACAAATACATAGAATTACTACACGAAAAACTTCTGATTTGTATGTACCCACAGCAAACTTGACAATATACCAAAAAGGTGTTTATTACCAAGGAATCAAGATTTACAATCATTTACTAAAAACTATTAAAGACTTATCTGGTGATAAAAATAAATTTAAACTAGCATTAAAAAGATATTTGTTACATAACTCCTTTTACAGTCTGAAGGAATATTTTAATACATAATTAATGGTTATATCACTTTCAATTTCATTATTACCTAGGCTTATTTTTAATTACAGTACTCATAATTCCTAGTAAAACTAAACTATGACACAACAATAAGGCACAGTTTATACTGAATGTACACGTACTTGTTATTATGCTATATGTATACATGACTATTTCCACATCTGTATAAGATTAATGGAATGTGAATAAATGAATGAATGAATTTGGGGAAAAACATACATAATTTATATGGGGCTTTTATAGGACCATGGAAAATGAATGTAAAATGTGGGGCTCTCTTAAATTACAAAACTTCAAATCAGGATTCTAGTGTACACACACTCACACACACACACATACAGCAAGATGGAATATTTTGCTTACCTGAGCCTGGAACTGCTCCAGCAGCAGATGTCCAGGGAACTCTGGCTCTGGCACATGGGCAAACTTATCTATCACCTCATGCAGTGTCTTAAGGCCTTCAAGTCGTAGTGGGTCAGAGTCACTGGTTGCTGCCATGAAAGCCATTCTCACTAGATCTGACAGATGTAAGACAAGATAGTCTCCTGGAAGAGAATAAACAAATACATTTCTCAGTTTAGGTTATTCAAATATCTTATTATGGACAAATTCAGTACAGCAAGGACATAATATTGAGAAAAAATCCAAATAAGTAATCCTTCCTGATTACTCAAAAACGTTACTCCAGCAAAGAAAGCTATGAGAAAATACAATGTTCATCAAACATCTCTTATTACCAACTATTTGCGCTTTATAAATATGTAAGATCGTGTATAAAAAGCTCTCATACAGAAAAGTAAAGTCATTTTTTGCTGCTCTAGAAACAACCACATTCTACCTTAATAGAAGACATCTCATTATGTTTATATAATTACTAATTTAATATCAGTAACCATATTCTCACCAAGAATTAAGGCTTAATGTACGTTGTGCTAGTTCTTGCACTACTTAACAATGCTATCATACGTCACAATGAATGAGGAACTTGAGAAGGAGCATGTAAGAAGATGAACATACAGCTCACTGCCAATATTTGGGTGGCATGCCTTGAGAGAAGGTATCACTGTCCTTTAAGGAATAATTGTTTGTTGATTACAAAAGTTTGTATGGTGAAGCTGACATGCTGACAGGTGTGTCAGTGACCAGAAAGATCTCAGTTAATAGAAGTCTCCAACAGGACGCTGTATGACTGGCAGACAGAGACAAGAAATCCTTTAAAAGATTCAAAACAGATGCCTGAAACAAATTACAAAAAATCCATGAAGTATCTTGTCAAAAAGAAATCATTACGTTGAAATAAACGGAATGTTCTCACTTCAACTAAGTGAAAATTCATACTGAAGACAGAACAGGTGATGGAATAAAGAACAGATATAAAAGTTTCGATTCATGTCAGCACACCACTGTTGAATACCTATTAGTGATACAGACATAGTACTATTTCTTGTATGTGTTTCATGCTTGTGCAAAATGTATGACAACTAGCACAATGTACACTGGGTACAGAGAAATGTAAAACAAAGTGCCCAAATGATATATTACAAAGCTCATCAGCACGTTTTTCATCAATACAGTACTGAAGCAACAATGTCTTGTTACGTAACTTTCCATGTAAGTTTGACAAAGGCATAAAATAAAGTGGCAACTTTTTCCTTGGCCTATTCGGGGATGGAGATAGCACTGAAATAACAAATAAAATGATACACATGTTACAGTTATGTTTTTTTTTATGTCTTTCACACAAGTTAAGTGTTTACTGTTACATGCAGAGCAATGTTGCCATCTCCTCACTGAAAAGTCACTAACAAGACTGATGAAAGTCTCCAGTCTAAACGCTATTATTATCTGGAAGACTGAATAAAATAAAAAAAATATAAAAACAGGAAAAAATTAGTCCAAAATATGTCTTATTCTGGCTAATGTTCATGAAAATCCTGAACAAATGGTAACCTTACCACAATGGCACTCATCTTCCATACAATACAGTCAATGTGCATGTCTACTGATGTTAACACAAGGCCTTTAAGCATAACTACATTAGTTACTGAGTATTTAGGATTTTACACTTTAAAGCTTGCTTAGTAACACAATCCTTGATGTCCAGTATATTAGCAAAATTTCATGCATAACTGCCTTGACAACCTAGCCTCATTTTTTCTGTTCAATCTTTCCACAGTTACACCATTTCTATATGGATGTCTAGCCTGTCCCAACGAATCAGAAATATATACAAGTGGTTACACACAAGGGGCTGATTTCTTTCATTAGATCTGCAATAATCTGCAATAAAATCCATTCTCACGGCAAAACAAAAACATAGAATATATGTGCATAAATATATTTAGCATACTAAACACAAAGTTCAAACAAAATTCCAATGAAATATTAACACTCTAAAGTATAAAATTCAATTATTTAAAAAAATTCAGTTATTAATCCTAGTGAACATACTGCATTATCAATATAATGACCAAGCAGTTAATTATATTCAGGGAAATAACTGCCAATTCTTCCATGTGGGAAAAATAGTGTTTTTCTTGACAAAGCAGGCAGCGCATGCATGCACCCACACACACACACACATCTTAACTATTGTCCTATAAAATGTTAAAAGACATAACAAGGCACAGTCAAAATTGTCAATGAGTTTTGATTTAGAAAGATACATACTGGAGCTGTACGTTCAAATTCAAACTTTCTGTAAAGCAGTTACATGAGATTAAACTTGTGCATATGAGAAATATAAAAAAGTGTAATCAGGGCCAACCTCTGCTTTTGGTGAGCTGCATTTCTTTGGCTAATGCAAGATCAAAATGGGCACCCTTATTTCCTTCACAGGCCACTATGATCCTGCGAACACATTCTGCAGCAAACACTCTGGTAGGCCACCGTGGCTGTACTGCAGGATGTGTTGACTGATCATCTGCAGCATGAAACTCAGCCTGATCATCATCAGGCTCCACATCTTCTCCTTCCTCCACCTCTCTACCACCTACAACTCCTACTGTCTCATCTCCACCACTACTTGATTCTGGAAAAAGAAGGAACATCATTCAAAAATGACTCAATTACTTTGCTGTACTTTTATACTGACAGGATACCTTAATATTACCAACTTTAAAAAGAATTGATAATTCTTTACACATTTTTTTTTGCAAACTGCTTAACCCTGATTTCAGCATTAATCTATGTTTAATTAGTTTCAATAATTATCATGCAGTGACAGGTGTCTTGGAACAAGCCTGAAGACAGGAATTCATCATGTTCCCAGAACACAGTGTACTATACTTTGATACATATGACTGAAAAAGTCTGAGTTCAAAGGAAAATGCATGTTGCACACAATGTAAAATTCGCAATAAATCCTGACCTGTGGCAACTGTAAGGACATCTTTACACAATGACAGCCACTGGGAGAGGTTATCTGCAGCCATCATTTGTAACATGCTTGTCAAAGTGTCATGGATGTCTTTGATTAGTCTGTTATCTGTTTCTGTGTCCAGCATGCTGAACAAAACTCCAGGCAAACCACTCTCGGTGATTACTAAACCTGCAACAAGTACCACGTTACATGACAGAAATGAAAATAAACCTGAACTGAATAATCAAGTATGGCACTTAGTTATTAACACAAATACTTATGAAAGGTTCATGGTATCTCTCACGGTATCTCTTGCAGTTACAGTATGTGGCCTTGATGCATGAAAGGCTTCCCACACACATAATGGTCCTCCTTAGAATCTGACTGAGATGGTTAGGATAAGAAATATGGTTACCTCAGGAGTTATTTTCCCATACAATGTGCATATCAGAGTTCCACCTATACTAGACATGATCTCTCCTCTATATTTAAAGATGTAAGCAATACAGATGGTTTATCATACAATACCACTAACAACTGGGTAGCAAAGAGACATCTATATTCATCTTCTAATTTGATGACATTCACTAAGGAATCACAGTCAGGCATGTAAAAGTTTGAATGGGTATAGATTATAAACCTGCCTACATATTCTCGAATGCTAACAGTACAAATATGAGGTTAGTGGAAACCTTGAGACATTATACATGACAAGTTTACCAGACCTTAAATAACAGCAGGAAAGTATCATTTAAATTATGTATTTACTAACCCCTTCCAGATGATTGGTAATACATGATTGATACAGCACATCTGTCTTCAAGATAATCAGGAACCAACTGCCACAGAGATCATTTCAGTGACTTTACCAAGCAACTGCTGCCATCTGCTGTGATGTTATGCAACATCTTGCAAGAAGTTTGCAATGGAGTTAGTTGCCTTTAAAATTATTGCTGGCAAATACTGGACAATACAAATGCTGTACCAGCTTACTGACAGACATGGTTAATTTACAGTTATTGCTAGCATCATCACAAGGATTATGGTATGTAAAGGAATGCAGGAAATTTAAATTCCTTATTACTCAATGAATAATTCAACCATCATGAGTTTAAAAGATACAAGGCTCAGTTTACCTTCCACCATATTTGTATCTCTGCTTTCACTGGCAAGTGTCATGGCATGTTCACACACTTCTTTTGCTTCTCGTTGGGCAAGTTGCCTTAAGCATGAAATTGCAGCTTTCCGCAGTAGCAAATGATTACTTGATAAAGTGCGCTGTAACAGTACACAATAATGTACATGCTAAAACAAACTCATATTCAAGTTTTGGATAGTAATGATAAGTATGTACATGTGATGCCTTCATTGGTGAAGATGCGTAATATGCATAAATCCAGAACATTACAATCAACAGCTTTCACCACACTTAAAATTTTGAGGTTTAGAGAAGATTATTAAGTCTTATGGCAGGCGGGACAGTGTAGTCAGAACAGCAACTAACTTACAGGTTTGACGGTCCAGGGCTCAAATCTGGGTAGGGGAAAGATATATTCCCTTCTCCAAAAAGTCCAGACTGGCTCTGTGGCCCATCCAACCTACATTCAATGGGTAAGAGGACTGTTTTCTGGGAGTAAAGATGCTGGGTGTGAAGTCAACCACTAACCTCCATCCAGTCCTGAGGTTAAGCATGAATGAACCTATACATCCACCACCCCTACACATCTCAGTGGTACAGACAGGAAAAACTATACCTTTACTTTTATTAAGTCTTATGGGCTTTAAAGCCCAGTTGAATCATTCATATTAATTTAATGTTTTTCTTCTTCCACTCTGGGTTTAAAAGTTGCATTTATTCTATAAGATGGCAGTGAAATCAATTCAAATTTACTCACTTGAATGAAAGGTTTAAATTTTTTTTAACATGAACAAGAATAACAATGCCATGTTTACCAGAATATAAGATGATGACCCCCACACCCCTCATAATCTTCAGTTTTTAGGAAAATACCTACACAGAACATGTTTACCTTTGTTTGCAATTATGAGGTTGCACATTTTTCAGATGACAAATTTGGAAAAAAATCTGTTTCCTATTCCAGTATATATTGCAATTCCTTTTCTGACATGTGCACATCTGTTATGACGTGCCAATTAAACCCACTCCTCTACAGCTATATACAAGCTTGAGAACCACTAAACACATTTTCATTAAATATAACACTGCAGAATATTACGAAAAACTGTCCACCTATTTCAATTACCATTTTTAGTGGTCAATTTTAATGACCACTTCACATGAAGACCCACATGCAATTATATTCCTGCTCAATGCCAGTGCATTTTTGCATCAGTGCTCTCTGCACATATACAATTTCATCAGACTTTGCTCTTATGCTGTTGGTAGGACAAAGGGAGAAAACAAAATACCTGCAATACCATATTTGTGAATCAGACTAGTCTGCTACAGAACACTGCTAACCGGTTTGGTTGTTGTGTTTTACGGCAGCAAAATGAAATGTATGTTGCTGCAGAAAGACAACCAGCCTTTGTAGGCACACAAGTGGACATGTAATTACACACAAAGGATAACAAAATAGTTCAAAGGTTGACAGCCCTACATTTCAAGAGGTGATCCCCTCCAAAAGGAAATCATAACTGACAAAAAGGATGTACCATATGTGAAAAGAACATGAACACTGTATTACTGCTCGACTGAAAATGGCCCTACAAGCATGGGTGTTTCAAAGTGCAACATACCAAGAAGAATTTTTCTGCTAACATATATAAATTGCAAGTTCTAAATTTACATTACTGATATTCACACAAATATATAAATATATGTAGAACTTGAATACCTTATGTGGTGTAAACATGCTGTAAATATTTATTGGTATGTGTTCAATATTGGATTAAAATAGAATAAAAAATATATGATTCCTGATCATTGAAAAAGCTTCTGATTTGCTAGCTATTATACAGTCAATTTAAAATTCCAGCAGAAAATAATCCTTCATCAGGTTCTAGGCAGGGTTTAAATGCCCCATAATGAAAGGTTAATACCTATGCAGTGGGAACAGCAAATGCTACCATTAGGGATCATCCATAGAAGGATAGTATTCAAATAGATCTTGAAGAAACACAATCTGAGAATTAACTTGGCACAGAAACAGATCCAGTGGAGAACTCTTGTGAACATGGTTCCATTAAAGGCATCTTTTGATCAACTTCTTCAGTATGACTGCCCTATGCAGTCAGCCAGTTACATTATTGCCAACTTACACACAGTGTTGGTACAAGAGATGACAGATTGACATGACGGGGTGCAAACAAATGCAGCTGCTGCAAGCAAGAAGTCGCCTCAGCTTGGACCAATGGATCTTGGTGATCCTGCATGGTGGCACATGCACACAGGAAAGATGACCGAGCCATGCAGACTGATGTTGTGTTTCCTGAAAACATGAACAAAGGAGTCTCCCTTGTTTATAACCAGTATACTTACAGTTTAAAGCATATAATAACATGGTGCAGATGGACGTGTAAGTACAATTTGCTACAAACTGTGTTCACTATACACAGTGGAAAACAATAACACATGTAGAAAAAAAAAATTGCCAGATGCTGAAAAATGTAAATATGTGCAGATAAACACAGGCAGGTACTTAACTGCCACAGAAGCTGGCAGAACCAGCTATTCAAGCACAATGTGAATGTTTAAGTCAAAAAATTAATATAATTTAAGGGATGCGAGATTCAGAAATATTTGCAGTTATGTAACCCTGTTTTTTTCCTAAGAAGTTTGCACAGTACAGTTCTGCCCAAGAAACCGTGAACACTTCCTAACCCCTGCACTGGATCAGGGATCACTGTACTACCACACATAAGACAGATGGGATTTTAGTGGCATGCTTTCAAGTCATCTAAGAAATAAATATAATGATAAAGTTGAAACATCAAATACATAATTATGAAAGTTGCAAGAACACTTCACAATACACAGTACATATTGTTCTCCTACAAGTAATCACACCACCACTAATGTGTTAAACTTGCACAGGACGGCCACCTATAGGGTAAGTATGTTTTAACAACAGTCAAGGTGCATTTTCTGTAGATTCAACAATTAATGCAAAGTAAATAGACACTGCACAATCTTAATAACTGGATAAACACAACTTTTTTAGATAGTGTGATGATACCAGAGGCTGTATAATACAATTTTGACATCCTGATGATGAGCACATGGTGCTCGAAACATGTAGAGGCATGAAATAAACTTATTGTAAAACAAAAATTTTGTGCATCAAATTGGTTAATTACTAAGATAAATATACACAGCAGTGCCAGTTCTGTCAATTTATATCTTCAATCAAGTTCTTGAATACTGTGCAAAACATTTTTAAAACTGGAAACTATAAACTGTATACAATCTTCAGGCATATGAACACATATGCACATGTATGATGATAATCTTAAACATGTTACAGATTTCAAGGTAATACTAAGACAGAATGGAATTAAAACAAAACAAATACATTTCAACACCACCCTGAAAACATAATTTTACAACAACAAGGAACCATTCACAAACAAATTAACAGCTCACACATTTCAGATGTATTGTTATCGAAAATAGATGGAAAAGCAGGAGCAGGAATCCACTCCGAACTATTTTCCCACTGTATTTCAGTAGGAAGCAACAGAACTAGTTTGATGGAGAAATAACAGCAATAGCCATGGCACTGCAACAACTACTCCTCAGACCAATCAATGGCTCTCAAAAAGGCTGTCCTCCTTGTGGACTCTAAATCTGCCATCCAAACTGCAGCTTCAAACAAACAGGCCACAACCCAAACAGTAAAAGAAGCAAGAAGAACAATAAAATTCCTCTATAGACAGGGCAAGACAGTTGTCTTTCAGTGGATCCCCTCACATGTAGGAATAAACGGCAGTGAAACAGCCGACCTACTGGCAAAAAAGGAACCACACTTCAAAACAAACACCACTTAATTCTAAAATGAGCCATCTCCATTGTGTGTATATAAACAATAGGTGTGGGTATCAGTCAATAACACAACAATATCTAAAAAAGATGTTTAATAAAGATTAAGTAAACTACATGCTTCAGCCTAATGAGGCCATCATCAGGTTTTCATCCGAAAGTATGGTGGTAGTGCTTTACAGGATTGGTATGGGTATGTCATGATGGTGAGATCTCAGCATCTGTGATGTTTGTTATATGCTATTT
>Ga0136643_10008681_pt1 | contig 14884 bp, 5 predicted proteins | sample TergutLab28metaG_FD_96883 | JGI IMG/M metagenome (GOLD analysis project Ga0136643, IMG submission 96883) | Labiotermes labralis P1 segment gut microbial communities from Petit-Saut dam, French Guiana - Lab288 P1 (version 3) (version 3) | ecosystem: Host-associated > Arthropoda: Insects >... | reverse complement strand
TAGCGGTAGTGATGTGGAGTGAAGTGTATAAAGCGGTAATGAGTTGGAGTGAATTTTATATAGCGGTATTGTGGTGGAGTGAAGTGTATATAGCGGTAGTGGGGTGGAGTGAAAATTTTATAGCTTCAGTGAGGTGGAGTGAAGTGTATATAGCGGTTGTGATGTGGAGTGAAGAGTATACAGCGGTAGTGAGGTTTAGTGAATTATACAAAGCGGTAGTGAATTGGAGTGAAGTTTATATATCGGTAGTGAGGAAGAGTGATGTTTATAAAGCGGTAGTGAACTGGAGTGAATTGTATATAGCGGTAGTGAGGTGGAGTGAATTGTATATAGCGGTAGTGATGTGGAGTGAAGTTTATATAGCCGTAGTGAAGTGTAGTGAAGTGAAGTGTATATTGCGATATTGATGTGGAGTGAAGTGTATATAGCGGTAATGAGTTGGTGTGAAATGTGGGTCTTGGTGAAATGTGTGTAATTGAGTGCAGTTTAGTGCGGTTAACTCACTGTTTGGTATACCTAATATTTTTTAATATCGATTTATCTTCTTTAGGTTCTATTCGTTTCTGAGTCTTAATAGGGTACGTGTTCTAATTTGGTTATTGAGTTTTATTTTGAGTATTGTGTGTTAATTTGGTGATATGTGTTATGTTATTCTATTGTATTGTCCTCTCTTTCATTGTAACACATTGCCGGCGTGTATAAATCCATTTTCAATTAATAATAATAATAATAATATTAATGCTAAATTTTGAAGAATATATATACTGTGTAAGACAAAACACATACTATGTATTTATATAAATAGAGACAATAGACAATGAAGGTTACTAATTACAAGCCCTCTTGTCATATAGTATCACTCATTGCGTAACCCAAAATCTGGTAGTGAGTCCCATGAGAGTTTCGACACCAAGACAGACTGACATATCAACACCTGTGATGTGCTGTTACTTTGACTGCACTTGCTGGCTTTTTCCTGTGTCGGTACCCTGAGGACACGCACTGTCGTGATGACAAGAACCCAATATGGCCGCTATAGCTGTGCGGCAGCAAGGTGGGGGTGGCCTGTATTGACGTCATCTCTAAGAATTAATATCCTTAGTCACTTCAAGATTTACTAAGAGATAGACAGAGACGTAATCGATTTCTAAACAAGCCTTGAACAAACTAACGGGATTTCGTTTAAAAACACAGCGTCAGTTTAAGTTATCCCACCTTGGAGACTTATGTCATAAGAGGTTTTCTTGTTAAGGCAAGAAATTAGTAAGTTTATGCTAATGAGCTCACCAAACTGTGCGAGGAACTGCGTGTCCTCCACTTTAGATTTGTACCCTCTACCTGTTATCAAGAGGCTTGATACAAAATTCATTCCAACATTATAAATTTTAATTTACTGCAGTCAGTAACAACAACATGATGGGAGCGAAAATATTGAGTTTTAATTTAGTGTCTCGATATTTATGAAAGTTTTATTAGAATAGTTTTTTTTTATAACGTGAACCGTTAACATTTTTGTGCTTAACTGTTTTTGATGATTAGATTTGATTGCCAAATAAAATTCTAATTCCCTATATTTAAAAAAAAAATTTGGCAGTCTTCATGCCGCTCACAAGATACAAATGTCGCAGTCGTATTGGTGCTGGGTAATTTTGTTGCCAGTATAGTAAAGCAAGGTGTATTGCACGTAATGCAGAATTCATGTCCTACTTCCGCCTTCCTCTATAAATCCATCTCACCTTTCAAGTGTTACTTTTCGTTTGATTAATGTGCTTAAAAGCAGCTTGTTTTCTTTTTGTCTTGCTGGAAGAAAGAGAGCTGAGTTTGCTTTCATGTGTTAATGAGGTTACATCGGCAAATCCGCCGTCACGCGTGTCAAGAAGGCATCAGAAGCTGCTGCAAAGCTTAGTGGCTGCTACTTGTGCCTCAAGAAAGCTGAAATAAACTGCTAATTTACGAGGGGGTGCTGAAATGTCCTTAGCCCGACCAGGAAGGAAAGAAGCTACAGCAAAGAAACTCGGGATTTATTCACCATAATCTCCACGAAGCTCAATACACTTCTTAGCCCGTTGTTCTAACTTTTGCATGCCACTCAAAAAAAATCAGACGGTTGTCCGTCCAACCAGGTCTCCGCGGCAGCAATGACTTCTGCGTCAGACGAAAAATGGCGAACTTTCAATTTTTTTTTAAGTCCAGGGAACAGGTGGTAGTCCGACGGGACCAGATCCGAAGAACAGGTTGTGTGATCAAGACATTGGAAGCCCAGGTATGCTAGTTTCTTCTGGGTTGCAAGTGTCCGGTGAGCCGGGGCATTGTCGTGCAAGAACAAGACCCCCTTGCTGACCTTCCTGCGGCGTGGGCGTTTTGCCTTCAAAATGTCCTTCAATTGCACCAGCAGAGATGAGTAATACTGCGCGTTAATAGTTTGGCCCTTTGGAAGATAATCAATGAGGAGGATGCCGTCTTGATCCCAAAAAAATCGAGGCGAGAACGTTTCCAGCGGATTTTTGCACTCGGAATGTTTTGGGGCGGGGTGAGCCGCTATGCCGCCACTCCATTGATTGTTGCTTTGTCTCCGGGTCATAGTGATATAACCAGGTTTCGTTCATGGTCACCAATCGCGACAGGAAATCATTTGGATCGCGCAGAAAAAATTCCAAAAGTTGCTCAGACTACTCGCAACGTTGACTTTTTGATCCACATTCAGACATTTCAGGACCCACTTCGTGGAGAGCTTCCGCATGTCCAAATATTCATGAATGATGGACCCAACTCGCTCACGTGAGATCCCCAGTTGCTCAGCTATTGATTTAGCCGAAATCCGGCAGTCTTCCATGATTAGCTCATGAATTTACTCAATAATCTCCGGAATGGTCACCGTTTTGGGTCTTGCAGGACAAGGGGCATCATTGGTGGAAAAATCAGCACGTTTAAACTGGACCACCCAGTTTTTTACTGTGGTATACGATGGCGCATTGTCCCCTAATGTTTCTTTCAGAATTGTGTGAATTTCCTTCGACGCCTTGCCTTGCAGAAAATAAAAATGAATGGCAGCTATGGTCTCCATGTTGTTGAAATTGCGCGCGTCGTCTGACATGCTTCCTTTCAGCCTCTGTAACAAGAGAATACTTGCAATTCGGCACATGAACAGACCCCCTCCTTCCAACGCCACTATCGATTCCGTCCTACGACATCGGGAAGTAGGTCGGGCTAAGGACTTATCAGCACCCCGTCGTACAGCACAAGAGGGTTTAACAACAAAACTGCAACAACAGCCAACCGCAAGGAGAGAATGGGAGATTTGATTTCATGAGCGATCTTATTCGTGTTTTTTTGCGTTCTGTAGGTAAAGTCATCCAGTCAAATCATTGGTTCCAGTGGGGTAGCTACTTAGTGTGACGTCCGGAAATAGCAGTGAGAACTGCGGTGAAAAATAGGAGTCTTTGAGTTAAGAATAATCGGACTCGTTTATTGAACTTTATTGTATTTAGCTGAATGGTTTAAACCCTTTTGAGTACAGAAACTCAATCTCCTTGTATAAAATACATGTTTTGGACTCAACCGCCAAGGACAGCCGCCACACTTTACGTCGGCCTCACTACGCCCCTGACTAACGGCATCTTTTCTCATTTTTCCAAGTCAATACGACTTGGGAAATTGTTGAAATAATTACGAATAATAATAATTTTAATTTTCCAGGGTGGTTAAATTCGTCTACGTCATGTATGTATTCTGAGAGGTCTGATACGTTCTAGCATTTTGGAATAAAACTCCCTGCGATTTCTGGACTAGAAAAGTGCCAGTCATTACATTCCTTCTAAACATTCTTTTATTAAAAGTAGTTAATTAAATTTTACATAATTCTTAGATCTTGGGCAAAAAAAATATAATTTTCATTAAACTTAAGAATGGACTGTTGTGGCTTAGGCATTGCTTCAAAATGTCGCACAGTTTAGACACGTGGAAACATTTCTATGAATAAAGCATTTTACCTTATCACACGACGGTGCATTTTAAAATGACAGGAAGAGAATTAATTTCTTGAATTTAATTATTCAGATTATAATTTTTAAAAAGTCCTATTTTAATGCTACTGTAAAATATATCCCGACGACATAGCAGCATTTTTAGGACGCAGGGGGTTTAAAGTGTACAAATTAAATGAGTAAGATTATGGAGTTTTCTTTTCGAGAACTTTCTTCACTTTTATTACTGCAGTATTCTCTACTGCCGTTGGTTACAATTCCTTGCTAGACACATAAATATTTTTCATATCGTAAATTCTGGCCCTCTTTGCTATCCACCCACGAACACACATGCATATAGAACATGATCAAAATGAAAACATATCGTGGTGAGATATAGCTGTATATCTGTTAGTACGATCGAAGTGTAGTCGAGAATGCGTGTGTATGTATGTACTGTATTCGAAAGTATGGATACTCCTAGCATGTTTTGTGAACACGCAGTTGCTTATTTTATTTGTGACTGACGTAATAGCACTCCCAGTAACTGAGACTAAAACGTAAAATTGTAGGGGTAAAGGTAAAGGTAAATGTAAAGTAGTCCCGTTACAGGCCTGGGGTGGCCCAGAGGGTTCCAGGAATTTAAGGTTCCCAGATTACATGACAACGGCACAGGATGGTGGTAAGGTTGTCAGCTTTACGCACCGGCCGCCTTTACCCCCAGGAAATGCTCCTAGTACTCATTTCTGTTAAGAGGCTGAGTAGACCCCAGGGCTATAGTGCGATCGGAAGGATTAAGTCAATGAAAAATTCCAATGACAGCATCTGGAATCAAACCAGCGACCTTCCGATTCGTAGCACAACACCTTAACCACTGTGCTACCGCGGTCCCCCGAAGTGGTAGGGGCAGATAGAAAGGATGTGGTCGAAAACGTGTTACGCTGATTTTAGTTCCGACTAGCTTGTTGTCCCGGTGGGTATTCGAACAGACTACCTTACGTATAGAAGTCACATGCCGTAACACAGGAGCCACCTTTTTTGGTAACACCCTATAACTTATTTTCATTGAGGTAAAAATAAGATGTTTTCTATTGAGAACTTTTTTTAAATGATCCACTTTTTGCACATATTTGGCTTTGTAGTTGCAAGAAGAAGCCATAAGTCAAAAGAAAATGAATTTCCTTTTAGCCTTACGAAGAGCTATGGCAAGTGTACACAACCTTATTAAGCATTCAGTAATAAATAATTTGTTTGTGGTTTTGGTCTACTTTTCGAATAAACAAAGCTTATTTGCATAAGGGCCTTTAACCGACTTGAACAGTAAACGAGCTGTGCCGCTGTGTTTCTTGGCCGTTCGAGCAAAACAATATTAATCTTTTATTTAAAAGAACTCCGCAAGGTACCGCTGTTTGTCGTCGCACTGTTGACACAGCAAGAATTATTCTTAATGTTCTTGTTAGTTGTTTTCCCCCTTTCCTCTTCCTACTTCACTTCTTGGCGATTATTGCGGTTCATTGCCTCAGGCCGACTCCTCCCTTTCCTCTGTTATTTTCTTACTGCGTCCGGAGTTTGTGCTTCCATTCTATATTTCCTCAGTACCTCAAGGCTTCCCAGTGAGCCTTCAGTACGGAAAGAGGCGCAGGAAACTTACCGGTCATTCAGAAGCACCGCCAATAATAACAATAAATCAAGAACGGTGTAATTTACGTAGTTGTCATTGGCTGCTCTGTGAAAAAGGGCAGATGGAAACAACACGAAATTAATTCCGTGTTAATGGTTAACGCTATTGATTGACGTCTCTGTATGAGTAGAAAGCAGCAAATAAAAACAGGGATCCATGATTTTATTTTCACTCGTTGGGTTTGGAATTTATATACGGAAGAAAAAGAAGCGTTGAGTACGACGATAAGCTTGGGCCGGGTAGCTCAGCAGGTATAGTGACTGACTACGGGCTGGACGGTGCGGGATCGAATCCCGGTGGGGACGAGATTTTCCACCTGTCCAGACCGGCCCTGGGGCCCACCCAGCCTCCTGTAAAATAGGTACCGGGTCTTTCCATGGGGTAAAGTGCGGCCGGGGCGCGCTGCTGGCCACTCACCCCCTTCTAGTTCCGCGGTCATGGAAGAGTAGAGCTATACCTGTACCCACCCTCTGGACTACACCAGGCCTGTAACGGGATCACTTTACCTTTTACCACGATATGTGTATAAGGCAAAAGTAGTTGACAGTTTGGTAGGAAGATTCAGGGGGGAGACAGACGAGTTGGCGGCATTGTTCTGTACCATGTTTTGAGTTCAGGGAGCCCACAAAAACCAATCACAGTCAAGAAAACCGAAAAATGAGCGTTGATGAAAATCCATCTCAAGTCAGTATTTTTTCGAAAGGTGAGGTTTAAGGGTTACGTAAGGCTCATTGGAAAGCATTTTGACCCTACGATATTAGCTAAACTTGCGGGTATGCGCTCTATGATGATCCCGACAGGAGTGTGATAAAATTGCCTACTGAATAGCAGTAATGTAAAGTTTTCTGGAATTTGCCGGCGTTTGCTGTGATAGAAATGGAAAAACGTTTCGGAGGAACCTGCTGCCTCTATCATCAGGGAAGGTTCGGGATATGCCTGCCAGAATACATCGCGTAACCCCTTCTTAAGCACCTACAATATCACTTTATACGAAGTGAAGATTCTGAAGTACAGCAGGCCCATTGTCGTCAATATCATGTCTTGAACACAACATGTCGGCGTGTCTTCAAAACACAGACCCGCGCATCCTCATTTTAATTATGTTTTTTAATGTTTCTTTTTTATGTATCCTTTGCACGCGCCACTCATGTGGATCGGTCAACATTCCTCCAAAAATCCCAGCCCGTTCTTCGACATGAAAACAAACTGTACATTTTCTTTCTTCGATATATTCTCGTTGTGAAAACTAAAACATTATTTTATATATGTTTGTATATTATTGCACACTGCGCGGGACTGTTGCCCACATTTTGCTGCAACACTCAACAAAAATATTGTACTTTGGCGGGAAATTCGCCTTATCCGGACAACTCTGTGAATATACGAATATATTCGTGAGTCACCTCCTGCAAAATTAGAACTAAAGAAAATGTTATTATTTTACTTTATGCATAAAATGTAACTTAACGAAGGTTATGCTGTGTATTTCTGTAAGTTTTCGTCCATTCATTTCATGACCTTTGGGATTCTAATGTGCGTCATCCCCGTTGTGTTTTGTACAACAGTAAGGGACGTTACAGTGCCCTCAACCTCACAAGCTCGCCCTATCGCCATCTTGTTACTAATTGCAACACACTACATTATAATCAGCTTCATATCGCACCGGGTCCTTACTGATTTTCTTGACAAGAGGTGAACTCTTTCAAAAGTTGAAAGGAATAGCACGAAGATTCGGAGCATAGTGAATTCATCTAAACGAATTACGTCTAAATATACATATATTATCCTTTTTATGTAGAAATGTTTCGTGCCATTTTGACAAGTGACTGTTGATTGATGTATGTTGTACTCTAACCGCACGAATACAGTTCGACCTGCAATTTTTGCTGTCGCACTGAATTGGAGATAAATATGCACGTAGTAACTTTGGCTCCCACCGGACATGTTCCAGTTAGGGAATCTGACACGGGTTTCAATGTAACATCGATTTGGCCTACCTACATGTAGAGATATGTGTGCAATATTCCAGGGACTTCTCAGCATTGTCCATATATTTCACCCCACGTGACGCATACTTCTAGCACTTAACTGACTCCATGCAGTGGGCCTGTTGCTGCGAGATTTGAGGTTTTCGCAGCTGTGATGAAGAAGATTAATTTCTGCTGGGCTATGACGAGCTGTCGTTGGGCGAGTAGTTCTCAAAATTTCGAAGGATTGTAATCACTTCGTCTTTAGTGCCAATCGGTAAGAAAAAGCTAGAGTGCTTGAACGTGAAGATGAAGGCACTAAAATGAAAGTTTCGTTACACCGGGAATCAAACCCTTCCCTGAATGACACAGAAATATTTATCACTTTCATAAGTGTTGTTCTTAATTTGTAAATATTTTATACTTCTTTAACTTTCGTATAATATGCTTCGTCCTTGTTTAGTGATCCGCGCTTTATAGAAGAATTCACAAGATCACGCTTCCTGTTTCTTTCTTGTGTTATATTCTCATTATTATCACGTGGTCCGTGACTTGAACAAAAAGCGGAGGGAGGGATAGAGTAGTTTGGGAAGCAACAAAAGGCGCTGTCACGTGCATATTGGAAAGACGGGTGGTGACGGGTGGTGACGACTGACAAATAGCTGTACATTCGCTGGAATATATCAACCACGAGTCATAATTTGCGATTTATCACCGAAAAAATATTATATTCAACGAAGAGAAATAATATTTTCTGTTGGTCATTACACCCTCCTGCTTGCAGTGTGTGTTCAGGTCTTACCACTAAAATGCAGATCTAAGTTATAACACGTTCAAAATTAAGAAATCCATGGAAAAAGTGACCAATGGAAGATGTGTGAGAAGAACCCTAAAAAAATCAAAACTGCTTGAACGAAAATTTTAACAACAGGTTTAATTCGGTGTCTCCTAACATTCGTTCTGCCAACTTGTGCGTTTCTATCTGCTATTTGCAAGAATGCGAAAATCTAAATACCTGTAAAAACTGGTATTTCACTTTTCTTTAAGTACGAGTGTGGGATTTGGTATCTCGGTTTAAGTGTCGACATACATTTCAGAATGTTCGAGAAATGAGAGATACAAATGTTCGTGGGTAGTTGAAAGGGATTAGCTTGTTGTATCAGCAGTTGCAGTCCATTCCTGGCCCTTAAAAGTGGCCATTCTTGACCCTTGAAGATGGCGCCCATAAGTTGTCCCGAAACGTCGGTAATAAATTACCACTACACGCTGCATAATAACCCAGAAGAGCGCAGTTCTCATCTACTTCTCGGCGGAAGCTTTAAATCATGCGTGTGCAATGAATTTTGTAACTCGTGTATCACGCGAAGGTAAAACGAGGAGAAAATAGCGGTTAGAAAAACTTGGTTCAATGATAGCACATGATAATGCTGGGTTCAGTGATAGCACATGATAATGCTGGGTTCAGTGATAGCACGTGATAATGCTGGGTTCAGTAATAGCACGTGATAATGCTGGGTTCAATGATAGCACATGATAATGCTGGGTTCAGTGACATCACGTGATAATTCTGGGTTCAGTGACAGCACATGATAATGCTGGGTTCAGTGATAGCACATGATAATTCTGGGTTCAGTGACAGCACATGATAATTCTGGGTTCAGTGACAGCACATGATAATGCTGGGTTCAGTGATAGCACGTGGTAATGCTGGGTTCAGTGATAGAACGTGGTAATGCTGGGTTCAGTGATAGCACACGATAACGCTGGGTTCAGTGAGAGCACATGATAATTCTGAGTTCAGTGATAGCACGCGATAACGTTGGTTCAGTGATAGCACATGGTAATTCTGGGTTCAGTGATAGCACACGATAATGCTGGGTTCAGTGATAGAACGTGGTAATGCTGGGTTCAGTGATAGCACACGATAACGCTGGGTTCAGTGAGAGCACATGATAATTCTGAGTTCATTGATAGCACGCGATAATGTTGGGTTCATTTATAGCACATTCCAATGCTGGTTTCAGTGATAACACATGACAATGCATCTTTCAGTTGTAGGTTAGAGATGTTAAACTGGACTTTTCTGGCTGACGTGACCACAGTGATGAAGTGTGGCTTCAAATAAAAGCGGGTAAAGATTGTGTAGGTGAGCATTTGTAATGTTCTGAAGAAGGACTCTACTGGATGCAGCTGACTGATTAGTTTGTTAGTCAGTTATGTGATTATTCACTTTGACAGTTAATTACATAGTTAAATTTCCCGTTTTTTTTAATGTTTTCCACCCCGAAGTGTTATAACATATAAACACAACGTGTCAGTCGATAACACAACACTTTATTTTGTATACAATAAAAATATTATATTGTCAGGGCTAGCTGTGTCGAAATTTGTTAGGTCATCTTCAGGCCCTCCAAGAAAACGGATCCAAGTGCTTTGAAATATAGATGGGTCTTGGATCTGTTTTCTCAGAGGGCCTGAAGATGACCTAATAAAGGTCGAAACATGTCGCCCTAACAATATACTATTTTTATTGTATACACTATAAGTGTTGTGTTATTGACTGACACATTTGTATTTATAAATTCCCTTGTTGTGATGAAGGCTCCTATTTCGTTCAGTTACGATTTCAATCGCTGGAACTATAAATCGTTCCGTTCAGAGATAAAATGTTCGCTCAACATACATATCGTCGCCCGATTTTGTATGTTTTGTTCACAAATCCCCTTCTTTTGTGATTCTATCTGTTGTTAATGGAAATGCTGTTAATTCATATTGGCATCGCTTCTTTTTTCTGTTCACTCACATGTTTACAATAGAGTCGCTGGTTTGAAACAAAATATCCCGTCGCCAAACCGAAAAGCATTGAAATTGCAGCGTAACATAGAGTTACATAATTATTTTTGAAGTGTCGAGCACGTCACCGAAGTGGCTGTGGACTGTCAGTGAAGTGTGTTCCATAAATATTTTGATCATGGCAAATGTCTGAAATCTTTTAAATTCTATAGCACGTTAATATATAATTAAAAAACCAGCTTTACGGAAAATAAATCGAACTTCGCTCACGCTGTTTATTTGTGTTTTGGTTTCTATGATTCGTAGTCATGGTAATGATTATTCTCAATCTTATCGTATGCTTCATTGTTAAATTTCCTTTGTTGTTTAATTTTTTCTGATCTCTTTATGTCATTTCTCTGTTTTTTTTGGTAGTTAATTAGTTCTTAGTTTTTTTATTTATTTTTTTCTTTCCTTTTTTTGTTGGGGTAGCTCGGTGTATCTTTTTTTGGGTCTGATGTGACTTCTTACGGTCTTATTCTTCTCAGTTTGTGAATTTGTATTCTTATGGTTTTGGCCAGAGAATTTGTTTTTGTTCAAATTATTTTCTTGGGTTTTTTTCTTTTTCTTGTTATTGTGTATAGTTGATTTGCTTTCTTTTTATATGTTTTTGAGAGTGGATTGACCCCTACTTTATTTTTAATTTTGGGTTGGGCTATCAACCTGAGCGGGTTCAGGCTGGGATTTATTTGTTGTTAGATACTTCGTTGGCTTCTCTTCCTTTGTTGGTTGGTATTTTATTTGTTTATAAATCTTTGGGTTCTTTGTCTTACAATAAATAGTGATTATTTTCACAAATCGCATGACCGGTTGAAAACACATTGTTTTAACTTACTGTTTAGATCAGTGCTTCTGAACCGATTGGAGCCGCGCCCAGGTAAGTCCAATAGCTTTTCTTGGCGATCTCAGGAGCCAGAAATAAAAGTGACGTACAGTAAAACAAAATTTGACCCTTTATAACAGGTGCGACATAGTAACAGTTTAATTAAATTGAAACACTCATGTATATTATAAAATCACGGTGCAAATCCTCTCTTTCGAGAACCACTCGAAATAGCGCTGCGATCCAAATTTGGGTTGCGTACCTTCGGTCGAGAAACGCTTATTTAGATGAACTACAGGTTCAGTGTGCCGGTTCCAGTGGCCGCGCGGCCTAAGGCCTAAGTCTGCGGTCACTCGCCTACTGAGATTGTGGGTTCGAATCCCACCGGGGGCATGGATGTGTGTCTGTTTTGAGTGTTGTGTGTTGTCAAGTAGAGGTCTCTGCGACGAGCTAACCACTCGTCCAGAGGAGTCCTATCGACTGTGGTGTGTGGTTGTGTTTGGTCTAGAAACCTCGTGAATGTGGAGGCCATGGCCCACTGGGGGCTGTCTCACCAAAAACAAACAAGCGAACAGTTCGCTGTACGAAAGCGTCTTTACACAAAAGGGATACGATAAATCTCCCGCCGAAGCCTGGAGGATGACAAAGACGTTCAATTAATTTTAACATTCGAAGATCGCATTACATTACAAACGTAGGAATTAATAGGAAAGGCGTTCCATGTATAAAATTATGGTTCATTAGCAATTACTTCATAAAGCAGAGGAAACACATTCCCAGGCTGGAGGCACCTCAAACCGTTTTATTTACATCAGCGGGCACTCAGTCACAAAGACGTAGGAATGGCAAGCCTAATAAGGTAAAGTGATCCCGGTGTGGCCCAGAGTTTGGGTAGAGGTATAGCTCTACTCTTCCATGACCGCGGAACTAGAAGGGGGTGAGTGGTCAGCAGCACGCCCCGGCCGCACTTTACCCCCGGAAAAGACCCCCAGGGCCGGTCTGGACAGGTGGAAAATCTCGTCCCCACCGGGATTGCCATCCCGGACCGTCCAGCCCATAGTCAGTCGCTATACCGACTGAGCTACCGGGCCCACGTGACAGGCCTAGTAGTTTTGTTTAAAATGCAGTTCTGATGAAGGCCCAAAAGCATGGTCCAATTACATTCATTTTTTCCTGTTCAGAGTAGAATGTAACACATTAGTTGTTACACACAAGTGTTTGTTGCTAGTTATGTGAGTCATACGGAAAATCTTATACGCAAAATCCGAAGATTTGAATGTTAAAGTGGGTGGTAAATACTGTTACCACTATTGTCTGAAGGGCTAAATAACACCATCTACTTATTTTTGTGTTTCCTGCTTGCTATATAATGTAAACAAAAAAATGCTAAATTTCCGGGTGCCAGATCGCTGTGGCGAATATATTTTGTACAGTGACGCCTAATGTATTCGTATATGGGTTTTGTGTATGGCATCTGCTTTGTGTCACTATACTGGACCCTCGAATTTGATGTATTTGCTAGGTGTTTGTAAATTTTGTGCAGACCTGCTCTATACTCTTAATTATGGGTCCAGTAGACCTATATGTTTTAAAGTTCAGTCCTTCTTATGCCGTAAGTCTATAGACACAGATCACTTGCTCCATAGAGCACAATTCCCAAAAGCCCTTCGCTGTTCCCAGTTCTGCGACAGATTAATTTATTCCCCAACGTGCCTTGTTATGCCTTCAAGCTCCGTCTTGGTTTTATTCTCCTACGAAGATTTAAAGTCTCCCAAATAACCTCGTTTCTTTAGGTTGTATAAAGAAACTACTCTCAGATGCATTTTGCATGCACTGTTTATCTCAACCCTCACGATCGGATCTAGTATTTTCTAAAATATTGCTTTTCTTTCTTTACAGGTAAGTATTTCTACATCTAGAAAAAAGCGGGTGCTGGTGGTAAGTTTATGGCTTCTGTAACTCCTTTTTTATTATAACATTTCGAAATGTCTGGTCCATTCTTTAGCGGTCCTGCTGTAAGTTTAAAGTGACATAACACCGTTCCCCAAACTGCCTGTTTTGTACGGTAAAAAATCTCCATCCAGTGGCACACACTGGCTTTGCGAAGCTCTTTAGAATAAGTCTAAAGTTGAAATTGAACTTGTACGGAAATTCTGATACAGGACACCTACTGTTACTCACTGACGAGCACAACGTTGACCTTAGCACGCTGAGTAGGAATCTCTTATGTCTGAGCATGAGGTGGAAAAAGCACACAGGTTCTACCAAAACCGTAAGGCACTGTGACTAAAAACTGTAAATTCTTACAACGAATGCACTTCAGCTTAATATAGTTTTTTTTCTGGAGTACTTTGGTTGCTGGTCGTAAATATCTAGCCGTCACACTTTCCTTCCGCCACCACGGCCAAGGTCGTTGCTGTTCTCATGAATAACATCTCTATATTTTTCATACTAATAGGTCGTAATTGAAACATCTGACAAGTGCACCTGGGTTATCAGTATCTATTCTAATAGCCCTGCAATGTCGCAACAAATATTTTTAACATTTAACGTTGTTCCTGCCTGAAAGCCTCTATTTAGTTTTGATTATGACCCATTTTTGAGGTGTGCTTACAGTGTTCTATTTCCTGACGTCAGTTATTAATATTAGGTAAGGACGGTGGAAGATGATTAAAACGTGTGTAGAGCAGTGAGGAAATAATACTAAGAGGGACAACCCGATGTACTAGGAGAAAAATCAGCCGAGTACAACTTAATCCACCAAAAAATTCCACACGAACTCTCCTCGGATAGAAGCGGCTCCTTCGCGTATTTTGGGGTGCTGGGACGTGCGTAGATTGTCGCTAATTGCCTGCATTTTGAAGCAACACACACTGTCCATCTTCAGTGAGGAAATGAGTGGAACTTCGGTAGGTCACTGCTAACCGTTCTGTTGGCCCTGATATGGTCGTAGTCCTGCCCCTGTGCGCTGTGTGAGGAACCGCCTGCCTACACAAACCGAACGTTCGCCAAATCCACTCTCTTCGACCCTGAATATGCATGAAGCATGTTCCTCGGCACAGGCGTTCTTTGTAAGGCGGGGTCCACACTGAACTGACGAAACAGAGACGCACTGTCTTTCGACAAACTTGCAACCGTTCTGCAACATTTATGGAACAAAATCTGCAACTTGTTAGTGTTTTCCGTAATTCTACCGGGCACCGTCGCCGGTCGGTAAAGGTCAAAAAGTTTCTGTTCTGTTGTAATTTTCACTACCTACAGGCAGTGTGAACCTTTCGCGGTGTGCTGAGAACATGGATTTTACAACTTGAAAGTGGTGTACGAGACTTCTTCTTCTTCTTCTTCTTCCTCCTCCTCTTCTTCCTCCTCCTCTTCTTCTTCCTCTTCGTCTTCCTCTTCTTCCTCCTCCTCCTCCTCTTCTTCTTCTTCTTCTTCTTCTTCTTCTTCTTCTTCTTCTTCTGTCCTTGGTAGAGCATAGCCTCTTCTAAACTGTCCTCCATTGTTATCCGTCGTGCTACACACGTCTCCAGTTCCTTACACCCATCTTCTTCAGATCTCCCTCAACTGACTCAAGCCACCTCAACTTACGTTTCCCTACACGTCTAGTTCCTTCTGCTGT